>JAESGF010000023.1_pt1 | contig 290786 bp, 278 predicted proteins | sample 9269621 | NCBI WGS metagenome assembly JAESGF01 (sample SAMN14515066, study PRJNA621663) | algae metagenome | isolation source: Tolypothrix carrinoi HA7290-LM1 and co-occurring heterotrophs from dry rock... | place: USA: Makauwahi cave, Kauai, Hawaii | collected 2011-01-06
AGAGCCCGCCTGGCGAAGGCGCGGCCTTCCATGTCGAGCTGCCGGGCCTGGCCACCATGGCTGCGCCGGCTCCCACGGCCGACGGCGAGGGCGCGCGGCTGCTGATCTGCGAGGATGATCCCGACGTGGGCCGCGTCCTGGCCGAGGCGCTGGACGCCCAGGGCTTCCGCGTCGAGATCGTCACCACCCTGCGCGACGCGCAGGCCGCGCTGGCTCACCCGCACGGCTACGACGCCCTACTGCTGGACCTGCGGCTGCCCGACGGCGCGGGCCTGGATCTGGTGCGTCGCCTGCGCGGCGATCCGGCGACCCGCGGCCTGCCGATCATCGTCGTCTCTGCCGACGCCGCCGACCACGCCGCCGCCGCGCGCCTGGACATCGTCGACTGGCTGGAGAAGCCGGTGGACATGCCGCGGCTGCAGGCGGCGCTGGAGCAGGCGGCCGGTGGCGGCGGCGCGGCCCCGCTGGTGCTGCACGTCGACGACGACCCGGACCTGCGGCAGCTGGTGGCCGAAGCGTTCGGCGACCGCTGTCGGCTGGTGTCGGTGGAGAACCTCGCCGCGGCGCGCGAGCGCCTGGCGGGGACCAAGCCCGACCTGGCGATCCTCGATGTGGGCCTTCCCGACGGCTCGGGGCTGGACCTGCTGCCCGAACTGTTCGACGAGGCGGGGCGGCCGATCCCGGTCGTGGTGTTCTCGGCCCAGGCCTTCGACGACGCGGCGCTCACCCAGGCGGTGGACGCGGTGCTGGTGAAGTCCCGGGCGTCGCTGGACCAACTGATCGCCACGGTCCGGCGGCTGACCGGACCCCACCAACGCCCCTTGGGGAGCTGACGCATGAGCGCGCTGAAGATCCTCTACGTCGACGACGAGCCGGACATCCGCGAGGTGGCCTGCCTGTCGCTGGAGATGGACCCGGACCTGGAGGTGCGCACCGCCGCCTCGGCCGAGGAGGCGCTGGCGCTGCTGGATGCGGGCGGCTGGGCCCCCGACCTGTTCCTGCTCGACGTCATGATGCCGGGCACCGACGGTCCGACGCTGCTGAAGGCGATCCGCGAGCGCACGCAGTTCGACGCCGCGCCGGCGGTGTTCATCACCGCCCGCGCCCAGCGGCAGGAGAGCGAGCGGCTGATGGGCCTGGGCGCTGTAGCGGTGATCGCCAAGCCGTTCGACCCCATGAGCCTGGCGACCGAGGTCCGGGCCGCGGCCGGGCGGTAGCCGGCTAGACCCGCCGTCTCTTTACGTCCCGGAGGACCTCGCGGGCGGCGTTGTGGCCCGGCGCGCCGGTGACGCCGCCGCCCGGATGCGTGCCCGCGCCGCACTGGTAGAGCCCGCGGATCGGCGTCCGGTAGTCGCCGGCGCCCAGCACCGGCCGCGCGGAGAACAGCTGATCCAGGCTGAGATTGCCGTGCATGATGTCGCCGCCCACGAGGCCGAAGGTGCGCTCCAGGTCCAGGGGCGAGAGCACCTGGCGGCCGAGCACCGACTTCGCGAAACCCGGCGCGTGGCGGTCGACCGTGGCGATCATCAGGTCGGCGACCTCGTCGCGGTGGTCGTCCCACGAAGCGCCGTTCGGAAGCGTCGGCGCGACGTGCTGGCAGAACAGGCTGGCGACGTGCTGGCCCGGCGGCGCCAGGCTGTCGTCGAGGGTCGACGGGATCAGCATCTCGACGATCGGCTCGCGCGACCAGCCGTGGGCGCGGGCGTCCATGTAGGCCCGGTCCATGTAGGCGAGGGTGGGGGCGATGATGATCCCGGCGGTGAGGTGGTCGCCATTCCCGGGCCGGACGGGGAAGTTGGGCAGTTCGGACAGGGCGACGTTCATCCGGAAGGTGCCCGAGCCCGAGCGGTAGCGGCCGATCCGCTCGGCGAAGTCGGCGGGGATCACGCTGGCGTCCACCTTCGAGAACAGCAGCTTCGGGTGCAGGTTCGAGACCACCAGCCGGGCCTTAAGCACCTCGCCGGCCGCGGTGACGACACCGGTCGCGCGGCCCTTCTCCGACAGCACCTCGACGACATCCGTCCGTGGACGGATTTCCACGCCGCGCTCGCGGCAGCAGGCGGCCATGGCGCCGGTGATCGCGCCCATGCCGCCCACCGCATGGCCCCAGGCGCCCTTCTTGCCGTTCACCTCGCCGAACACGTGGTGCAGCAGGACGTAGGCCGAGCCCGGCGTGTAGGGCGAGGCGTAGTTGCCGACGACGCCGTCGAAGCCGAGCACGGCCTTGATCGGGTCGCTCTCGAACCAGCCGTCCAGCCAGTCGCCGGCCGACTGGGAGAACAGGGCCAGCAGGTCGCGCTTGGCGGTGAGGTCGAGCTTGGTCAGCCGGCGACCGAGGCTGGCGGATTTCAGCAGCTCGGGGATCGCCTGGGCGAGACCGCCCTCGACGAGGTTCGGCGGGGTCTCCAGCACCAGTTCGCGCAGGACGTCGGCGATGCGGTCGAGGCGGTCGTTGTAGGCGTCGAGCCGCTCGGCGTCCTTCGACGAGAACCGGGCGACCTCGGCCTTGGTGCGGCCGTCGCCGGTCAGCAGGCTGTCGCCGTCGAAGGGCAGGAAGTTGGCCGCCCGGCGCTCGACGATCCGCAGGCCGTGGCGGGCGAGATCGAGGTCGGCGATGACCTTCGGATTGAGCAGGCTGACCGTGTAGCTGGCGACCGAGTTGCGGAAGCCGGGATGGAATTCCTCGGTCACCGCGGCGCCGCCGACGACGTCGCGGCGCTCCAGAACGGTCACCTTCAGGCCGGCGGCGGCCAAGTAGGCGGCGCAGGTCAGGCCGTTGTGGCCCGCGCCGATCACGATCACATCCGTTGGCACGTCCTGGGTCATGCCCCCGGTCTGCTACGGACCGCGGAGCTTGGCAATCAGGCGACGGATTCCACGACCTTGCGCAGGCCCAGCTTCAGCGCGGTGCAATGGGCGGGATCGTGGTCCTGCACCTGGCGCATCACCTGCAGCGCGTCGACGTGCACGGCGACCATGGCGGTGCTCCACTTGCCGTGGGCCCGGAAGCGGGTGATCAGCTCGCACAGGCTGTAGGCGGCCTCGCCCAGCTCGCTCTTCTCGAACACGCCGGCCATCGCGATGATCCGGTTCGCCGCGCCGTAGATCTCCTGGACCTTCGGGTCGTCCAGGGTCTTCACCTGCTTGGCGAGCTCCAGGATGTGACAGACCGTGTGGTCGATCTCGTTGAGCGTGCTCTCGCGCAGCTCGACCAGCCGGCCGTCGGCGGCCTTGATCGCCTCGCTCTGCGTCAGGCCGCTGTGCTTGGTGAGCGCCTTCGAGAGGCGGTTGACGTACTTGAAGGTCCGGGCTGCAGCCATTACGCGACCGCCTTTCGGGGATTGAGCAAAGCATCGATCTCGGACTGGGCGAGATCAGGGCCGGCGGCGAAGCCGACTTCGGGGGATAGGTCGTCCTTGCGGCGGCCCTTGACGCCGGGCGGCGGACCGAAGGCCTTGTGCCGCCGGTCGGGGCCGACGTAGCCGTCGCTTTCCACGAACTCGCGGCTGTCCTGCACCAGCCACAGGATGCGGTCGAACAGCACCTTGGGCGTGATCGGCTTGGCGACGACGAAGTTCGCGCCGCAGTCGCGGGCGCGGTAGATCTGGCTGGTCGGCGTGTGGCCGGCGACGAGCATCACGGGCGCCAGCCGGTTGCGGCCCTCGCGCTCGCGGCGCAGGCGCTCGACGAAGGCGAAGCCCGCGCCGTCCTCGAAGTCGCCGTCGACCACGATCAGGTCGAAGTCGACGCGGCGGGCCACCTCCTCGGCGTCCTGCAGCGACAGGTACTTGCGGATCGCCTTCACGCCGAAGCCGATGAACACCTGGCCGAGGATGTCGAGCTCGGACTGGTTGTTCTGGACGATCAGCACGACCGTCTTCGACAGGTTGAGGCGCGGATCCCCGCCGGCGCGCGTGCTCATTCGAACAGCTCCAGGTCGCCGGGGTCGGCGCGCTCCAGATCGCAGTCCTGGGTCGCCAGGCTGAGCACGGCGGCCATGTCCTCCAGCGGCAGCGCCTGCGCTGCGGCGGCGGCGTCGACGAGCACGTCCGCGGGCAGCCGCTCGGACAGCGCGGCCAGGAAGTAGGAGAGGCTGGCGAGGCCCTGGGTGACGTAGTCGAGATCCTGCATGGCCATCGGGCGCGCGGCGGCGACGACGGCCGGGGACAAGGCGTCCTGAAGGCCGACGCATCGGCCTTCCATCTGCTGGAGCACGCCGGCGGCGGCGACGAGGACGTCGGCCACCGGGACAGCCGCGGGCGCGGGATCTCGACGGGTCATGGGCGCGCCTCCCTCTAGAACAGTTCCAGCTCGCCGGCGGCGGCGGGGGCCGGCGGCGGCTTGCGGACACGCTCGCGCTCGGCCTCGAACGGGGTGACCACCTGATGCGGCAAAAGGATCTGGCGGGCGCGGCCGGAGGCGGGCCAGTACTGGACCCGGCGGGCCTGGTCGCCGCGCAGCGAGCCGCCGGCGTAGGACAGGCCTTCGTCCCGCAGGTAGCCTTCGGCGAAGGCGGCGTTGGAGGCGCCGACGTCCGTCAGGCCCTTCAGCATGCGCGCGCCGCCGAACAGCTTCACCTCGAGGCGGCCGCGCTGGGCGCCGCGCTGGAGCAGGGCGTTGACCAGCAGTTCCATGGCGTAGGCGCCGAAGCGCTGGGCGTCGCCGGAGGACGCGTCGCGCGGCGTGTCCTGGGTGCCGGGCAGCAGGAAGTGGTTCATGCCGCCGATGCCCAGCATGGGGTCGCGCATGCACGCGGCCACGCACGAGCCGAGCACGGTCGTCAGCACCGCATCCGGATGCTCGGTGACGCGGAACTCGCCCTGCACCACGTGCTCGGGACGCTGGACCAGGCCTTCGTATCGGGCGCCGGCGTTGACCATCAGGTGATCGGGCCGAAGACGGCTTCGATCTTCTCCTTCAGGGTGCCGACGGTGAACGGCTTCACCAGGTAGTTGTTGACGCCGAACTGCACCGCCCGCTGGACCAGCTCCTTGTCGGCGCGGCCGGTGAGCATGATGTAGGGCGTCTGCCGGATCGGCTCGTGCCCGCGGATGGCGCGCAACAGGCCCAGGCCGTCCAGCTTGGGCATGTTGTAGTCCGAGATCACCAGGTGGACCTTGGTGGTCAGCATGGCGCGCAGGCCGGCCTCGCCGTCGGAGGCTTCCTTGATCTCCCGGAAGCCCAGTTCCTGCAGGCCGCTGCGGACGAGCGAACGCATGGTCTGTTGGTCGTCCACAACGAGGACGGTCATCGAAGCCGCAGCGGGCATCAGGCTTTCTCCACAGTCTGTTGGGTCGGCGCCTTGAGCAGTTCGACGGCGATCCGATCGATCGGCGCCTGGCGCTCGACGGCGCCGAGCTCGAAGGCGGCCTTGGGCATGCCGTAGACGACGCTGGTGGCCTCGTCCTGGCCGACGGTCCGGGCCCCGGCCTGGCGCATCTCCAGCAGGCCCTGGGCGCCGTCGCGGCCCATGCCGGTGAGGATGCATCCGACCGCGCGCGCACCGACGGTGCGGGCCACGGACGAGAAGAGGACGTCCACCGAGGGCCGGTGGCCGTTCACGCGGTCGCCGGGGGCGATCCGGCAACGCAGCTTGCCGCTGCCGGACACCTCCAGATGGGTTTCGCCGCCGGGGGCGACATAGACCCGGCCGACGTCGAGGGGCGCGCCGTCGGTGGCTTCCTCGACCTTGGGCGCGCACAGCCGGTCCAGCCGCTCGGAGAAGCTCCTCGTGAAGCTCTCCGGCATGTGCTGGGTGATGACCGTCGGCGGGCAGTTGGCCGGGAAGCGCGACAGCACGGTGATCAGCGCCTCGACGCCGCCCGTGGACGAGCCGATGGCGATCAGCCGCCCGTCGGGCGCGTGTTCGATATGCGCCGGGGCGGCCGGGGCCGCGCCGGGCGCCGGCCGGTCCAGCGGACGCACCCGGGCGCTGGCGGCGGCCTTCACCTTCTCGGGCAGCTCGCGGAAACCTTCGAGGCCGCCGGTCGACGGCTTGGCGACGCAATCGACAGCCCCGATTTCGAGCGCCTCCAGCGTCACCTCGGCGCCGCGGGTGGTCAGGGTCGAGACCATCACCACCGGCATCGGCCGCAGGCGCATCACCTTCTCGAGGAACTCGATGCCGTTCATGTTCGGCATCTCGACGTCGAGGGTCATGACGTCCGGATTGAGTTGCTTGATCGCCTCGCGCGCCTCGTACGGGTCGCCGGCCTGGCCGATGACCTGGATCTCCGGGTCGCGGCTCAGCACCGCCGAGATCAGGCTGCGCATGGTGGCGCTGTCGTCGACGACGAGCACCCGGATCATCGGGCGTCCCCCTTCTGACGGTAGATGGTCACGCCGTCGCTCTCGAGGCTGGCGGCCGCGGGGCCGCAGATGCGTTCGGAGTGGCCGATGTAGAGGCGCGCGTTCGGCGCCATCAGCGGCATGAAGCGGCTGAAGACGCGGGCCTGGGTCGGCTCCTCGAAATAGATCACGACGTTGCGGCAGAAGATGGCGTCGAACCGGCGCTTCATCGGCCAGTCGCCCATCAGGTTCAGCTCGTTGAAGGTGATCAGCCGGCGGAGCGGTTCGCCCGCGGTCCAGCGCTCGCCATCCTTGTCGAACCAGCGGCTGCGCAGGTCGCCGGGGATCTGCAGCATGCTGGACGAGCTGTAGGTCCCGGCCCGCGCATGCGCGATCATGTTGGTGTCGATGTCGGTCGCCAGGATGCGCACGTCGTGATCGGCGGCGTCAGGCATCATCGACAGCACGGTCAGCGCGATCGAGTACGGCTCCTCGCCGCTCGAGCAGCCGGCCGACCAGATGCGCACGGATCCGCCGCGGCGCGCGGCGTCCAGCAGCGGCGGCAGGACCTGTTGCTTCAGGTGGTCGAAGTGGTGCGGCTCGCGGAAGAAGCGGGTCACGTTGGTCGTCAGCGCCGCGATCATTTTCTGGCGCTCGTCGACGTTGCTCGCGTCGGCGACCAGGGCGCAGTAGTCGCGGAAGCTCTCCAGCCCGAGGGTCCGCAGGCGCTTGGCCAGGCGCGAATAGACCAGCGTCGCCTTCGATTCCGAAAGCGCGATGCCCGCCGACTCGTGGAGGATGGCGGCGATCCGCTTGAAGTCCTCGGCCCGGAAGACGAACTCGCCGTCGACCAGCCGCTGACTATCGGACATCGCCGTGGACGTCTGGGTCACGCAGCGACCTCCAGGTCATCCTGCGGGAACAGGCCCGTCAGGGACAGGAAGCTGACCATCCGGCCGTCGATCGCCAGCAGGCCGCGCACCGACGAACGGGCGAAGTCCGAGCCCACGTCGGGCGTCGGTTGGATCTGGTCTTCCGTGATCGTCAGGATGTCCGAGACGGCGTCGACCAGCAGGCCGACGATCTGGTTCTGCACCTGGGCCACGATGATCACGTGGCGGGCGGTCGGGTCGGCCGCGCCCAGGCCCAGGCGGGCGCCCAGGTCCATGATCGGCAGCACCGCGCCGCGCAGGTTGATCACGCCGCGCACGAAGGGCGGGGAGTCGGGGATCGCCGTGGCCGGGGTCCAGCCGCGGATCTCGCGAACATCCATGATGTCGACGCAGAATTCCTGCGTCCCGATGCGGAACGAGATCAGCTCCTGGCCGAGGCCGGCGGTGTTCGAGATGTCGTTCATGACGTTCAACCTGCTTGGAGGAGCCGAGGCGACTCGGCGGTGCGGGTGGCGGCGACGAGAGCGTCCACGTCGAGGATGAGGGCCACGCGGCCGTCGCCCAGGATGGTGGCCGCGGCGATGCCGGGCACGCGGCGGTAGTTGGATTCCAGGCTCTTGATGACGACCTGGCGCTGGCCCTGGATGGCTTCGACCATCAGCACCGAGCGGGCGCCGCCCTCGCCCTCGATCAGCAGGGCGACGGCCTGTTCCGGCTCGAGCTGCTGGGACCGGTAGCCGAGGGCCGTGCCGACATCGACGAGCTGGGTGTAGGCCCCGCGGATCGAGATCACCCGCCCGCCGCCGGTCGTGGGATGCACGTCGGCCGGCTTGGGCTGCAGGGTCTCCACGATGGCGCTGAGCGGCACGACCAGCGTTTGGTCGCCGGCCGAGACCACCATGCCGTCGAGGACGGCCAGCGTCAGCGGCAGGCTCATGACGAAGGTCGAGCCCTCGCCGGGGCGCGAGACGATCGAGATGCGGCCGCCCAGCTCCTGGATCGAGCGCTTGACCACGTCCATGCCCACGCCGCGCCCCGAGATGTCCGAGATGGCGTCGGCGGTCGAGAAGCCGGGCATGAAGATCAGGTTGTCGATCTCTTCGTCCGTCAGCTGCGCGTCGGCGGCGATCAGGCCTTTCTCGACGGCGATGGCCTTCACGCGCGGGCGGTTGATGCCGCCGCCGTCGTCGGCGACCTCGATGACGATCCGGCCGGACCGGTGCAGGGCCGAAAGCCGCACCACGCCTTCCGCCGGCTTGCCGACCTCGAGGCGCTTCTCGGTCTTCTCCAGGCCGTGGTCGATCGCGTTGCGGATCATGTGGGTGAGCGGATCGGTGAGCCGCTCGATGACCGTCTTGTCGACCTCGGTGCCTTCGCCCTCGGTGACCAGGCGCACCTGCTTGCCGGTGGCGCTGGCGACTTCCCGGACCAGGCGCGGCATGCGCTGGAACACGGACTTCACGGGCTGGGCCCGGATGGCCATGACGCTGTCCTGGATCTCGCGGGTCAGCTGCTCCAGCTCGTCCAGCGCGACGGCGACATTGGTGTCGCGGATCAGGCCGGCCTCGCTGACGCGCTGGGCCATCATCGCCTGGTTGATGACGAGCTCGCCCACCAGGTTGATCAGCCGGTCCACGCGATCCAGATCGACGCGGATGGTCGGGTTGGCGGCGCCGGCGGCCTTGGCCTGGCCCTTGTCGCCCGCGGGCGGCGCGGCGTCCGCCGGGGCGGCCAGCACGGCGGCCGCCACCACGGGATCGGGGTCCGGCGCGACCGCGATCGGCGGCTCGGAGGCGGCGACCTCCTGGGCCTTGCTGATCAGGGCGGCGATGTCGAGTTCGTCGGTGGCCGGGGCGGCCTCGCCGAGGATCGCGGCGATGTCCACGGCCGGCTCGCCGTCGGCGATGATCTCCAGCTCGCAGTCGCTCTCGACGAATTCGAAGATCTCGGCGATGTCCTCGCGCTTGGCCTCGCCCTTCAGGCGAACGGTCCAGCCCAGGTAGGCGCCTTCGGGATCCAGGGCGGGGAGCAGCGGCAAGTCGGCGGTGTCGAGTTCGACCTCCACCTCGCCCAGGCGCGCCAGCTCGCGCAGCAGCAGCGCGCTGTCGTTGGCCTTCTTGTAGAGGTCGGCGCGCGGCTTGAAGCGCACGGTCCAGCCGCCGTCGCCCTCGACCGCCGTCGGCGCGTCCATGCCGGGAACCGCGAAGGCCACGGGCTGGAAGTCGAAGTCGCCCATGCCGTCGTCGTCGTCGGCGGCCGCATGCGGATCCGCGCCCGTGAACACCGACAGCTCGGCCGCCACGGCGTCGCTGTGGGCCAGGTCCACCGAGCCGCCGTCACGGGCGGCGCGGACCAGATCGGCCAGGACGTCGGCGGCGCGCAACAGGGCGGCCACGATGTCGGCGCTCACCGCCAGGCGACCGGCGCGCAGCTCGTCCAGCGTGGTCTCGAAGACGTGCGCGAACCGCACCAGGTCGTCGAGGCCGAAGGCGCCGGCGCCGCCCTTCACCGAGTGCACCGCGCGGAACACGGCGTTCACCGTGTCGTCGGAGCCCTCGCCTTCCTGCATGGCGAGCAGGCCGTTCTCCAGTTCGGCGAGCTGTTCCTCGCACTCCTGGAAGAACGTCGCCCGGATTTCCTGCATCGGATCCATTGGGGACGTTCCTCAGGCCGCGACGCGGCGGATGGCTTCGACGAGCTTTTCCGGGCTGAACGGCTTGACGATCCAGCCGCTCGCGCCGGCGTCCCGCGCCCGCATCTTCTTCTCGGGGCTGCTCTCGGTGGAGAGCACGAGGATCGGCGTCGCCCGGTATTGCGGGTCGGCGCGCACGCCCTCGATGAAGCCGTAGCCGTCGAGGCGGGGCATGTTGATGTCGGTGACGATGACGTCCGGGACGCCCTCGCGCATGACCTCCAGCCCGTGCTCGCCGTCCTCGGCCTGGATCACGGTGAAGCCGGCGTCGACCAGCGCCAGGCGCAGCATGTCGCGCATGGTGCGGCTGTCGTCGACGGTCAGGACGATCTTGCTCATCGGCTGGTCTCCAAGGTCGTGTTTCCAGCGAAGGACTGGTCGGCGCCCATCAGGGCGAGGGCAGCGGTGAATTCAGGGGACGGCGCGGCGAGCGTCAGGCTCTGGCCGTCGGCGTCCCAGGTGGCCTTGGCCGACAGCAGGACCTGCAGGCAGGGTCCGCCCAGGCGCTGCACGGCCGAGCCGTCCAGCACCAGGGCCTGGCCGCGGCGCTCAGTCAGCGCCTCGGCGAGCGGGCCCGCGGCGTTCAAGTCCAGGATCGGGGCGAGGGAAAGCGGTTCGCTCATGCTCAGAACTCTTCCCAGTTGTCGGTTTCAGCCGCGGCGTGCGGCTTCAGGAGCGCGCCGCCGCCGCCCGCGTGGGTGGAGACGGTCTTCATCGAGGGGGCCGGCGCTCGCGGCGCGGGCGCCGGGGCGGCCCGCATCGGAGCGACAGCCGGGCGGGCGGGCTGCCGAGACGCGGGCTGGCGCCCGGCCTGGGAGGCCTGACCGGTCTGGAACCGGCTGATCAGGCGCGCCAGTTCTTCGGTTTCCTGGGCCAGGCTGTGGCTGGCGGCGGTGGACTGCTCGACCATCGCGGCGTTCTGCTGGGTCACCTGGTCCATCTGGTTCACCGCGGTGTTCACCTGGTTCAGGCCGGTGGCCTGTTCCTGGGCCGACGCGGCGATCTCCGAGACGATGTTGGTGATCTCGCCGACCTGGCTGACGATCCGCTCCAGCGCCTGGCCGGTTTCGCCGACCAGCGTCACGCCCTGGCCGACCTGCTGGGTCGAGGCCGAGATCAGGGTCTTGATCTCCTTGGCCGCGTCGGCCGAGCGCTGGGCCAGGGCCCGGACTTCCGAGGCGACGACCGCAAAGCCCTTGCCCGCATCGCCGGCGCGCGCCGCCTCCACGCCGGCGTTCAGCGCCAGCAGGTTGGTCTGGAAGGCGATCTCGTCGATCACGCCGATGATCTGGCTGATTTGCTTGGCCGAGTTCTCGATCTCGCTCATCGCGGCCACCGCGTTGCGGACGACCTCGCCCGAGTGCTCGGCGTCGCCCTTGGCGGTCGAGACCACGTCGCGGGCGTGATTGGCGCCCTCGGCGGTCTTGCGGACGGTGGCGGTGATCTGGTCGAGCGCGGCGGCGGTCTCCTCCAGCGAGGCGGCCTGCTGCTCGGTGCGCTTGGAGAGGTCGTCGGCCGCCTGGCTGATCTCGTCGGTGCCCGAGCGGATGCCCTGAGTGGCGCCGTTGATGACCGTCATGGTCTCCTGCAGTTGCGCCATCGCGCCGTTGAAGTCGGCGCGCAGCTTCTCGTACTCGGCCGTGAACGGCTGGCTGATCCGGAAGGTGAGCTCGCCGGCCGACAGCTTGGTGAGGCCCAGCGCGATCTGATCGACCACCTGCTGCTGCTTGCGCGAGGTCTCGGCCTTAGCGGCCTCGCTCTGCGCGCGCTCCTGCTCCGCGGCCTTGGCCTGCTCGGCCGTCATGCCTTCCAGGCGCAGCTTCTCGATCGCGGCGTCCTTGAACACCTGGACGGCCCCGGCCATCTCACCGATCTCGTCCTTACGCTCGCGCGCCGGAACCTCGATCGTGTTGTCGCCCGAGGCCAGCTTGCGCATGGCTTCCGTCATCGCGCGGACGGGCGCCGCCACCGACTGAGCGAGCAGCCAAGCGCCCAGCGCGCCGATGCCCATCGAGGCGACGGCGCCGATCAGTAGCGCGAGGCGTGAGCCTGCAAGGGCGCTTTCCTGCTCGGCCGCACGGGCGGCCTGGACCTCCCGGGCGCCGTCTGTCAGCTCCTTAACGACGCCGCGGATCTCGCCCAGGGTCTTGCTGCTGACGATGACCTGGGCCTCGCCCCGAGTGGCGGGGTCGGCCGCCAGGGTCATTGCCCGGTCGATCTTCTGCGTTCGCCAGCTGGTGATGGCCGCTTGAAGGCGCGTCGCGCGTTCGCGCTGCTTCTCCGTCGCCGTTTTCTCGATAAAGCTCGCGAGAGTGGCGTCGACGGCGACGGCCTCTTCCTCGTAGGTTTTCTTGAACGCCGGATCGGCCGCCAGGACATAGGCCCGCGCGGCGCTGAGCTGTTCCAGCACTCCCGCCATCGTGGCGTCAATCTCGCTCAGGCGTTCACGGCTGCGCTGGGCCGCCTCAGCCGCGGATGCAACCGCGTGGCTCTGCCAGTAGACGAAGGCGTTCGAGGCGGCGGTGACAGCGATCACCGCAGCGAAGGCTGCGATCAGCTTCTGGGAGATCTTCAAGCGGGAGAGCATTGGCAGGTCCTTGGGCGGTCAGTCGGCGACAGGTGGTCGAGGCGGATCGACGGCTAGAATTCTTCCCAGGCGTCGGCTTCGACGCTGGGCTTGGGCAGGGCGCCGCCGCCGCCCGCGTGGGTGGAGACGGTCTTCATCATCGGGACAGGTTGCGGACGCTCGGCCCGCTCGAAGCGCTCGGCGCGGGCGGTGGGCGACTGCACGGCCGGCTTGCCGACCTGGAAGCGGCTGATTAGGCGCGACAGCTCCTCGGTCTCCTTGGAGAGGCCGTGGCTGGCGGCGGTGGATTCCTCCACCATGGCCGCGTTCTGCTGGGTCAGCTGGTCCATCTGGTTCACGGCGACGTTCACCTGGGCCAGGCCCGAGGCCTGCTCCTGCGCGGACGCGGCGATCTCGACGACGACCGTGTTGATGTCGGCCACCTGGGCGACGATGCGGTTCAGCGCCTCGCCGGCCTCGCCCACCAGGGTCACGCCCTGGCCGACCTGCTGGGTCGAGGCCGAGATGAGCGCTTTGATCTCTTTCGCGGCGTCAGCCGAACGCTGGGCCAGGGCCCGGACTTCCGAGGCGACGACCGCGAAGCCCTTGCCCGCATCGCCGGCGCGGGCCGCTTCGACCCCCGCATTTAGCGCGAGCAGGTTGGTCTGGAAGGCGATCTCGTCGATCACCCCGATGATCTGGCTGATCTGCTGGGCCGACTTCTCGATCTCGCTCATGGCGGCGAAGGCGTTGCGCACGACCTCGCCCGAGCGCTCCCCGTCGTCCTTGGCGGCGGCGACGGTGTCGCGGGCGTGGCTCGCGCCCTCGGCGGTCTTGCGCACCGTGGCCGTGATCTCTTCCAGCGCCGCGGCGGTCTGTTCCAGGTTCGCGGCCTGCTGCTCGGTGCGGCGGGCCAGTGCGTCAGCGGCCTCGGTGATCTCGCCGCTGCCCGAGCGGATGCCCTGGGTCGCGCCGGCGATGACCTTCATCGTCTCCTGCAGCTGGTCCATCGCGCCGTTGAAGTCGGCGCGCAGCTTCTCGTAGTCTGCAGGGAACGGGTTCGCGATCCGGAACACCAGGTCGCCGGCGGCCAGCTTGGACAGACCCGTGGCGATCTGATCGACCACCTTCTGCTGCTGGCGGGCGGCCTCGGCCTTGGCGGCCTCATTGCGGGCGCGCTCCTCCTCGGCGGCCTTGGCCTGTTCGGCGGTCATGCCCTCCAGGCGCAGCTTCTCGATCGCGGCGTCCTTGAACACCTGGACCGCGGCGGCCATCTCGCCGATCTCGTCGCGGCGGCCGGCGGCCGGCACTTCGATCGTGTTGTCGCCGCCGGCCAGCTTGCGCATGGCCTCGGTCATCGCGACCACAGGGGCGGCGACCGTGCGGGCCAGCAGGATGCCGGCGCCCAGGGCGATCAGGATCGCCGTGCCCACGCCGCCGAAGACGACGATGTTCACGGTGCGGTTGGCGGCGGCCATCTCGGCCCGGCGCTTGGCAAGCGCGGCCTCCTCGGCGGCGACCATCTCTTCGATGGCGGTCTCGGCCGGCGCGATCTGGCCGTCGGCGATGCCGTCGGGGCCGACCATCTGCACGGCCAGGCCGTGGGTGGCGGGGTTCTTGGCGAGCCTCGAGCCCTCGACGACCACCTTGGCCAGCCAGCTGTCGGCGGCGGCCTGAAGGGTGTCGATGCGCTTCAGCGCGTCGGGGTCGGCCTTCTGCAGGTCGCGCAGTTCGGCGACGCGCTTTTCGAACGTGCCCCGGTGCTTCTTGACCCGGCCTTCGTAGTAGGGATCGGCCGAGAGCAGCAGGCCGCGGAAGCTGTTCTCCTGGCGGGCCAGCGAGAACTCGGTCCCCTGAAGAGCGCGCAGCACTTCGTAGCTGTGATCGTTCGCCTGGCGCGCCGTCTCGATGGCGCGTAGGTTGACGAGCACGGTCACGCCCAGCGCGACGATCGTGGCCACGATCGCGCCGAACGCCAGCGCCTGCTTGTGCGTGATCTTCAGGTTCTTAAGCGACACGGTCCAGCTCCTCTGCCGGGACATGCCGACCGCCCGTCCGCGGCCGGCGTAAGGGACGTCAGAACTTCACGATGAGGCTGCCGACGAGGCCGGGGCGGTACTCGCCCTTGAGGTCCTTGCCGCGGCTCGAGCCGTACCAGCGCAGGTCGGCTTCGACGTTCTTGGTCAGGCCCTGGCGGACGCCGACGTTGTAGGCGGTGTAATCCGTGCCGCTCTCCGCCTTGCGGACGCCGAGCGCGGCGCTGACCTTGGTCTTGGGCGTGACCTTCACAGTCCCCTGGCCCTCGATCCACCAGGCCTCTTCGGTCTTGGCGAAGCCGTTGGGCGTGTAGTTGACGCGCAGGCGGGCGGCGAACGGCCCGGCCTTCTTGGTCACGTCGGCTTCGACTTCCCAGTAGGTGGAGTCGACGCCGTCACGCGTGCCGGGGCGCAGGCGGTAGATGCCCTTGAAGTCGAACTCAAGGCCGGCGGCTTCCGGCGTCACGCCGACCGTGGTCAGGATCTCGCTGTCCGAGCCCTGCGACATTTCGACCGGCGTCGCATAGACCTTGATGTAGGCGGGACCATTTGACGCGGTCACGCTGCCGTACACATGGGGCTCGCCCATGCTCTTGCCGACGCCTTTCGAGACGTATTCGGTCGCCGCGCCGAGTTCGACAGCAAAGTCGACCTTCTCGGCAGCCGTGGCGGCCGATGGCAGCACGCTCGTTACCAGCGCAACGAAACCGAACATCACACCGGTAAGTTGAAGTCGACTAATCACGACTGCAGCCCTCTATCCCAAGTCATGATGAACCTATTGGAGAGCTGTAAAATTAAGGTTGCCGGCTTGGGGCCGAAGTATATTCACAGTGTTCGTGAAATGATCTTCAGATTGACCGCGAAATGGGTTTCATCCGCCGATAGTCGGCAGGCGCACCTATCGGCGGGGCGCAAACGGAAACGGCCGCCCCCTCTCGGGAGCGGCCGTCTGCGTTAAGTTCGGTTGGGTATCGCCGCAGCTGGCCTCAGGGCCGCGAGGTGCGCTCGAAGATCTCGACGATGCGGCGGGCGCCGGCGCGGTGGCCGACGAGGCGTTCCAGCATCAGCTCCATCACCTCGGTGGCGCTTTCGAGGGCCTCATCGTCGACGCCTTCGATGAGCCGCTCATAGAGCTCGACGTTCTGCTCCAGCACCTCGTCGCGCAGCGCGCGGCCGGCGGCGGTGAGCGTGATTTCGGTCAGGCGGCGGTCGTGGGCCACTTCGGTGCGCAGCAGCAGCCCGCGGGCGACCAGCTTGTCGACCGCCCGGGTCAGGCTCGTGCGGTCCAGGGTCAGGAAGTCCGCCACCTCGTTCATGGTGCGGTTGCTGAGCTTCGTCAGGGTGTAAAGCAGCCGCCATTGCGTGAGGGACAGATCGTGGGGGCGCAGGATCTCCGAAAGGATTCGGTCGCGCCGCTCCCACAGATGGGCGAGCACGTAAAACACCCGCAGCCGGTGGGCCCGATTGGAGCCGACCTGTATGCTGCTGACAGCCTCACTCATACCCCAGTCCCCGAAGTTACACTTAAGGTTACTGGTACAGGTTCAGACAGCCGCCGTAATTATGTCAAATTGGCGCACTTCGTCGACTACCCGGCACCTGCATATACACAAAAGCCGCCGCGAGCGGGGCTCGCGGCGGTCGTGAGGCCGAGATGCCCCGACTCGCGTCGGCGGACGATACCGTAGTTCTACGTGTGCAAACGCCCCACACGCGGGTAGCGTGCAGGGCGTTCGAGCCGAGAAAAGGCTGATTCTAGAACGTCTTGCGGACGTTCACGTACCAGTAGCGGCTGTAGGGCTGGTAGAGCTCGCCCAGGTAGCCCTCGATGGCCAAGGGCGGCTTCTCGTCGGTGATGTTGCGCACGCCGATGCGCACGCGGGTGTCGCCGACCCAGCCGTCCTCGAACTGGTACTGGGCATAGAGGTTGCCAGTGATCTGGCTGTCCACGACCCAGGGATCGCCGGCCGCGTCACGCAGGTCGGTGTCGTCGACATCGTCGATGTACTGGGTGAAGGCGCCCACCTGGATCCGGTCGTAGCTCCAGGTCAGCGACGCCGACCACTTCCACTCCGGACGGCCGTTCTGCCGGATCAGGTCGCCGCCGCCGGTGATGGTGGTGCCGGCGTTGATCGTCCCCGCGTCACGCGCCTCCATGAGGGCGGCGATGTCGGGCGAGGGCGAGCGGTAGAACTTGATCAGGTGGGCGGCGTTGAAGTTGACGTCGAAGCTGCCGTAGCGGTCGGTGTCGAGGCTCCAGATCACGCCGATGTCCAGGCCCTCGGCCTGCTGCGGCAGCAGGTTCTGGTACTGGTCCTCGACGTAGAGCACGGCGCCCACCGGCGCGAGGCCGGTGCCGTTGAAGTTGGCGATGTCGTCTGCGGTCGGCGCGGCGCGGATGACGTTGGGGTTCGACCGGCCCTGGACGCGCTCGAGGTAGTCCAGGATCAGGGCGTTGCCTTCGCCGAACAGGCCGACGATGCCTTTCTGCTTCACGTTCCAGTAGTCGACCGTGAAGGTGAAGCGGCCGAACTCCGGCGGCACGAAATGCGGCTGGAACACCGCGCCCACGCCCCAGGTCTCGCTGGTTTCGGGCTTCAGATCCTGGTTGCCGGCGCGACGCGCGGTCGTCGACTGCGAGCGGGCGCAGTTGGCGAAGCTGTTGATCCGGCCGGCGCGCAGGTCGGCCTCGCACTTCACCCAGTCGGTGCGGGTGTTCGAGCGGGTGACGAGGGTGGCGTTGATCTGCTCCAGGTTCGGAGCCTTGAAGCCCTGGGCCCACGAACCGCGGACGCGGAAGCCGTCCCACAGGTCCCAGGCGCCCGCGACCTTCGGCTTGGCGACGTCGCCCACGTCCGAGAAGTCCTCGTAGCGGCCGGCGAGCTGGAACTCGAGGTTATGGACGAAGGGGATCTCCATCTCGGGCGAGACCACCGGGATGGCCAATTCGGCGTAGGCCGAGAACACCTCGCGCTTGCCCTTGGTGTCGGGCGAGGGCGAGGAGCCGATCAGGTCGTTGCCATAGACCGTGCCGGTGACCGTGTCGGTGAAGGTGATCGTGCCGTCCAGGCGGGCGTCGCGGTCGTCCTGCTGGGTTTCGCGGCGCCACTCGACGCCGGCCGCAAAGCCGAGGTCGCCGCCCGGCAGGGCGAACAGGTCGGCCTTCGAGATCTTGAAGTCGGCCAGCGACAGCGAGCTGGTGGCGACCCGCGTGGTGCGGATCGAGATCGCGTCGATCGCCGCCTGCGACGAGGGCGTCGCATCGCCGATGCTGGGATTGGCCGGGTCGCCGCCGTTGAACGGGTTGTAGGCGTCGGGCGTCGACAGCGCGAGCTGCTGCTGGAGCAGGGTGGCGCTGATGCCGTCGGACACGTCCTTGGCCTTGGCGTGCGAGTAGAGGATCGCGCTTTCCCAGTTGAAGCCGAACTTCTCGCCGCGCAGGCCGCCCAGGAAGCGGGTCTGGGTCAGGTTCACGTCGACCTCGTTCGGGCCGACGTCGGCGAAGGTGTAGCCGCGAAGCACGACCGCCAGGCCGCCGGCTGGCGCGGTGATGCCGGGCAGACGGTTCGGATTGGCCTGGCCGTTGGCGAACACCGCCGGGCCGAAGGGGTTGTAGTAGTTCGACGCCGGGATGGTCAGCGGCAGCGAGCTGAGCGTCGCCGTCGGCGCCTGCACGCTGTGGGTGACGGCGCTGTAGTAGCCGACCTCGCCGAACGCCTGGACGTCCTCGGTGAGCTCCCAGTTGCCGGTCAGGAAGCTGTTGAAGCGTTCCGTCGAGGGCATGACCGAGGTGTTGTACGAGGCGCTGTTGTCGAACCGCAGGTCGCGGTCGGCGGCCGCCGTGGCCGGCGCGCCGTCATCGATGCAGTAGGCGCCGCGCAGGACGGTGCAGCCGCCGAAGCTCGTCGGCTGGGTGTGGAACGCGCCGGCGGTCGAGGTGACCAGGGCGCCGTTCTGGCGGACCGCCACGTTGCCGATGGTCTGCAGCGAAGCCCAGGGCATGGTGGTGATGCGGCCGTCGAGGCCGGCCAGGCCCTCGAAGTCCGTGCCGACGAACAGCGGGCGCCGATCCTGCGAGGAGGTGTAGTCCTGGTCCCAGGCGCGCAGGGCGGTCTTGTCGGCGTAGGTGACGAAGACCGTCAGGTTGCCGCGGTCCCAGTTCTTGCCGGCCAGCACGCTGAACTCGGCTTCACGCAGGTGGGTGCCTTCGGCCGAACCGTACTGGGCCTCCATCTGCAGGCCGTCGAAGCGGTCCTGCAGCACGGTGTTGACCACGCCGGCCACCGCGTCGGACCCATAGAGGGCGGCGGCGCCGTCGCGCAGCACTTCCAGGCGCTTCAAGCCCTGAACCGGGATGGCGTTGGTGTTGTAGGTCAGCACCGGCACCAGGTTCTCGTCGGCCCGGCTGGTCGGGTGAGCCACGACGCGGCGGCCGTTCAGCAGCACCAGGGTGTTGCCGACGCCGAGGTTCCGCAGGTTCACCGAGCCCACGTCGCCGCGGGCCGAGTTGGACGAGTTCGGCAGGTAGCCCGAGTTGAAGCTGACATCGCCCATCTGCGGGATGGAGCGGAACAGGTCGTCGCCCGAGGTGGCTGCGGTGGCGGCGAGCTGCTCTTCGCCGACGACGGTCACGGGCAGGGCCGCGGTGACCTTGGAGCCCTCGATCTGCGACCCGACGACGATGATCTCTTCGACCGTGTTGTCGGCGGCGTCCTGGGCGTGCACGGCGCCGGCGAAGGCCAGGCCGCAGAGCACGGTGGAGCCCAGCATCAGGCTCCGCATGGAAACAAACTTCATCAAACTACCCCCTTGATATGAAGCGCGGCGCCGGTGTCCCGGTCTTCCGCGCCGACGGATTGTCCGGCCTCAGTAGAAGGCCACGTTGTCGAGCTCGAGCCAGAGCTTGCCGCCGCCCTTGCGGGACCCGGCGAACTCCACCTCGGTCAGGTCGGTCCCGGTCCAAGGACCCGTCCCCGCGCCCCGGCCGGCGACGCGCTTGAAGTCCGCGAAGGGAACCTCGATCCGGCGCCATTCGGCTCCGGCGGTCACCTCGGCGGCCCAGCGGCCGTTCAGGGTGTCGATCATCACCCGGTACGGGGCGCCGTCGCCGCGCGCCTCGAACCGCACGCCCTTGAAGGCGCGGACATCGGCCGGCTGCACCGAGCCGCGGGTCAGGGGCAGCACCACAGCCGCCTGCGGGTCGGCCTTCACCGCCATCTTGGCGGCGAGGCTGAGCGCCTTGCCTCCGCCCGCCCTGTCGATGACCTGGGCGACCTGCACAGTGCGGTCGATGCCGCCGTCCATGTCGTCGACGCGCAAGGTGTCGAGCTGGGTGCGGCCGTCGGCGCGCTCGAAGTCGTCGATCAGCGCGGCGACCTTCACCGCCGGCAGGGCGCGCTCGGAATTGGCCTTCGGCAGCACGACGCCGGGACCGTGCACGGCCTTGCCGTCGATGAAGACGCGCGCGGTCTTGCGCACATCCGAGATGTTCTCCCAGGGCCGGCCGTCGACCAGCACCAGGTCGGCCCGCTTGCCGGGCTCGATCGTGCCGCGGTCGGCGAGCACATCCAGCACCTTGGCGCTGTTGGCGGTGCCGGCCATCAGGGCCTGGGTCGGCGTGAGCCCCGCCTGCACCAGCAGCTCCATCTCGCGCAGGGTCGAGACGCCGTGCGGCGTGTTCGGCATGCCGGCGTCGGTGCCGAGCGCGATCAGGACGCCCGCGTCGTGCAGCGCCTTCACGTTGTGCAGGGCGAAGCCGAACTTGCGCACCGACTGGCGGTGCCGCGGCTCGTCGGGGTTCTCGGGCGGCTTCATGCCGGGCTTCACCGGCTCATAGACCGCGAGCGTCGGCGCATAGGCCGTGCCGCCCTGCTTGATCGCCGCGATGGCCTCGGCGTCGATCTCGCGGTCCTGCAGGCTGTGGGCGATGAAGTCGACCTTGGCCCGGCCGGCGGCGCGGCCGCGCTCGACCGTCACCGTGTGGGTCCCGACCTTCCAGTTGTTCTTGTGCGCCTCGTCCACCAGCGCAGCGAGGGTCGCCTCGTCCATGCTGGTGTTGTCGGCCGAGGTCCCATAGCGCCAGCCGTCGTGGAAGGCCTTGATCACGTCGGGCTTGTAGGGGACCAGCTCGCGGATCGCCTGGCGGGCCGCTTCGGGCGTGTTCACCCACTTCGTCGTGTTGACGTCGGCCCAGTCGGCGCCGTGGCCGCCCGGCGTCGAGGTGCGCGCCGTGAAGTTGACGTGCGGCGCGGCCAGCGTCGCCAGCCACGCCCGGCGCGCCGCCCAGCTCTCCGGCGACTGATGGAAGTCGTTCACCGTCGTGACGCCGGCGGCCACGTAGGCGCTGGCGATCTCGGGGGTGATGTTGGGCGCCCCCGCCGGAGTCCAATGGGTGTGCAGGTCGAAGAAGCCCGGCAGCAGGGCCTGGCCCTTGGCCTGGATCACCGCCGCGCCGCGCGGGGCGCGCACCTTGGCCCCGACGGCGACGATGCGGCCGTCGCGGACCACCACATTGGCCGGCTTTGGCGCCTCGCCCGTCGCCGTAAAGACGGTCGCGCCGACGATGGCGGTCACGCCGTCCGCCGACGGGGCCTTGGCCGCAGAGGCGACACCGAAGGCCAGCGCCAGCCATCCGGCGCTCCGGCAAAGCTTCACCCAACGCGACATGTTCGAACGCCCCAACACCGATGTGAGGTGGTTTGTACCGCGAGGCGCCACCCCGCAAGCGCAGGGGCGCAAAATTCTGCCTTGGCGGGCCGAAGAGCCGCAGTAACGCTCCCGCACAGGCCTGAACTGCCCCGTCGCGCCCACCCCCCGTTCGGGGAACGGCGCTACGGCGCGTGCGTCGCGGTTCAATTCGTCGAAGCGGCATGCTAGCGACGCCGCCGTGTCGGCGGAGTTCGAGAAAGCCCTCGCAGCCCATCGGGCCGGCGACTACGCCGCGGCCGAGCAGGGCTACCTGCCGTTCCGCCACTTCAAGAACGCCGCCCAGAACCTCGCCTCGCTGTACAACGAGACCGACCGGCACGCCGAGGCCGAGGCGATCCTGCGGGAGGTCGTCCAGAACTTCCCGGACTTTTCGCCCTCTCGCCACAGCCTCAGCCTCGCGCGGCTGGCCCAGCGCCGGTACGCCGAAGGCTGGCCCCCTTACGAAGCGCGCCGCGCCGTCACCCGCACGCCCGATCCCGCGGCCGCCTACCCGGAATGGCGCGGCGAGCCGCTCGCCGGCCGGCGGCTGGTGGTCGTCGCCGAGCAGGGGATCGGGGACGTCCTGATGTTCGGCCGCGACCTTCCCCGGCTGGCGGCGGCCGGCGCCGAGGTCGTGGTCGCCTGCGATCGGGAGAACGTCGCGCCGCTGTTCCGCGCGGCGGGCTGGACGACGGTGGCCTACCAGCCGGGCGGCGCGCTGCCCGAGGCGGACCACTGGGTGTTCTTCGGCTCGCTCCCGCTCCGGCTCGGCGCGGGCCCGCCGTCGGCGCCTGCGTATCTCCAGCAGCTGGGGCAGGGGTCTGGCGGCGGGGTGGGCGTGGTCGCGACGGGCAGCCCGACCCACCAGTACGACCGGTTCCGATCCATGCCGCCCGACGCGGCCGCCGAGCTTCGGCGCCTGGGCCGCGACCTGTCGCCCGGCGCGACCGGCGCGCGAAGTCTGCTGGAGACGGCGCGGATCGTCGCCGGCCTCGACCTCGTCATTGCGGTGGACACCTCGATCGTCCATCTGGCCGGCGCCATGGGCAAGCCGTGCTGGGTGCTGCTTGCCCGCTACGGCGTGGACTTCCGCTGGAACGACGGCGTCCAGTCCGACTGGTATCCGGCACTGAGGCTGTTCCGCCAGCAAGCGCCGGGCGACTGGGCCGGCGTCCTGGAGCAGGTCCGCCGCGCGCTGGCGGAGGAAGGGATCTCGACGTGAAGAAGTGCGTGTTCATCAACCTGGCGCGGGCCACCGACCGGCGCGCCTCGGTCGAGGCCTCCTTCGCCGCCGCCCAGACGTCCGGCCAGGCGGCCGGGTGGACGCTGAACCGCTTCGAGGCCAAGACCCCCGACGACGTGGCCAAGGTCCCCGGCGCTCTGACCCCCGTCGAGAAGGCCTGTTTCGAGAGCCACCGCAGCGTGGTCGCCAAGCACCGCGAGAGCAGCGATCCGTTGTTCGTGGTCGAGGACGACGCCCTCTTCTCGGCCCGGGCGTTCGGGGTGCTGGATCACTTCCTGGCCACCACCGACAACGACATCGTCTTCACCGACGTGGCGCTCTGCGATCTGCCGACCATGGTGCAGGCCGCGAGCCGTCGCGACGCCATGGCCGCCCAGGGCCAGTTCACCGTCATGGACCTCTCGCGGCCGTCCTACTTCGGCTCGACGGCCTACGCCGTCCGGGCCGGCGCCAAACGCAAGCTGCACGCGGCGCTGCAGGCGGCGGGGAGTCTCGACACCCCCTACGATCTGTACCTGCGCGACCTCGCCCGGTCCGGAAAGCTGAAGGTCGGCGTCGTCTTCCCCTTCCTGACCACCGTCGCGGCCGAGGGCGACGCCTCCGCCATCCAGAGCGAGACCGCTGCGCCCTTCGACCGGCTGATGAACGCCTTCCGGCGGCTGATGTACGTGGACCGCGACCTGACCGCGGTGCGTCAGGACCTGCTGCGGCTGCGCAAGGGCTATTCCAGCGAGTCGGCCGATCTGGTCGGTCAGGTGTTCGCGACGATGGTGGCGCCGGGCTTCCCGATCGACCGCTGAGACCTGTCGAGCCGGCCGGCGAGCCACCAGAAGCCGATGGTGGCGGCGATCGAGACATAGCCGTCGACGGCATAGTGCCAGCCCAGGTGCACCGACCCCGCCAGGATCACGGCGACGAAGGCCACGCCCAGCCAGGTGAGACCCGGCCGCACCGCGCGCAGCGTCAGGCAGAACAGCGTCGAGGTGGCGAGGTGCAGGCTGGGAAACGCCGAGATGCCCGAGCCGACGCCCGGCTCGCCCCGCTGATACCAGGTCCAGAGATAGTCCCGGGCGCCCAGCGCCGAGTGCCGCAGGCCGCGGCTGAACTCCAGATAGGACGTGAGCTCGCCGAAGCGGGCCATGTCGCCGGTGATCAGGGCATAGAACACCGGCCCGCCGCTCATGAAGCCGAGCGCCATCAGGTTGCCCAGCACCATCCAGCAGGCGATGAAGGTCAGCAGGAAGCGTCGGCGCAGATGCGCGCAGCGCCGCGAGCTGCACATGAACAGCGGGACGGCGAACACCAGCAGGCTCCAGACCGCGCTGTAGATCAGCTCGATCGTGCGGGTGACCGCATGGTGGCCCAGGAGCGGATGGAGCAGCCGCCAGGGATCGACCCCGCCGTGCAGGGCGGCGTCCAGCGCGGCCAGCATCGGGTCGGCGTGGAACGGGACGAGCAGCGGCAGCGCGCTCTTGAAGAACGTGAAGGCGCCGTAGAACAGCGCCACCGCCATGTAGAGGCAGGCGCCGGCGACCAGGCGCGGCGTCAGGCGGGCGCGGACGGCGGCGCCCAGGGCTTGCAGCGGCCGGGCCGGGTCTGCGCGGATCGCCGGCGGCAGCTCCACGGCGACGATCCAGCCGCCCCACAGGCACAGCAGGCCGCCAATCCAGATCGGAGTGTAGAGCGCAATGGCCGAGGGGTTGACGCCGAGGGCCAGGGCGGCGGCCACGGCGGCCGCGACATAGGCCGCGATCAGCGCGAGCACCAGGCGGTCGGCGGCGAGCTCCGCGCGGACCTGCGCGGCAAACCGGCGGCCGGCCCCGGACGCCGGGACGCCTGTGGTGCTGTCAAAGAGGGCCATGTGCGTCTCCGGCCTTGGACCGGGCGCGGTGATAGCGCGTCCTCGCTTAAGCAATCGCGAAGCGGTGCGCTCAGTCGGCGCGGACGTGCACCACCGCCAGCCTGTCGGCGTAGAGCCGCCGCCAGGCGCGGTCGGCGTCCAGGCGGCGGGCGGCCCCGCTCTGCGGCCGCACGAGGGTCCAGCGAACGCCGTGGGCGTCCAGCAATCGAGCCAGCGTGGCGGGATCGCCGGCGTCGGCGCGCATGTAATCGCGGGTGAAGGCGTCGCCGTACATGTCGGCGCGGCCATCGATGAAGGGCGCGACGCCTGCGAAGATCAGGTAGCCGCCGAAGTCGTAGTCGTTAAACACCGGCTGCCGGCGCAGCTCGGGCGGAACGTGGGCCAGCGCCCCGGCCGGCGTGACGTTATCGGCGCGGACCACCGGCAGGGCGAGGCGGCCGGCGGCCAGAACCATCAAGGCGGCAAGGGCGGCGAGCGCCACGCCGCGACGGAGCGGCGGAGGCGGGGCGTCGGGGCGCCCCAGAGCCTGGCCGACGTAGGGTGCGAGCAGCAGCGGGGCGACGGCGGCCAGCACCATCTGATGCCGCAGATGCTGCAGGGCCAGGTGCAGCAGGCCGAGCAGCAGGATCAGCCGCACGGCCGGAATCTTCACGCCCTTCCAGAGGCAGACGAACAGCGTGGCGAGGATGGCGACCTCGAAGGGCGTCACCTTCGAGAAGTCGGCGGCGCGCCACTCGGTGATGGTCGGCAGGGCCGACATGCCGGTGATGGTGAAGGGGTGGATCAGGCCGGCGACGCCGTTCGGCGTCAGCGCCGCGGCGACGGCGCAGGCGAGGCCGAACAGCCCCCACTGGCGGATCACCCGCAGGCGGTCCCTGCCCTCCACCAGGGCCTCGAACCCGAAGGCGGCGGCGAGCCCCGGGCCCAGAACATAGCTGCCGTGCAGATTGGCCCAGGCCAGCATCAGCAGCGCGGCGAGCATCGGCGGGGCCCGGCCACGCTCGCGGGCGGCGAGCAGCAGGCAGACCCAGCCGACGAGCACAGGCAGGACCAGGAGATGGGGCCTCGCGACCAGGCTGGGCGCCAGGCAGCCGACGGCCAGCGTCAGCGCCAGGGCGACGCCGACGGCGCTGAGGCTGCGCGACAGGCGCTGGGCGGCCAGCGCCGCGGCGGTCCCGGCGGCGGCGGCGAACAGCAACAGCAGCCCCGCGAAGCCGCCGGCCCGCCAGGCCAGCGCCATGACCACCTCGGCCAGCCACTCGTGCGGCACCCATGGCCGGCCGGCCATGGTGTGGGAGAAGACGTCGACGCGGGGGACGGCCCGATGGTCGAGGATCCAGTTCCCGGCCGCCAGATGCCAATAGGTGTCGGGATCGTTCAGCACCGGCGGCGCGAACGCCACGAGGCCGGCCAGCAGCAGGCCGGCGAGCGCGGCGGCAGGCGTCAGGCCGATCCGGTCGGCGGTGATGTCAGGGCGGCGGTCCACGACGCCACCGTGACGGCGGCGCCTTGAGGCCCGGTTAAGCGGAAGACCGCTGGCGCACCCGACACGATTCGAACGTGTGACCTTTGCCTTCGGAGGGCAACGCTCTATCCAGCTGAGCTACGGGTGCGTCTTCAGCGGGCGGTCTCTCTAGCCGAAAGCGCGGCGTCCGGCAAACCGCCAGGGGCTTGCGCCGGCGGATTTCAGCGGGGCAATCTGGAAAGAACGGTCGGCGGTTAGCTTCCGCCGAGAGCGAGCCGTCGAACGGCCGGTATGTTTCTGGGGGATACGCATGGGCGTCTGGACGCGTTTGGCGCAGGCGAAGAGCGGCGCGGCCGCGGTTGCGGTGAGCGCCCTGGCGCTGGGCGCGGGCCTCGGCTTCAGCCAGCTGGCGCAGGCCCAGGCCACCGACGACGCGCCGCCCCCCGGCAAGGCGGTCTATGAGCAGTTCTGCGCCGCCTGCCACGACAAGCCCGCGCCTGGCGACCGCGCCGCGCCGGTGGCCACCTTGCGCAAGATGAGCGCCCAGACGCTGACGACGGCGCTGACCACCGGGGTGATGAAGCCGATCGGCGATCAGCTGAGCCGCGAGCAGCTGCGGGCGGTGGTCTCGTACCTGGCCGCGCCTGAGGGCCCGGCGGGCACAGGCTGGATCGACGACAACAAGTGCTCGGCCGACAAGGCCGCGGTCGACCTGACGGCCAAGCCGGCTCAGGCGGGCTTCGGCGTCGACCAGGACAATTCCCGGCGGATGAGCGCCGCCCAGGCGGGGCTCAAGACGAAGGACCTGGCCGACCTCGAGGTCGCCTGGACCTTCGCCATGCCGAAGACCACGGGCCTGCGCGGCAATGGCGTGGTCGTGGGCGACACCGTCTTCTATCCCGCCGGCCAGGCCGGCTACGTCGTGGCGCTGGACACCGCCACCGGCTGCGTGAAGTGGGCGACCCAGACGCCGAGCGGCCTGCGCAACAGCCTGGCCTACGGCCAGCTGGGCAAGGGCGGCCCGATGGCGCTCGTCGGCGGCGACGGCGCGGGCCAGCTGGTCGCGCTGGAGGCCAAGACCGGCAAGATCCTGTGGCGCACCGATCCGAAGCACGACCCCGCCTCGCCGCTGTCGGGCTCGCCCCTCTTCGCCGGCGACCGCATCATCGTGCCCGTCTCGGCCATGGATGTGGCCGCCGCGATGCGGCCCACCCACGAATGCTGCAAGAGCCACGGCGACGTGGTCTCGGTCGACGCCGCCACCGGCAAGCCGGTCTGGACCTGGCACACCATGGAAGGCCCCAAGCCGCTGGGCCGCAAGAACAGCCAGGGCGTTGAGATGTACGGCCCGTCGGGCGCGCCGATCTGGTCGAGCCCGGCCTACGATCCCAAGAAGAACGTCGTCTATGCCTCGACGGGCGAGAACACCTCGCCGCCGGCCACCCGCACCTCGGACGCGATCGTCGCCATCGACGCCGCGACCGGCAAGGAAAAGTGGGTCTTCCAGGCGCTGGCCAACGACGTCTGGAACATGAGCTGCCCGATCGGCCCGCCGCCGCCCGGCCAGCCGCTGAAACCCAACTGCTTCTTCGCCAACGAGGGCAGCGTCCTGCTGGACCACGACTTCGGCGGCGGCCCGGTGATCTTCCGCGGCAAGAAGGAGGTGATCCTCGCCGGCCAGAAGTCGGGCGAGCTGTGGGCGCTGGACCCCAAGGACGGCAAGAAGCTGTGGCGTCACCAGTTCGGCAAGGGCACGGCGCTGGGCGGCGTCCACTGGGCCATCGCCATCGACGACAAGCGCGTCTTCGCCCCGATCAGCGACCCGAACGTGCCGGCCGAGACCTCCGCGGCCGGGATGCATGCGGTAGACGTGGCGACGGGCAAGATCGCCTGGCAGTGGCGCGCGACCCCCGACTGCTCGGGCGATCGCAAGGCCCGCGTCGCGATCTGTGGCAATCGCTATGGCCTGTCGGCCGCGCCGCTGGTGATCGACGGCGCCCTGATCGCCGGCTCGCTGGACGGGCGGCTCTACGTGTTCGAGGCGGCGAGCGGCAAGGTGCTTGCGACCTACGACACGGCGGTGGCGTTCAAGCCGGTGAACGGCATCCCGGGCGCCGGCGGCTCCATCGACGCGGCGGGCCTGTTCGCCGGCGACGGCATGCTGTTCGTGAACTCCGGCTACGCCTCGTTCGGCCAGCAGGCCGGCAATGTTCTGGTGGCGTACCGCCCGAAGCGGAAGTAGCGGGTTACTCGGGGTCGGGCAGCGGCTCGACCCCGGCGGCCAGCGCGAGGCGGACGGCGGTCGACAGGCCGCGGGCTTCCAGCTTGTCCATGACGTTGGCCCGGTAGATCTCGACCGTGCGGACGCTGAGGCCCAGGGCGTAGGCGATGATCTTGTTGGGCATGCCGGCCAGCAGGCCGCGCATCACCTCGAGCTCGCGGTTGGACAGCTTCTCGATCAGCGCCGTGGCTCGGGCGACCTCGGCGCGGGCTTCGGTCTTGGCCTCGAAGCCTTCGAAGGCGGCGTCCAGCGTCGCGGTCAGGCTGGCCGGCTCATAGGGTTTCTCGAGGAACTCGACGGCTCCGTTCTTCATGGCCTCGACGGCGATGCGGACGTCCCCGCGGCCGGTCAGCACCACCACCGGCCAGTCGATCTTGCGCGCGTTCAGCTCGGCCTGGACCTCGAGGCCGCTCAGTCCCGGCATCTGGATGTCGAGCAGCACGCAGCCGGCGGGCGTCTCGCTGTTCAGCGCCGACAGGAAGGCGTCGCCCGACTCGTGCAGGTGCGCCTCGTAGCCGCTGGCGCTCAAGGTTTCTTGGGTGAAGGCCCGGAGGAGCTCGTCGTCATCGACGACATGGACCGTGCGGGGTGAGAGCATTTCCTACTCGGGGCGACCACTGAACGCCCGCAGGAGATTAGGCGCCGCAGCGCGGCAGGGCTAGTCCCCGAGGGCGGCCGACGTCTTGGGCGCGTTGCGGATCATCGCCCATTCGAACGCGCGACCGGCGACCTGCCGCTTGGTCCAGCGGTAGGGAACGTCGTCCCAACGGCGAACCTGCGGGTCGAGATTGTCGAGGACGAAGTCGCCGTCCGCCGTCGCCACCACCAGCACCGCATGGTTCTCGCCCCAAGGCGTGACGGCGGTGGCAATGTTCAGCGCGCTGCGCGGCACGCCGCGGCTCAGCAGGGCCTGCAGCTTCTCCAGCACATAGTCTTCGCAGTCGCCGGCGCGGCGGCGGTCGGCCAGCGGCAGCGACCAGGTGTCGCGGGCGGCGCTGTCCTTCACCGGCCGGATGGCGCGGTTCACGCGCGCGTTGACCTCGGTCATCGCCTCCTGGAGCGCGGGCGTCAGCGCCGGGTCCGCCTCGGGAGCTTCCGTCTCGGCCCGGATCGGCGCCGGCGCGGTGGCGGCGCCGCCCAGCAGCGCCCGGTATTCGGCTTCGGCTTGCGCCGCGCCGGCCAACACCTCGGCCGCGTCCGACCCACAGGCCAGGGGCTGATGGGCGCAGAGCTCGATGTAGGCCTGGGGCGGCAAGGCCGTCGCGCCGAGGGTCATGTGGGAGGCCGCCGAAGACGCGGCTTGCGCCGACGTGGCGCCGAGCGCGGCGACGGCGGCGATGGCGAACGCCTGAACGAACTGACTGAAGGACACGACGGCCGACCCCCGAACTGGACGGCCGTCGAATTAGTCGGGCTCAGGGGTCGGCTGGAGCCCGGTAAAATATCATCGCGTTTCCGCGTAGGGCGGCATGTCGCAGCGTAGAATTACGCAGCGCCGGTCACATCATCCCAGAAGCGCTTGGCTTTGCCGATGAAATTTGCCGACTTCGGGTGCTGCTGCTCGCCGCACAGGCCGGCCAGTTCGCGCATCAGTTCCTTCTGCCGCCCCGTCAGCTTGGTGGGCGTCTCGACGAACAGCTCGACGACCAGGTCGCCGCGCTGCGGCCCACGCAGGGACGGCATGCCGCGACCCTTCACGCGCAGCGTGCGGCCGGTCTGGGCGCCTTCCGGCACCTTGACCTCGATCTTGCACTGGCCGTCGCAGGTCTCGCCGCCCAGCAGACAGGGGGCCTCGATCTCGCCGCCAAGGGCCGCGACGCACATCGGCACCGGCACCGTGCAGAGCAGGTCCAGGCCATCGCGCTCGAAGAGCTCGTGCGGCTTCACCGAGATGAAGATGTAGAGGTCGCCACGCGGCCCGCCGCGCAGGCCCGCGTCGCCCTCGCCGGCCAGCCGGATGCGCGCGCCGTCGTCCACGCCCGGCGGGATGCGGACGGCCAGCGTCCGCTCGCGGCGGATCTGGCCCATGCCGTGGCATTCCACGCAGGGGTCGATGACCATCTTGCCCGAGCCGCCGCAGCGGGGGCAGGCGCGTTCGATCTGGAAGAAGCCTTGCGTCGCCCGCACGCGGCCGGCGCCGTGGCAGGTGGTGCAGGTGGTCGGGCTGGTGCCGGGCTTCGCGCCCGAGCCTTCGCAGGGCTCGCACGTCAGGGTCGCCGGGACGGTGATCTCCACCTCCGAGCCGGCGTAGGCCTGCTCGAGGCTGATCTCGAGGTCGTAGCGCAGGTCCGAGCCCCGGGCCGGGCCCGAACGCTGGCCGCCGCGGCCGCCCGCGCGACCGCCGAACATGTCGCCGAAGACATCGCCGAACACCTCGTTGAAGATGTCGTGCACGTCGTGGAACTGGGCGCCGCCGGGACCGCCGCCGGCGCCGTTGACGCCGGCGTGGCCGAAGCGGTCGTAGGCCGCACGCTTCTGCGGATCCGAGAGGACCGAATAGGCCTCGTTGATTTCCTTGAACCGGCCGGCGGCCTGCTCGCAGCCGCCGTTGCGGTCGGGGTGGTGCTCCATCGCGAGCTTGCGGAAGGCGGCCTTCAGGCCGGCCTCGTCACAGCCGCGGTTGACGCCCAGGATCTCGTAATAGTCCCGCATCAAACGTTCTGGCGCTCAAATGTGCTGGAATTGAAGTGGGAGAGCCCCCGCCCGACTGCAAGGCCATGCAAGCCGAGCGGACGGGGGCTTCCTTCTACCGCGAAGGCGGCGGCGACGTCCCCACGGCGGTCATCGCATTTGATGCGGACGGCCGCCATGGGGCGGGTTGTCACGCCGACTTCTTGCCGTCGCCGTCGACTTCCTCGAATTCGGCGTCGACGACGTCGTCCGAGGAGGCCTGCTGGCCGGCGTCGCCCGAAGGCTGCTGGCCGCCGTCCTGCTGGGCCTTGTACATGGCCTCGCCCAGCTTCATCGACTGCTGGATCAGCGTCTGGGTCTTGGCCGCGATCGCCTCCGCGTCGCCGCCGTCCAGCGAGCCCTTCAGGTCGTCCAGCGCCGCCTGGATGGCGTCACGGTCCTCGGTCGAGACCTTGTCGCCATGCTCCGACAGCGCCTTCTCGGTCGAGTGGATGACCGCGTCGGCCTGGTTCTTGGCCTCGACCGCCTGCTTGCGCTTCTCGTCGTCGGCCTTGTTCGACTCGGCTTCCTTGACCATGGCGTCGATGTCGCTGTCCGAGAGGCCGCCGTTGGCCTGGATGCGGATCGACTGTTCCTTGGCCGTGGCCTTGTCCCGGGCCGAGACGTTGACGATGCCGTTGGCGTCGATGTCGAAGGTCACCTCGACCTGCGGCACGCCGCGCGGGGCCGGCGGGATGCCGACCAGGTCGAACTGGCCCAGCATCTTGTTGTCCTGGGCCATCGGACGCTCGCCCTGGAACACCCGGATGGTCACCGCCGACTGGTTGTCGTCGGCCGTGGAGAACACCTGGCTGCGCTTGGTCGGGATCGTGGTGTTGCGCTCGATCAGCGGGGTGAACACGCCGCCCAGGGTCTCGATGCCCAGGGTCAGCGGCGTCACGTCCAGCAGCAGCACGTCCTTGACGTCGCCCTGCAGCACGCCCGCCTGGACCGCGGCGCCCAGCGCCACGACCTCGTCGGGGTTCACGCCCTTGTGGGGCTCGCGACCGAAGAACTCCTTCACGGTCTCGACGACCTTCGGCATGCGCGTCATGCCGCCGACGAGGATGACCTCGTCGATGTCGGTCTTCTTCAGGCCGGCGTCCTTCAGCGCGTTCTCGCAAGGGCCGATCGTCTTGTTGATCAGGTCCTCGACGAGCGCTTCCAGCTTGGCGCGCGACAGCTTGATGTTGAGGTGCAGCGGGCCCGACGCGTTCATCGAGATGAAGGGCAGGTTCACCTCGTACTGGGTGACGCTGGACAGCTCCTTCTTGGCCTTCTCGGCCTCTTCCTTCAGGCGCTGGAGGGCCAGCTTGTCCTTACGGAGGTCGACCGACTGCTCCTTCTTGAACTCGTCGGCCAGGTAATCGACGATCCGGAGGTCGAAGTCCTCACCGCCGAGGAAGGTGTCGCCGTTGGTCGACTTCACCTCGAAGACGCCGTCGCCGATCTCCAGGATCGAGACGTCGAAGGTGCCGCCGCCGAGGTCGTAGACGGCGATCTTCTTGCCTTCGTTCTTCTCGAGGCCGTAGGCGAGCGCCGCCGCGGTGGGCTCGTTGATGATGCGCAGGACTTCCAGGCCCGCGATCTTGCCCGCGTCCTTGGTCGCCTGACGCTGGGCGTCGTTGAAGTAGGCCGGGACGGTGATGACCGCCTTCTCGACCTTCTCGCCGAGGTGCTGCTCGGCGGCTTCCTTCATCTTCTGCAGGATGAAGGCCGAGATCTGCTGGGGCGAATAGTCCTTGCCGTGGGCGCGCACCCAGGCGTCGCCGGTCGGGCCCTTGACGATGTCGTAGGGCACCATGCCCTTGTCCTTCTCGACCATCGGGTCGGCGAAGTTGCGGCCGATCAGGCGCTTGATCGCGAAGAAGGTGTTGGACGGGTTGGTCACCGCCTGGCGCTTGGCCGGCTGGCCGACCAGGCGCTCGCCGTCCTCGAGGACGGCCACGACCGACGGAGTGGTCCGGGCGCCTTCGGCGTTCTCGATCACCTTCGGCGTCTTGCCGTCCATGATCGCCACGCACGAGTTCGTGGTGCCGAGGTCGATGCCGATAATCTTGCTCATGTGAGAGTCTTGCTCGCTCCTTGTTGGCGGACGCCGTGGGTGGGCCTTCTAGTGAAGCGCCCTGATGACGACGCCCCCGGTTCGATCAGGTTCTCGGCCGGCGCCCCGGGCTTGCACCCGGGAAACCAGCGTCGCCAGCCGATATGGGGAAAGATGGGCGCCCTGCAAGGGGAATGTCCCTAATGCGGTCAAGGACATGGCTCAACCTTGACCTGCGCCGTGCAGCCAATCCGAACGGACGTTCGCATAGAGTTCCGCCGGGTGCGGCGCGCGGCCGCCGCGCGAGGCCAGGAAGGCGTGCTCCACCACCATCGCCTGCTGCTCGATGTTGAGGTCGGCGAAGGCCGGCCCGGCGGTCAGGTCGTAGCTGTAGGACTCCGGCTTGTCGCCCGCGCGCAGCTTGGCCACCAAAAGGCCAATGCCGTTCTGCGCCTGCCAGGCGTGGGTCAGCTCGTGGACGAACACCGCCTGCGTCCGGAGCGGCGTGTCGGGGTTCGAGAAGTCCAGGCGGGCCGAGGTCGCCGGCCACACGATCAGCCCGGGGCCGGCCACGAACGCGCGGTTCCAGAGGGGCAGGGCGAACAGCCGCAGGCGCGCGGCGTCGAGGCCTTGGCCGAACCACTCGGCGGCCAGCGCGCGCTCGCCGGCCGTGAGGCGGCGGAAGCGAAGCGGCTTCATCAGCGATGCGGTCATGCGGGCGGTCGCGGCCGAAAGGGTGACGTCCAGTGCTAGACGCCCAGCTTGGCCGTGGGTTCCGCCCGGAACCCGTTACCTAGAACAGCGGCTCTTCCGGCGGCGGCGGAGCCGGCTGCGGCGCGGCCTTGGGCGCGGCCTTCTGCAGCACGTCGCCCAGGGGATCGGACGGGGCCTGGCCGCTGGGCGCGGCAGCCGCATCGGCCTCGGCCTTCAGGCGGGCGGCCTCCTCGCGGGCCTTCCGCGCCTCTTCCTGCTTGGCCTTCTCCTCGGGCGTCAGCTCGGTCGGCGGCGGCGGGCCCTCGATCCGCTCCTGGTCGAGCGGGGTGGCTTCCTGGGCCTCGATGGCCTGGCCGTAGTCGCTGCTCTTGCGGCCGTCGCCTGGCAGGCGCGCCGGCGCATCGGCGCTGAATATGCCGATTGAGAAGGCCCCCAGCGCGGCGGCGCCGATCAGGACGGCGACGAGCTGCAGGACGGGGCGAGGCATGGACCAGGTCATGGCGCGCGACCCTAATGCGGAGCCCCGCCGGACGGAAGCGGCAAGCGGCCGCGGCGCAAAGCCTTCGTGGGCGTCGGTCGTGGTAAACGCCCATTAACCCGGGGGCGGCCAAACAGGGGCCTTAGGCGAAGGTTCCACCAGGGGTTTCGAAGGCATGGCGCGGGCGGCGCGGAAGACCGGCATGGAGCTTGCGCTCCATATCGCCAGGCTGGTGTGGGCCCACCCCAACACGGCGCGCCTGCGCGGCGGCCTGACGGCTGCGGCCGGCGTCATCCTGGCCGTCGCCTTCGCCACCTACAACGCCGCCGACCCCAGCCTGAACGCCTCGGGCATGCAGGCGCCGACGAACGCGCTGGGCGGCGCGGGCGCGGTGATCGCCGACATCGGCGTCCAGTCGCTGGGGGTGGCCGCCGGCCTGCTGGCCCTGCTGGTCGTCGTCCTGGGCCTGGCCCGGGTGGCCGACCCGACGCCGGACGCCGGCCGCATGCGGCTGCGCCTGCGCGCCGTGCTGGGCGCGCTGGGCGTGCTGGCGCTCGCCGGCGCCCTGGCCTTCCCGCCGGCGCCCGTCGCCTGGCCGCTGGCGAAGGGGCTGGGCGGTTTCTGGGGCGACGCCCTGCTGACCGGCCTGTCCGGCCTCGTCGCCTACGCCCGCCTGCCGCTCGGCGAGATGATCGCGGGCTGCGTGCTCGGCGCCCTGGGCCTCGTGGGTTACGGCTACGCCATCGGCCTGTCCCGCCTCGACGTGCGCGCCGCAGGCGCCGCCATGAGCCAGGCCGCCGCCGGCGCCTTCCAGCCGAAGCTGAAGGCCGCTAGGCCCGAGAAGCCGGAGAAGCCCGCCCGCGCCCAACGCCGCCGGCCGCTCGACAGCGTGCTGCCCGACGCGGTCCCGTTCGACGCGGACGACGTCGCCGACGCCCCCGCGATGTCTGGCGGCCCGGCCATCGGCGCCTCCATGACCCCGGGCGCCGAGCCCAAGGTCAAGGCCCCCAAGGCGCCGCCCAAGGAAAGCGTCCGGGAGCAGAAGGAGGCCCAGGCCACCTTCGAATTCGTCCAGCCCGGCGGCTTCAAGCTCCCCGAACTGTCGATGCTGGCCAAGGCGCCGGCCCGCGCCGCCCAGTTCGACGAGGGCGCCCTGCGCCAGAACGCCCAGCTGCTGGAGAGCGTGCTCGCCGAGTTCGGCGTCCGCGGCCAGGTGGACCAGATCCGCCCGGGTCCCGTCGTCACCCTCTATGAGCTGGTCCCCGCCGCCGGCGTGAAGTCGGCCCGCGTGGTCGCGCTCGCCGACGACATCGCGCGTTCGATGAGCGTCGCCGCCTGCCGCGTCTCGGTGGTGCCCGGGCGCAACGCCATCGGCATCGAGCTGCCGAACCAGCGCCGCGAGACGGTCTATCTTCGCGAGCTGCTGGCGGCCCCGGAGTACGAGCGCGGCGGCCAGAACCTGCCCGTCGTCCTGGGCGAGACCATCGGCGGCGAGCCCTACATCGCCGACCTGTCGAAGATGCCCCACCTGTTGATCGCCGGCACCACCGGCTCGGGCAAGTCGGTCGGCGTCAACGCCATGATCCTGTCGATCCTCTACCGGCTGCCGCCCGAGCAATGCCGGCTGATCATGATCGATCCGAAGATGCTGGAGCTGTCGGTCTACGACGGCATCCCGCACCTGCTGGCGCCCGTCGTCACCGATCCGAAGAAGGCCATCGTCGCGCTGAAGTGGACGGTGCGCGAGATGGAGGACCGCTACCGCCGGATGTCGAAGATCGGCGTCCGCAACGTCGCCTCCTACAACGAGCGGGCCCGCGAAGCCGTCGCCCGCGGCGAGCACTTCGAGCGCACCGTCCAGACCGGTTTCGACGACGCCGGCCGGCCGATCTTCGAATCCGAGAAGATCGTCCCCGAGCCGATGCCCTATCTCGTCGTGATCATCGACGAGGTGGCCGACCTGATGATGGTGGCCGGCAAGGACATCGAAGGCGCCGTCCAGCGGCTGGCGCAGATGGCGCGCGCCGCCGGCATCCACCTGATCATGGCCACGCAGCGGCCGTCGGTGGACGTCATCACCGGCACCATCAAGGCGAACTTCCCGACCCGCATCAGCTTCCAGGTCACGTCCAAGATCGACAGCCGCACCATCCTGGGCGAGCAGGGCGCCGAGCAGCTGCTGGGCCAGGGCGACATGCTCTACATGGCGGGCGGCGGCCGCATCACCCGCCTGCACGGCCCGTTCGTGGCCGACGGCGAGGTGGAGGCGGTGGCCAAGTTCCTGCGCGAGCAGGGGACGCCGACCTACCTGGAAGAAGTCACCGCCGGCGGCGACGAGGAGGGCGACGAGGGCCCGAACCTCGGCTTCGGCGGCGACACGGGCGACGCCAACGACCTCTACGACCGGGCCGTCGCCATCGTCACCCGCGACGGCAAGGCGTCGACCAGCTACATCCAGCGCCGCCTGCAGATCGGCTACAACCGCGCCGCCTCGATCATGGAGCGGATGGAGAACGAGGGCGTCGTCGGCCCCGCCAACCACGCCGGCAAGCGCGAGATCCTGGCGAGCGCCGCGCCTTAGCCGCGCCGCCGGCCGCCGGGCTTATGGCCGCTGGTCATCGGGTCGGGCTTCTTCGGCAGCGGCTTCGCGGGATCGCGGCGGTACATCTCCTGGCTGGAGCCCAGGCCCATGCGGCCGGGCCGCTGCTCGGTGAGGTTGCTCTCGCCGCTCTTCAGCCGGGCGATCGCATCCCGCAGCAGACCCGCCGTCTCGAAGTCGCCGGCCTCCGCCGCCTCGGCCATCCGCCGTTCCAGGTCCTCGATCGCGCCCATGGCCTCGGAACACCTCGTGAAGCGGAAGCGTTGCCTGAGCTTCCCAAATCGAGCCCTATTGCCGCCGCTTGCGCGCGATAGGAAGCCTGCGCATGGAGTATGGAATGACCCTCGACCGCCGCAGCCTGACCCTGGCGCTGATCTCCAGCGCCTTCGCCGGCCCGGCCCTCGCCCAGTCGGCTGGCGGGGCCGGCCTGTCGCCCGCGGACCGCGCCCTGGTCGACCGCGCCGCCGCCTATCTGCAGGGCCTGACCGAGGCCAAGGCCCGCTTCGTCCAGACCGACGCCCGCGGCCGATCGGTGGGCGGGAATGTGTTCCTGAAGCGGCCGGGCAAGGCGCGTTTCGACTATGACGACCCGTCGGGCCTGCTGGTGGTCTCGGACGGCGGCGTGGTCTCGGTGCAGGACACCCGGCTGAAGACCTTCGACCGCTATCCGCTGTCGGCGACCCCGCTGTCGGTGTTCCTCGCCAAGAACATCCGCCTCGACAAGGGCGTGACCGTCACCCGCGTGGCGCGCCAGGCCGACGGCTTCTCGATCACCGCCCGCGACGGCGGCAAGCGCACCGCGGGCCAGATCACCCTGAACTTCCGCGAGGCGCCGCAGCTGGCCCTGACCGGCTGGACGATCACCGACGCGCAGAACCGCCAGACCCGCGTGCAACTGCAGAACCTGCAGAAGGTGGCCGGGCTCGACGGCGCTCTGTTTGTCCTCAAGGACCCGCGCCCGAAGAACGTTGGCCGCGGCAAGGTGTGATTTGAGAATCACAGGCAAGGCGAATAACGCCGGCCTTTGACTTTCTGTCATACTGTTGCGATACTGCCACTACGTCGCCCGCGCAGTTTTGCGCAGGCGTGTCCGTGCCGGAACCTATCCCCTCCCGGCGGCGGCATGAGAGACAACTTTCAACGCCCGGACGTCAGCCATCGTCCGGGCGTTTCTTTGCGCCACATTCCGCAAAGCCCCGGCGCAGCCTAAATGAGCCGCATGCGCCTCCGCCTCTGCACCTGGAACGTCAATTCCGTCCGCCTGCGCGCCGAACAGGTCGCCCGTTTCGTCCAGGAGCAGGCGCCCGACGTCCTGTGCCTGCAGGAGATCAAGTGCCGCGAGGGCGAGTTCCCGCTGAACGCCTTCATCGAGATGGGCCTGCCGCACGTGCGCATCGCCGGCCAGAAGGGCTGGCATGGGGTCGCCATCGCCTCGCGCCTGCCGATCGAGGACGCGCCCAAGCTAGACGTCTGCCGCGAGGGCCACGCCCGCTGCGTCGGCGCGAAGGTGGCCGGCGTGGAGATCCACAACTTCTACATCCCGGCCGGCGGCGACACGCCGGACCGGGTGGAGAACCCCAAGTTCGACCATAAGCTCGACTTCTATGAGAAGCTGACGGCCGAGCTTTCCAAGCGCGACAAGGCCCAGCCGCTGGCCATCGTCGGCGACCTCAACGTGGCGCCCGGCGAGTTCGACGTCTGGAACCACAAGTACATGTCGAAGATCGTCAGCCACACGCCGGTGGAGGTGGAGGCGTTCGGCAAGCTGAAGGCCGCGCTCGACTTCATCGACCTGCCCCGGGAGACGACGCCCGAGCCGCAGAAGATGGCCTCGTGGTGGAGCTACCGCGCCGCCGACTTCCGCCAGTCGAACCGCGGCCTGCGGCTCGACCACATCCTGGTGACGCCGGGTCTGAAGGAAGCCGCCTTCCGCCTGGGCGCGGCCGCCAGCCGCGTGCACGAGGACGTCCGCGCCTGGGAGCGGCCCAGCGACCACGCGCCGGTGTCGGCGGATTTGGTGCTGTAGCCGAAAAAAGCGACTGTCATCCCGGACGGCCGAAGGCCGATCCGGGGACCCAGGGGTTCTGCAGTGCGGTCGCCCTGGGTCCCGGCTCTTCGCTTCGCTACGGCCGGGATGACGAGAAATTTGTCAGCTCAAGGCGCCAGCTTGTAGCCGCCGGCCTCGGTCAGCAGCAGCCGGGCGTTCGCCGGATCGGGCTCGATCTTCTGGCGAAGGCGATAGACGTGGGTCTCCAGGGTGTGGGTGGTCACGCCTGCGTTGTACCCCCAGACCTCGGCCAGAAGCTCCTCGCGGGACACGGCCTTCTCGCCGGCCCGGTAGAGGTACTTCAGGATGTTGGTCTCCTTCTCCGTCAGCCGGATCTTCTTCTGCTTCTCGTCGATCAGCATCTTGGCGGCGGGACGGAACTCGTAGGCGCCGAGCTTGAAGACCGCGCCCTCGGAATGCTCGTGACTGCGCAGCTGGGCGCGGATGCGGGCCAGCAGCACGGCGAACTTGTAGGGTTTGGCGACGTAGTCATTGGCGCCGGCCTCCAGTCCCATGACGGTGTCGTCATCGCTGACGGCGGCGGTCAGCATGATCACCGGGGCGGCGACGCCGTTGTCACGCATCTGCTTGCAGGCGTGGCGGCCGTCCATGTCGGGCAGATCGACGTCCAGCAGCACCAGGTCGGGCTTGGCCTCGGAGGCCAGCCTGACGCCGTCGCCGGCCGTGGGCGCTTCGACAGTCTCGAAGCCCTCGGCCTGCAGCTGTTCGGCAATCGCCCCGCGAAGGTCCTGGTCGTCGTCGACGATGAGGAGGGTCTTGCGTTGAGCCATGGTTAGAACAAACACCATATGTCGTGCGTCGGGCAAAGGGTTTGAGCTTTGAACTTCACGGCGACCGCGGACGGATGGCTGGATCTTGGCGACCGTAAGGTGCGCTGCGCGCTGGGACCCGCAGGGGTAGTCCCGGCGGCGGAGAAGCGTGAGGGCGACGGCGCGTCGCCCGCCGGCGTCTGGCCGATCCGCGAGGTCTGGTACCGCCCCGACAAGGGCCCGCCGCCGGCCTGCGAGCTGCGCGTGCATGCGATGAGCGAGCATGACGGCTGGTGCGACGACCCGGCCGACCCGGAATACAATCGCCATGTGACGCTGCCCTATCCGGCCAGCGCCGAGCGGCTGTGGCGGGACGACCACGTCTACGAAATCGTCGTCGTGCTCGGGCACAACGACGACCCGCCGGTGGCCGGCATGGGCTCCTGCATCTTCCTCCACCTGTGCAAGCCTGGTTTCCCGCCGACCGAAGGGTGCGTCGCCGTCGAGCGCGCCGACCTCGAGGAGCTGCTGGCCAAGGCCCAGCCGGGCGACGCCGTCGAGATCCGCAGATGACCCTGCCGCCGCCCCGCCAGCACGTGCCGGGCGGCGCGCTTCCCCGTCACCGCCACGACCATGGCTATGCCGCGTTGGTGCTGGCCGGCGCCTATGAAGAAGCCGGCGACAGCGGCCGGCGCTGGCTGGAAGCCGGCGACGTTATCCTGCACGGCGCCTTCGAGGCGCACCTGAACCGCACGCCGGCGGCCGGCGCCCTGGTGCTGAACCTGCCGCTGCCGGGCGAGCCGCTGCCGGCCTTCGGGCGGGTCTCCGATCCGGACGCCATCGCGCGGGCCGCCGAGCGCGACCTCGCCCAGGCCGTCGCCCTGCTGACGGCGCAGCACCAGCCCGCCTGGGCGCCGGCGTCCGACTGGCCGGACCTGCTGGCGGCGGCGCTGACCGCGGGCCCGGTGCGGCTCGGCGAGTGGGCGCGTGAGCACCACCTGTCGGCCGAGCACGTGTCGCGTGACTTCCGGCGGGTGTTCGGCGCGACCGCCCAGGCCTTCGGCCGGGAGGCCCGCGCCCGCGCGGCGCTGGAGGCGAGCCTCGCCGGCGACGGCTCGCTGGCCGAAATCGCCCAGACCACCGGCTTTTCGGACCAGGCGCACATGACCCGGGCGGTCACCGCGCTCACCGGCCGCCCGCCCGGCGCGTGGCGCAGGTCAAATGCGTTCAAGACGGGAGCCTCCGCGCCCGCCATCTGAGCGGGCATGGACAGACGCACCTTCCTTGCCGCCGCCGCGACGCTTCCTTTCGCTGGCCACGCCTTCGCCCAGACGGGCCGCACACTCTGGACCGTCACGACTTCGGTCGGTTTTGACGCCCTGGCCTTCCTCGGCCCGCTGTCGGGCAAGCCGCTGTACGCGCCGCGCTACAAGGCCGAGCTCGACGCGTTCGCGCCACGCGTCACGCCGACGCTGCGCACCGCGCTCGACCGCCTCCAGGCCCGCGCCGACGCCGCCGGCAAGCTGCTGTGGCCGACGCTGGCCAATGTCCTGTCCTACGGCCCTACCGACACGATCGACGACCTGCTGGCCGCGCTGGACGACCCCGACCGCCGGGTGCTGCCGAAACTGAAACCGAGCAGCCACTGGGACCAGGTCAGCTGGGACTTCGTGGTCGGCGCCCGGGGCGACGCCCAGATCGTCCTTCGCGAGCTGAAGGCCGCCGACTTCGAGGGCTTCCGCGCCGGGCTCGTCGGCGACCGGCTGAAGAGCCGCGCGCCCGAGCTGATGGCGGGGCTCTCGAAATACGACGTCATCGCCGAGCAGGAGCGGCTGATCGGCCGGAGGCTCGATCCGACCATCGGCGTCGTGCTGCTGTGGTTCTCCAAACCGCACGCCGCCAGCATGGGCGGCCAGCGGTCGCTGTCGCACTTCGACTATCCGGTGGAGACCGTGGTCCGCATCGTCGCCCACGAGATGCTGCATCCGCCTTTCCCGATGGAAGGACCCGTCGCCAAGGCGGCGCTGGCGGTGCTGGACAGGGATCCGCTGCTGCAGCGGGTGCTGAAGGAGCACGACCCGGGCTTCGGCTACAATTCCATGGAGGGCATCCTCAACGAGGACACCGTCGAGGCCCTGGACCAGATCGTCTCCGAGCGGCTGGGCGTCGCCCGCGATCCGGCCGAGCGCTGGACCACTCAGGACGACGGCATGCACGTGCTGGCCGCCGCGCTTTACGGGATGCTGAAGGCCGAGGGCTACGACCGCACCGGCGGCAGCATCGAGGCCTGGATGGGCGAGGCGGTGAAGGCGGGCAAGCTCAATCCCGAACGGATCCGAACCTTCGCCGGCCAGGTGACGAAGACGCCGCCCGACCAACTCTGGCCGCGGCCGAAAGCCTAGGCGGCGGTCCGGGCCCCAAATACCGCCGAGCCGACGCGGACGCTGGTGGCGCCGAAGCGGATGGCGGTCTCGAAGTCGTCGCTCATGCCCATGGAGAGTTTCGGGAGCCCGTTGCGCTCCGCGATCCTGGCCAGCAGCGCGAAATGCGGCCCAGCCGGCTCGGCGGCCGGCGGAATGCACATCAGGCCCTCGACCGTCAGGCCATAGACGGTCCGGCAGGCTTTCAGGAAGTCGTCGGCCTCGGCCGGCAGGACGCCGGCCTTCTGCGGCTCCTCGCCGGTGTTCACCTGCACATAGAACCGGGGCGCGCGGCCCTGGCGCTGGACCTGGTCGGCGAGCGCGGTGGCGAGCTTGCCGCGATCCAGGCTCTCGATGACGTCGAAGAAGGCCACCGCCTCCTTGGCCTTGTTGGACTGCAGCGGCCCGATCAGGTGCAGGGTCAGGCCCTGGGATTTGCCCTCCCAGCGGGCCATCGCCTCCTGCACCCGGTTCTCGCCGAACACCGTCTGGCCGGCGGCCAGCACTGGTTCGATCGCCTCCCAGGGCTGCTGCTTGGAGACGGCGACCAGCGTCACCCCCGCCGGATCGCGGTCGCAGGCTTGCGCGGCGCGGGCGATCCGGGCGACGACGTCGGTGTAAGCGGCCAAGTGGCTGGGGGGCGGGGACATTTCGGACGGCTTCTGGACCCTGGAGCGGACGGCCCGGCTCTTACCGGCCCGCAGGCGCCTGCGGAAGAGCCTGCCCCACCTGCTGTTCTTCACCGATCCCGCACGGACGCCGGATCCCGTGGCGGCGGCGATGGCCCTGCCAAAGGGCGCGGCCGTGGTCTACCGCAGCTTCGGCGCGCCGGACGCGGAGGCGGTGGCGCGGCGGCTGCTTGCGGTCGCCCGGGCGCGGGGCCTGAGGCTGCTGATCGGCCAGGACGCCGCCCTGGCGGCCCGGATCGGCGCCGACGGCATCCACCTGCCCGAGCGGCTGGCGCGCCGCGCCGTCCCGTTGAAGCGCGCGCACCCGGACTGGATCGTCACCGCCGCCGCCCATTCGCTGCCGGCGGCCAGGCTCGTGGGCCCCGATGCGGTGGTGATTTCGGCCGCGTTCCCGTCGGGCAGCGCCTCGGCCGGCGCACCGCTGGGGCCCATCCGCCTGGCCGCCCTCGTGCGGGCCGCAGGTCGGCCGGCCTATGCGCTGGGCGGCGTGAACATGGAAACGGCCCGTCGTCTCCAGGACGCGGGCCTCGTCGGTCTGGCGGCGGTGGAAGGTCTGTCGACCTAGAACTTGAAGGCGGTCTCGAGCCGGACCTTCGGCTGGTCGGCCGGGCGAGCCTGGTTCGGGCGCGGCGTGAGCTCCTGCTCGCCGAGCGCCACCGAGCCGCCGACCCGCAGCGACGGGGTGATGCGGTAGTAGGCGCCCGCCTGCACGTCGTTCAGCGTCGATTCCCGCGCGTCCGTCTGTTTCACGCCCAGGGTGAAGCCGAAGCGGCCCTTGCTGGCGTCGTACATCTGGATGCGGCCGGCGCCGGGCGCGGCGGCGGCGGGTTCGGACTTGACGGTGAAGTCCACGCGCTTGCCCTTGTCGGCCGCGTGCGCGCCGCCGGTCGCAGCGCTCAAGAGCGCCGCAGCCGCGATGATCGCACCGGTACGTCCAATAGACATACGCAACATATAGCCCCTGAGCCCCGTCACCGCATCCCCCGGCAGGCCTTGGCTACTGCACAGGTTCGCGATCTCGAGGCCGATTAGAGAAGCCCAAGCGGAGAGGTCAACTGACTCCGGCGTCGCAAGGTCCCGGTTGGATGAAATCGCCCGGACATGTGGCAGGCAGGCCACGCGATTCCTGTTTGGCGCCGCAGGCGGCGTTGTTATAGAGGGCCGGGCGCGGGGCGGCGCCGTGGCGCTGCGCGTCGCGGAAAGATCTATTGGAGACGGATGCATATGCCGTTTGTGCGCGGTGAGTGGAAGCGTGGCCTGATGATCGGCGCCGCCGTGCTGGGCGCCCTGGGCCTGGCCGCCTGCTCGACCCCCCGACTGCCCTTCACCGGGAACGACCGCGTCGAGGCGCCGTCCAACACGGCCATCTCCGTCAACGGCTACCTGTGGCGCGCGACGCTGGACACGCTGTCGTTCATGCCGCTGGCCTCGGCCGATCCGTACGGCGGCGTGATCATCACCGACTGGTACTCGGCCCCCGAGACGCCGAACGAGCGCTTCAAGTGCACGGTCTACATCCTGGACTCGCGCCTGCGCGCCGACGGCCTGAACGTCGCCGTCTTCAAGCAGGTGCGCGACGCCTCCGGCAATTGGGTGGACCAGGCCGCGGCCGGCCAGACCGAGGCGGATCTGGAGAACGCCATCCTGTCGCGGGCGCGCCAGCTTCGACTTTCGAACATCGGCGGCCGCTGAGCCCCACGTTCGATCGTCGACGCGCCTGACATGGGCCGTTGACCGGAAGCCAACTCCTGTCCAAAGGCCTGCTCATGGCCCGCTACAATCCCAAAGAGACCGAACCCAGGTGGCGTGAGCGCTGGGACGCCGCGAACGCGTTCCGCGCTGAGGCCGACCGATCGAAGCCCAAGTACTATGTGCTGGAGATGTTCCCGTATCCGTCGGGGCGTCTCCACATGGGCCATGTGCGCAACTATGCCCTGGGCGACGTCATCGCCCGCTTCAAGCGCGCCCGCGGCTTCTCGGTGCTGCATCCCATGGGCTGGGACGCATTCGGCCTGCCAGCCGAGAACGCCGCCATGGAGCGCGGCGTCGATCCCAAGGCGTGGACCTACGACAACATCGCCCGCATGCGCGCCGAGCTGAAGGAGCTGGGCCTGGCGATCGACTGGGAGCGCGAGTTCGCCACCTGCGACGTCGGCTACTACGGCAAGCAGCAGGCCTGGTTCATCGAGCTGTTCGAGCGCGGCCTGGTCTATCGCAAGGAAAGCGTCGTCAACTGGGACCCGGTCGACCAGACGGTGCTGGCCAACGAGCAGGTCGTCGACGGCAAGGGCTGGCGCTCGGGCGCGCCGGTCGAGAAGCGCAAGCTGGCGCAGTGGTTCCTGAAGATCACCCAGTACGCCGACCAGCTGGTCGACGACCTGGAGACGCTGGACCGCTGGCCGGACAAGGTGCGGACGATGCAGGAAAACTGGATCGGCCGCTCGAAGGGCTGCCGCTTCCGGTTCCCGTTCGCGGGCGAGGCCCCCGCCGGCCACGAGGCCGGGATCGAGGTCTACACCACCCGACCCGACACCCTGTACGGCGCGAGCTTCGTAGGGATCGCCCCCGACCATCCGTTGGCCGAGATGATCGCCGCCCGCGACCCGAAGGCCGCCGCCTTCATCGCCGAGGCGCGCAAGGGTTCGGTCACGGAGGCCGAAATCGAGACGGCCGAGAAGATCGGCTACGACACCGGCCTGCGCGTGAAGCACCCGTTCGATCCGAACTGGGAGCTGCCGGTCTGGATCGCCAACTTCATCCTGATGGACTACGGCACCGGCGCGATCTTCGCCTGCCCGGCCCATGACCAGCGCGACCTGGACTTCGCCCGCAAGTACGGCCTGCCGGTGAAGCCGGTGGTCCTGCCGCCGGGCGAAGACCCCGCGACGTTCGACGTCGGGACCGAGGCCTATGTCGGCCCAGGCGCCATCTACAATTCGCCCGGACTGGACGGTCTGGACGTCGAGACCGCCAAGGCCCGCGCCGTCGATCGCATCGAGGCTCAGGGCCAGGGCCAGGGCGCAACGGTCTATCGCCTGCGCGACTGGGGCGTCTCGCGCCAGCGCGCCTGGGGCTGCCCGATCCCGTTCGTCCACTGCGGCAAGTGCGGCGTCGTCGCCGTGCCGAAGGACCAGCTGCCGGTCGAGCATCCGGCCGACATCGAGTTCGGCAAGTCGGGCAATGCGCTGGAGCGGCACCCGACCTGGAAGCACACCACCTGCCCGACCTGCGGCGGCCCCGCGACCCGCGAGACGGACACGCTGGACACCTTCGTGGACAGCTCCTGGTACTTCGCCCGCTTCGCCAATCCCGACGCAGACGAGCCGATCGACAAGGCTGCGGCCGACTACTGGATGCCGGTGGACCAGTACATCGGGGGCATCGAGCACGCCGTGCTGCACCTGCTGTACGCGCGCTTCATCACCAAGGCCCTGGCCGATGAGGGCCATCTGAGCGTACGCGAGCCGTTCGCCGGGCTGTTCACGCAAGGCATGGTCACCCACGAGACCTATCGCCGGCAGAACGGCGAGTGGATCGAGCCGGGCGAGGTCGAGGTCGTCGTCGAAGGCAAGACCCGCCGCGCCCAGTTGGCCGAAGGCGGCGAGCCGGTGGTGATCGGCGACGTCGAGAAGATGTCGAAGTCCAAGAAGAATACGGTGGCCCCGGAGGAAATCTTCGAGGTTTACGGCGTCGACGCCGCCCGTCTCTTCGTCCTGTCCGACTCGCCCCCCGAGCGTGACTTCCAATGGTCGTCGGCCGGCGTCCAGGGCGCCTGGCGCTTCGTGAACCGCGTGTGGGACGAGTTCGACGCCCATCCGCCCGGCGGCATCGACTGGAAGGATCCGCAGACCGACGAAACGGAGATCGCCCGCGAGCTGCGCCGCCAGACGCACCGCACGATCAAGGCCGTCACCGAGGCCATCGAGGCGTTCCGCTTCAACTCGGGCATCGCGCGCCTGTACGAGTTCCTGAACGTGCTGAAGGCCGCGCCGGTAATCGACGGCGACCCCGTCCTGCTGGCCGCGCGCCACGAGGCGCTGCAGGCCTTCGCCCGCCTGATCGCGCCCTTCACGCCGCACCTGGCCGAGGAATGCTGGGCCCACATCGGCGGCGAGGGCATGGTGGTCGAGGCGCCCTGGCCCGAGTTCGACCCGGCCCTGACCGAGGACGCGGTGAAGGTCCTGCCGGTGCAGGTGAACGGCAAGCGCCGCGGCGAGATCTCGGCCCCGGCCGGCGCCGAACCCGCCGAGGTGGAGAAGATCGTGCTCGCGGATCCCGAGATCACCGCGCGCCTGGAGGGCCTGACCATCCGCAAGATCATTGTGGTCAAGGACCGGATCGTGAATATCGTGGCCGCATGACGAAGGCCGCGCTTCTCGCTCTCGCCCTCTCGGCCGCCGCCCTTTCGACGGGCCTGGCGGGCTGTGCGGGCTTCACGCCGCTGTACGGCGACACGGGCGTCGTTCGGGGCCTGGCCTCGATCGACGTCGAGGCGCCGGACGGCCGCACGGGCTTCCTGATCCGCCAGCACCTGGACGACGCCTTCGCGCAAGGCCGCGACCGCGCCGGCCCGTCGGCCTACACCATGCAGCTGGCGCTCGGCGAAGCCCGCTACCCGCGCGGCGTGCGGATCGACAACGTGGCGACCCGCTACGAATACGTGCTGACCGCCGACTATGTGCTGCGCGCCCAGCCGTCGGGCGCGGTGGCCAAGCGGGGCCGCGTGCGCGTCGAGCTGACCTACGACAGCGCCGACCAGCCCTACGCCTCGATCTCGGCCCAGCAGGACGCCCAGGATCGCGCCGCCGAGGAAGCCGCCCGTCGGATCGAGCTGGAGCTCGCCGTCTGGCTGGCCAACGGGGCCAAGAAGGGCTGACGCCTTGGAGCTGAAGCGCCGTCCCGACGTCGAGCGCTTCCTGAAGTCGCCCGACGCCAACATCCGCGCCGCGCTGATCTACGGCCGCGACATTGGCGTGGTGCGCGACCGCGGGCATGCGCTGGCGGCGAAGATCGTTCCGAACCCGGACGATCCCTTCGACGTGGCGATCCTCACCGAAACTGACGTCGCCGACGATCCGCCCAGGCTCGAAGGCGAACTGGCCGCCCAGTCGCTGATGGGCGGCCGGCGGCTGGTGCGCCTGCGCCTTTCCAACGAGAAACCGGCGGTCGACAAGGCGGTGGCCGAGGCGCTGGAGCGGCACGCCGCCGGCGAGCTCAATCCGGACGCCTTCTTCCTGATCGAGGCCGGCAATCTCGAACGCAGCTCGGCGCTGCGGAAGACCGGCGAGAAGGCGGCCGCCTGCGCCACCATCCCCTGCTACGAGGACGAACCCGGCGACGTGGCCCGGCTGGTGCGCGAGCTGCTGGCCCGGGACCAGGTGTCGCTGAACGCCGACGCCCTGCAGCTGTTCGTCCAGCGCCTGCCGAAGGAGCGCGGGGTCGCCAAGCAGGAGATCGAGCGGCTGGCGCTCTATCTCGGCCCGGGCAGCAACGCGACCGCGACGCCGGCCGACCTGGAAGGCTTTCTGGGCGTCGAGCCCGAGGCCTCGCTGTTCGACGCGGCGTCCGATGTGTTCGGCGGCCGGCTCGCCGACGCCCAGGCCGGCCTGCGCCGCGCCGCCCAGGAGGGCGAGAGCGGCCCCGCCGCCGTCCGCGCCATCGGCATGCACCTCGGCAAGCTCCGCCGCACGCTCACGCTCGCCAAGGCCGGGGCCGGCCTGCAGGAGGCGGCGAAGGCCTCCGGCGTGTTCTGGAAACAGGAGCGCGAATTCCTCCGCCAGGCCCGCGCCTGGAGCCTCGAGGAGCTCGACCGCATCCAGCCCGACGTGCTGGCGGCCGACAAGGCCTGCAAGACGGCGGGCTCCCCGGACCGCCTCATCGCCGAACGCCTCGCGCTCACGGTGGCGGGGCGAGCAAGGCGGTTGGGGCTTTAATCAGGCGTTCTTGTATTGTTCGAGTTCCTGGTGTGTCATCCCGGTTTCGGCGGAGCCGAAGACCGGGACCCATCAGCGCCGATGTCCGACAGATCGTACTGGGTCTACATCCTGGCCAGCCGCTTCCGCGGCACGCTGTATGTCGGCGTGACGAACGGCCTCGAGCGGCGAGTCGCCGAACATAAGGCGAAGGCGGTCGCAGGCTTCACCCGCCGGTACGACGTCCATCGGCTCGTCTGGTATCGCGGTTACGGTGAGGTGACCGAAGCTATCTATTTCGAGAAGCAGCTGAAGCGCTGGCGGCGCGACTGGAAGATCCGGCTGATTGAAGAGGACAATCCGCACTGGGCGGACCTCTTCGTGCCGATGATGACGGAGCCTAGCCCGCTGCATCCCGCGCTGATGGGTCCCGGTCTTTCGCTGACGCGAAAACCGGGATGACACCCTTGGTTTCGCGCGGCGGCAACTACCGCTTCGTCAGGCGGCGGCAGATCTCGTCCAGCTGCTCCAGGGTCGCGTAGCGGATCTTCAGCTCGCCCACGCCGCCGCGGTCGGCGATGTCGACGCTCATGCCCAGCGCGTCCTCAAGGTCAGCTTCGAGCGCCGCAGTGTCGGCGTCCCTAGAACGCTTTGGCCCAGACGCCTTCTTCGCGCCCTCCCCGCCCTCGGCGGCCTGCGGCTTGGCCAAGGCTTCCGCGTCGCGGACCGACAGGCCCTTGTCGATGATCTGCTCGGCCAATGCTTCCGGATCGCCCGAGGTCAGCAGCGCCCGCGCGTGGCCCGCCGTCAGCTTGCCGGTCACCACATACTGCTGCACCCGCTCCGGCAGCTGCAGCAGGCGCATGGTGTTGGCCACGTGGCTGCGGCTCTTGCCGACACGCTCGGCCGCCTGCTCCTGGGTGTAGGCCATCCGGCCCATCAGCGCCGAATAGGCCCGGGCCTCCTCCATGGCGTTGAGGTCGGCGCGCTGGACATTCTCGACCACGGCGATCTCGAACGACAGGTTGTCGTCGACGTTGCGCACCAGCGCCGGGATCGCGTGCAGGCCGGCCCGTTGACTGGCGCGCCAGCGACGCTCGCCGGCGACGATCTCGAACTCGCCGGGCGTCTTGGGCGACGGCCGCACCAGGATCGGCTGCAGCACGCCGCGCTCGCGGATCGAGGCCTCCAGCTCGGCGATCTCGGCGTCGGCGAAATGGTGCCGCGGCTGGTCGACGTTGCGGTGGATCAACTCGATCGGGATCTCGCGCACGCCGGCCTGCGGATCGGCGGCATGCTCGATCTCCTCGGCCTCGCCCAGCAGGGCCGAGAGGCCCCGCCCAAGTCCACGCTTCTCCGCCATGTTGTCCTAGCTCACCGCTTCCGCTTGCGACCGCTTACGGCGTTCGCGCTCGCGCAGCACCACCTCACGCGCGAGCTTCAGATAGGCCTGGCTGCCCGTGCACTTCAGGTCATAGACCAGCACCGGCTTGCCGAACGACGGCGCCTCCGAGACGCGCACGTTCCGGGGGATCACCGTCTGGTAAACCGTGTCGCCGAAGTGGGCCCGGACGTCGCCGGCCACCTGCTCCGACAGCGAATTGCGCCGGTCGTACATCGTCAGGATGACGCCCTGGATCTCCAGCGCCGGATTGAGGCTGCCGCGCACCAGGTCGACCGTGCGCATCAGCTGGGTCAGGCCTTCCAGCGCGAAGAACTCGCACTGCAGCGGCACCAGCACGGCGTCGGCCGCGGCCATGGCGTTGACCGTCAGCAGGTTCAGCGACGGGGGGCAGTCGATCAGGATGTAGGTGTAGGCGCCGCTCTCACGGATGGGGGCGAGCGCGTCGCGCAGTTTGAAGGACCGACGGGCCTGCTGGCCGAGTTCCAGCTCGACGCCCGACAGATCCGGATCGGCCGGCACCAGGTCCAGGCCCGGGACCGAGGTCTTCACGACGGCGTCCAGCACGGGCTTCTCGCCCATGAGCACGTCGTAGAGGGTGTTCTTGCGCAGCGCGCGGCCGACGCCGAGGCCAGTCGAGGCGTTGCCTTGCGGATCACTATCGACCAGCAGCACCTTCTCGCCGACCGCGGCCAGGGCCGTGCCGAGGTTAATGGCGGTCGTGGTCTTGCCGACCCCGCCCTTCTGGTTGGCCACCACGAGGATGCGGAGAGGACGGTCAGACTTTACGGCCACGGCCCCGCTCCCGTCCCAGGCTCTTCACACGCACGATCCGGCCCCGCTCGTCACTCTTCGACGGTATGACATCCGCCTCGAATTCCCAAGATCTAGCGGCCTCGCTCATCTCGGCTGCTACATCTTGTCCCTTAAGAAAAAGGCCGGTCGCCCCGGCCTTCAGGTAGGGCCGGGCATACCCCAACAGGCGGACGAGCGGCGCACAAGCCCGGGCGGTGACGATGTCCACAGCCAAGTCGAGGTTTTCCGCCCTGTCGTTGTGCACGGTGGCCGGCAGGTCGAGCAGGTCGACGATCTCAGTCAGGAAGCGGCAGCGCTTGGCCATGCTCTCCACGAGGTGGACGTGGAAGCCCTCGCGGCCCTTGCCGAGGATCGCCAGCACCAGGCCGGGGAAGCCGGCGCCGGCGCCGAGGTCGGCCCACACGAGGGCGTCCGGCGCGAGCCGCAGCAGCTGGGCGCTATCCCAGGCGTGCCGGTTCCAGAAGTCCGGCAGGGTCTTCGGCCCCACGAGGTTCATCACCTCGTTGCCCGCCGCCAGCCTCTCCAGGAAACGGCTGAGGTCGGCGACCTGGGCCTCCGTCGCGCCGGTCGCGGCGGCGAAGCTCTGCGCGTCGGTGACGGCCATCAGGCGGCGCGGCGGCGGACGTGGGCGAGCAGCGCCGTCAGCGCGCCCGGGGTGACGCCCTCGATGCGGCCGGCCTGGCCCAGCGTCAGCGGCCGGACGGTCGCCAGCTTCTCGCGGACCTCGTTGGAGAGCCCGCCGATGGCGGCGTAGTCCAGATCGGCCGGCAGGCGCAGGTCCTCGTCGCGGCGCATGGCCTCGGCGTCGGCGGTCTGGCGATCGAGATAGCCGGCGTAGGCGGCGTCGATCTCTACCTGCTCGCGGACGGCCGGCGACCAATTGCCGAGCTGCGGCCAGACGCGGGTCAGGTCTTCGAAGGCGATGGTCGGATAGGCGAGCAGTTGCAGCAGGTCGCGGCGCTGACCGTCAGCCTTCACCGGGAGGCCGGCTTTCTGGGCTTCCTGAGGGGTCAGCTTCAGCTCGTGCGCGAGAACGCGGGCGTCAGCGAGCTCGCGCTGTTTCACGTGAAACACCCCTGCCCGCTCTGAGCCGACCACGCCGAGACCGATGCCTTTTCCCGTCAGCCGCTGATCGGCGTTGTCGGCGCGCAGGGTGAGCCGGAACTCGGCTCGGCTGGTGAACATCCGATAGGGCTCGGTGACCCCTCGGGTCACCAAATCGTCGATCAGGACGCCGATGTAGGCTTCGTCGCGGGCGAATTGCGCGGGCTCGGCCCCCGAGGCGGCGCGCGCGGCGTTGAGGCCGGCGACCAGGCCTTGGGCACCCGCCTCTTCGTACCCCGTGGTGCCGTTGATCTGGCCGGCAAGATAAAGGCCTGCGAGGCGCTTCACCTCGAGCGTCGGATAGAGCTCCCGCGGATCGACGTAGTCGTATTCGATCGCATAGCCGTGGCGCTTGACCGCCACCTGCTCGAGGCCGGGGATGGTTCGCAGGAACAGGTCCTGGGTCTCTGTCGAGACGGAGGTCGAGATCCCGTTCGGATAGACCGTCGTGTCGTCCAGGCCTTCCGGCTCCAGGAAGATCTGGTGGCTGGTCTTGTCACGGAAGCGGACGACCTTGTCCTCGATGGACGGGCAATAGCGCGGACCCCGCCCGGAGACGCGGCCGCCATAAACGGCGCTCTCTTCCAGCCGCTCCGCGATGATCCGGTGTGTCTCTTCGGTCGTGTACGTGATCCCGCACTGGATCTGCGGGACCGTGATCTTGTCGGTCAGGAACGAGAACGGGATCGGCGCGTCGTCGGCCGCCTGCATTTCCAAGCGGTCCCAGGCGATGGTCGTGCCGTCCAGGCGCGCCGGGGTGCCGGTCTTCAGCCGGCCCATCTTGAGGCCCAGCGCATAGAGCCGGTCGGAAAGGCCGATCGCCGGCTGGTCGCCGATCCGGCCGGCCGGGATGCGGGTCTCGCCCTGGTGGATCACACCCTTCAGGAAGGTGCCCGTGGTCAGCACCACACGGCCGGCGGCGTAGGTTTCGCCGCTGGCGCCTACGACGCCGGTCACGCGGCCGCCGTCCACCAGCAGGTCCTCAACCGCCTCGGCCCTGATCGTCAGGTTCGGCGTGGCGAAGAGCTCGGCCTGCATGGCCTCGCGATAGAGCCTGCGGTCGATCTGCGAGCGCGGACCGCGAACCGCGGCGCCCTTCGACCGGTTCAGCATCCGGAACTGGATGCCGGCCTTGTCGGCCAATCGGCCCATGACGCCGTCCAGCGCGTCGATCTCGCGGACCAGATGACCCTTCCCGAGGCCGCCGATGGCCGGGTTGCAGCTCATTTCGCCGATCGTTTCGACCTTGTGGGTGAGCAGCAGCGTGCGCGCGCCGAAGCGCGCCGCGGCCGCAGCCGCCTCGCAGCCGGCGTGTCCGCCGCCGATGACGATGACATCCCACTGGGTCATGAGGCGGCTCATATAGGCGAAGAGCCGCCGTGTTTCACGTGGAACCGCGCCGCGCCCGGTCGCGCGGTGTTTCACGTGAAACAGCGGCTCACTTGCCGATACAGAAGGTCGAAAAGATCCGGCCCAGGACCGCCTCCGGATCGATCCGCCCTGTGATGCGATCGAGCGCCCGCGCCGCCAACCGCACATCCTCGGCCGCCAACTCCAGCGCGTCATCCTGGCTCAAGGCGTGACGCAACCGCTGAGCGGCCTCCTCAAGCAACTCCTTGTGCCGCAGCCGCGTGGCGGCCGGCGGTTCAGCGCCACCCAGGGCCTCCACAATCCGCTCGGTCAGGAGCCGGCGGATCCAGGCCACGTCGCTCGGACCCTTGGCCGTGACCTCCGCCGACGGCAGGTCCATCCGCCGCGACACCTCCGCCGCCCAGGCGCCGGCCGGCCCCACCGGCTGGTCGCGCTTGGTGATCAGGCAGATGTCGCCCTCCCCCACCTCATCGGGCAGCCCCGGCAGCTCGGTCGACGACCCGTCCACCAGCCACAGCCGCAGGTCCGCGCCTTCCGCCCAGGCCCGCGCCCGGCGCACGCCTTCCGCCTCGATCTCTTCCTCGGTGTCGCGGATCCCGGCGGTGTCGGCCAGCAACGCCTTGTACCCACCCAGCACCAGCGGGACTTCGATCACGTCGCGCGTCGTCCCGGCGTGCGGCGTCACGATCGCCGCCTCCCGTTCGACCAGCGCATTCAGCAGCGTGCTCTTGCCGGCGTTCGGCGCCCCGACCAGGGCGATCCGATACCCTTCCCGAACACGCTCCCCCCGCAAGACGTCGCCGACAGCTGCATCGATTTCGCCGATCAGCCGCTCCAGCACCGGCCGGGCCCGCGCCGCCACATCGGCCGGCACTTCCTCGTCGGGGAAATCGACGGCGGCCTCGAACATCGCCAGCGCCTCGGTCAGCGCATCCGACCAGCGCGCCTGCACCTCCGACAACCGCCCGCCCAGCTGCTCCAGCGCCTGCCGGCGTTGCTGCTCGGTCTCGGCGTCGATCAGGTCGGCGACGCCTTCGGCCTGGGCGAGATCCAGCTTGCCGTTCTCGAAAGCTCGCCGGGTGAACTCTCCCGGCTCCGCCAGACGCAGGCCCAGGGCCGCGAGGGCCTCTACCAGTGCGCCCACCACGGCGGTTCCGCCGTGCACATGGAACTCGGCCGCGTCCTCGCCGGTGTAGCTGGCCGGCCCCTGGAAGAAGAGCACCAGGGCCTGGTCGATCTCGCGGCCCACGCCGTCCCGCAGTCGCCGGACCGATGCCAGCCGTGGCTCCGGCACGGCGCCGCCCAAAGCCTCGACCGCCTGTCGGGCGTCCGGCCCAGATACGCGCACCACCGCCACCGCGGCACGGCCCGCGGCCGTCGCCGGGGCAAAGATGGTGTCCTTCATTCTTTCGGCGTCGCCCCGCCGAAGCCGCCTTCCATCATCTTGCGGAACTGCTCCTGGGCGCCGGCCCCGAAGGTCATCCAGTTCTTCATGAACTCCTCGGGCGAGAGCAGCGAGATGTTGGCGTCGATCCGCTTGCTCATCTCCTGGACGAGGTGGTCGTTCAGGCCGCTCACGTCCGGCAGGCCCAGGAAGCGTCGCGCTTCCTCCGGCGTGCAGTCCACCTCGATCGTCATCTTCATGGTGTCTTGCCCTCGTACTGGAGTTCCATATGGCCGCGAGGCCCCTCGCCGCGCTAGTACCCTTGGCCGAAGGGCCTTGCATACGGGAGACCATCACATGGGCGAACGCACCACCATCACCACGCCGGACGGCGGCAGCTTCAGCGCCTATGTGGCCCGGCCATCGGCGGAGAACGCGTCGGCCGTTGTGGTGATCCAGGAGATCTTCGGGGTGAACAAGGTGATGCGCGACATCACCGATGACCTGGCCGCTCAGGGCTATCTCGCGATCTGCCCTGACCTGTTCTGGCGGATCGAGCCGGGTATCGACATCACCGACCAGTCGGAAGCCGAGTGGAAGAAGGCCTTCGAGCTGTTCAACGCCTTCGATGTCGACCAGGGCGTCAAAGACATCGCCGCGACCATCAAGGCGGTCCGCGCCGATCCGCAATGCACCGGAAAGGTCGGCGCGGTAGGCTTCTGTCTTGGGGGACTGCTGGCGTTCCTCACCGCCACCCGCACCGACGCGGACGCCTCGGTCTCCTATTACGGCGTGGGCATCGAGAACCGCGTGGGCGAGGCCGAGAAGCTGACCCGGCCGCTGCTGATGCACGTCGCCGAGGAAGACCAGTTCGTCCCCAAGGAGGCCCAGGCGGTCATACTCCAGGCGCTGGCCAATCACCCGCAGGTCGAACTTCACACCTATCCGGGGCGTGACCACGCCTTCGCGCGCAAGGGCGGCGAGCACTACCACGAGGCTGACGCCGGTCAGGCCAACGCCCGCACCGCCGCCTTCTTCAAGGCCAACCTGTAATGCGTGCGGTGCAGTTCGCCCGCACGGGCGGGCCCGAGGTGCTGGAGCTGGTGGAGGTCGACACGCCCGCTCCGGCCGCCGGCCAGGTGCTGATCCGTCACGAGGCGATCGGCATCAACTTCATCGACACCTACCACCGCAGCGGTCTCTACCCGGTGAAGCTGCCGCTAGCCCCCGGCGGCGAGGCGGCGGGCGTGGTCGAGGCGGTCGGCGAAGGCGTGAGCCGGTTCAAGGTCGGTGACCGGGCGGCCTACTCCGGCGGCTTCGGCGGCTATGCCGAGGCCAATGTCGTGGCGGCCGAACGGGCGGTGAAGATCCCCAGCAGCGTGGACAGCCGCACCGCCGCGGCGTCGCTGCTCAAGGGTATGACTGTCGAGGCGTTCGTGCGGCGGTGCTACCCGGTCCAATCCGGTCAGACCGTGCTGGTGCATGCCGCCGCCGGCGGCGTCGGCCAGATCATGGTCCAGTGGCTGAAGGCCATCGGCGCCGAAGTGATCGCCACCGTCGGCTCCGAGGCCAAGGCCGCCAAGGCCCGTGAGCTCGGCGCCGACCACGTCATCCTCTACCGCGAGCAGGACGTGGCCGCCGAGGTCCGGCGGATCACCGGAGGCAAGGGTGTGCCGGTCGCCTATGACTCGGTGGGCAAGGACACCTTCGAAGGGACGATCGGCAGCCTGGCCCGTCGCGGCTGGTTCGTGGCCTTCGGCAACGCTTCGGGCCCGGCTCCGCCGGTCGACCCGATCCGGCTGATGCGGGGCGGCTCGCTGGTCTTCACCCGACCCACGCTGTTCGACTACATCGTCACAACCGACGAGCTCGACGCCAGCGCCGAGGCGCTGTTCGAGATGATCGGATCCGGCAAGGTGAAGATCGAGATCGGCCAGACCTTCAAGCTCGAGGACGCCCGAGCCGCACATGAAGCGCTCGAGAGCCGCGAGACCGTCGGCGCGAGCCTGCTTATCCCCTGAATTTCCCCCCCGCCTGTCGCGCAGCGAGCCGCACTCCTGCACGGCCGGCGGGGTTAATTTCGCGACAGAGCCGATTTCCCAAAACGAAGGCGCTCCGGTTTCCCGAAGCCCCTGAAAATACTTATCTTTCCCGACGACGCCGTTAGGTGTTCATCGACTGGAAGAAGTCGTCGTTGTTCTTCGACTGCCGCAGCTTGTCGAGCAGGAACTCGATCGCGTCCTGGGCGCCCATCGGGTTCAGGATCCGGCGCAGGATGTAGGTCTTCTGGAGGTGATCCTTCGGCGTGATCAGCTCCTCCTTCCGGGTGCCGGACTTCAGCACGTCGATGGCGGGGTAGATCCGCTTGTCGGCCACCTTGCGGTCGAGGACGATTTCCGAGTTACCGGTGCCCTTGAACTCTTCGAAGATGACCTCGTCCATCCGGCTGCCGGTGTCGATCAGAGCCGTGGCGATGATCGTCAGCGAGCCGCCCTCCTCGATGTTCCGGGCGGCGCCGAAGAAGCGCTTCGGACGCTGCAGGGCGTTGGCGTCGACACCGCCGGTCAGCACCTTGCCCGACGACGGGACGACGGTGTTGTAGGCGCGGCCGAGGCGGGTGACCGAGTCCAGCAGGATCACGACGTCGCGCTTATGCTCGACCAGGCGCTTGGCCTTTTCGATGACCATTTCGGCCACCTGGACGTGACGGGTCGCCGGCTCGTCGAAGGTCGAGGAGATGACCTCGCCCTTCACCGTGCGCTGCATGTCGGTGACTTCTTCCGGGCGCTCGTCGATCAGCAGGACGATCAGGTAGCACTCGGGGTGGTTGGTCTCGATCGACTTGGCGATGTTCTGCAGCATCACCGTCTTGCCGACGCGCGGCGGGGCGGTGATCAGGCAGCGCTGGCCCTTGCCCAGCGGCGCGACGATGTCGATGACCCGGCCGGAACGATCCTTCAGCGTCGGATCGTCGATCTCCATCTTCAGCCGCTCGTCGGGATAGAGCGGCGTCAGGTTGTCGAAGAGGACCTTGTGCCGAACGCTCTCGGGCGTCTCGAAATTGATCTGGGTGACGGCGACCAGGGCGAAGTAGCGCTCGCCCTCGCGCGGGGCGCGGACCGCACCGACCACCGAGTCGCCAGTGCGCAGGCCGAACTTCCGGATCTGCGAGGGGCTGACGTAGATGTCGTCCGGACCCGGCAGGTAGTTGGCTTCCGGCGAGCGCAGGAAGCCGAAACCGTCCTGCACCACTTCGAGCGTGCCCGAGCCCGAGATCTCGACGCCCTCTTCGGCCAGCGTCTTGAGGATCGCGAACATCATGTCCTGCTTGCGCATGGAGTTCGCGTTCTCGACCTCCATCTTCTCGGCGAAGGCGAGCAGGTCGGCGGGCGATTTGTCCTTCAGCTCCTGAAGGCTCATCTGCGACAGGCCCATGGCGGCGATGGCCTTGGCGGCCTCGCTGGGCTCGTCGTCGACCTCGGCTTCCTGAGCCGCGGCGTCTTCGGCCTGGGCGTCGGCGGTGTCCGCGACGGCTTCGGTCTCAACGACGTCGGCTTCCGGAGCTTCGGTCTCGGGGGTGTCTTGGTTTTCGTCTTGCATCTTGATTTCGCTTAGCAATTCCACCCGATCCCGGACACGGTCCGAGCGGGTTCTGGTGAAACGTGTGGGCGCCCGTTCGGGACGCCGTTGTCGATTTCGGGAGCCGGACCGCTGCGCGTGAAGGTCGCGCGGGTCGGCGAAAAGGCGGGGCGCGCCGCGAACGCGCGACACGTGCGGTCAGCAGGACCACATGCGACCTGGGCGGTCAAGGCGCCCCAGCACCGCAGACCATGGCGCCCGCAAGGCCTAGATGGGATCAGCGGGCGCCGAATTCCAGGACCACCGCCAGCACGGCGACCACGGCCAGCAGGAACGGGATCTCGTTCGTGGCCCGCCAGAACTTGGCGGTCTTGGGCCGCTCGCCCGCGGCGATGCGCTTGCGCGACTTCGACAGGAAGCCGTGCCAGCCGGACAGGACGAAGACCACGGCCAGCTTCACCAGCACCCAGGGCTGGGCCAGGAATTCCCAGCCGCGGCCGGCGACGAAGATGTGGAAGTAGAGCAGGCTGAGGCCCAGGATCCACGTCAGCCCCATCGCCGGGTTGATGATGATCCGGATGAGCTTCTCCTCCCACACCTTGAAGTGGGCGTCGAACTCGCTGCCGGGCGGCGCCGTCTCGGTGTGGTAGGCGAAGAGCCTGGGCAGGTACATCATGCCGGACATCCAGGCGATGACCGCGATGATGTGCAGCGCACGCAGCACATTGTACCAGTCCATCAGGCCGCCCTCCCCGAAGCGTCACCGTTGCGACAGGCGCACTTTCCATATTCCGCCGGGCACAGCCAAGGGCCGAATGGTGCGGTCCCCGGGCCGGCCTGCTCGACCGCATCGGCCAGCGTGGCGATGAAACCGGGCATCACCCGCGGCGTCGGCGCGCGGAGGTAGGGCGTGACTCCCTGCGCCTCCGCAAGCTGGGCATACTCGTGGTCGAGCTCGACGAGGGTCTCGACGTGCTCGGAGACGAAGGCGATCGGGCAGATCAGCAGGCCCTTGCCGTCTTCACCGGCCCTGTGGATCTCGTCCTCGGTCGAGGGCTCCAGCCATTTGAGCCGGCCGACGCGGCTCTGGAAGCTGACCCGCCAGTCGGCGAGCTCCGGCAGCAGGGCGGCGACGGCCTGGGCGGTCGCGCGGACCTGGGCCTCGTAGGGATCGCCGGCGTCGACCACCTTCTGCGGCAGCCCATGAGCGGAAAACAGCAGGCGGACGTTGGCGGGGCGGCCGGCAGCCTCCCAGGTCTGACGGATCCCGTCGGCATAGGCCTGGGCGACGCCCGGCGCATCGGGATAGCAGCCGATGGTCCGCGTGAGGCCAGGGCCCTTATACGCCTTCAGCCAATCCTTCACCGACGACGCGGTCGTCGTGGTCGAGAACTGCGGATAGAGCGGGAGCAGCACGATGTCGTCCGGCGCAAAGGCGGCCACCTGCCTCGCTGTCTCGTCGGCGCGCGGCTTCCAGTAGCGCATGGAGATGAAGACCTGGGTCTCGACCTCCGGCGTGCGGCGGCCGAGCTCGGCTTCCAGTGCGCGCGCCTGCGCCTCCGTCTCGGGCAGCAGCGGCGAGCGGCCGCCCATGATCGCGTAGTTGGCCTGGGCGGTCTTTTCCCGCGTCGTGGAGATCAGCGCGGCCAGGGCGTAGCGCGCCGGCGCCGGCAGCTGGATGATCGCCGGATCGCGGAAGAGGTTGAACAGGAACGGCTTCACCGCCTTCAGGCTGTCGGGGCCGCCCAGGTTGAAGAGGACGACGGCCCGCTTCATGCCTTGACCGGCTTCCCCGTCACGCGGCTGACGACGCGGGCGATGTGCTCGATCGGCGTGTCGGGCATCACCCCATGACCGAGGTTGAAGATCCAAGGGCCGTCGCCCCATTGCGCCAGCAGCTGGTCGACGCGGGCGTCCAGCGCCGGGCCACCCTGACGCAGCAGCAGGTTGTCGAGCGCACCCTGGATGCATCGGCCCTGCGCCTGCAGCCGGCGGCCGAGCGCCGCGGTCGCCTGGGTGTCCAGGGCGACGCCATTCACCGGCACGGCCTCGGCGTAGGTCTCCACCTGGGCGCCGGCCCCGCGCGGAAAGCCGATGATCGGGGCGGTGACGCCGGCGGCGCGGACCTTCTCGACGATGGCGGCGTGCGGCTTCACGACGATGCGCTCGAAGACGTCTTCCGACAGGCCCTCGGCCCAGCTTTCGAACAGCTTCAGCACCTGGGCGCCGGCCTTGGCCTGCATGACCAGGTAGCGGGCCGTGGCCTCCACCAGCACGTCCAGCAGGGCGTCGAGCTTCTCGGGCTCGGCGTAGGCGAAGGCGCGGGCCTCCTCCCGCTGCGAGCCCCGGCCTTCCAGCATGTAGGTGGCCACGGTCCAGGGCGCTCCGGCGAAACCGATCAGGGCGCGATCCGGCTCGAGCTCGGCCCGGACGCGGGAGAGCGTCTCGCCGACCGCGGCTAGACGACCTGTGGAGGCCTCGATCTGATCGCGCAGCGCTTCGATGGGCGGCAGCGGCTCGAGCCTCGGCCCCTCGCCGGCCTCGAACCAGACCTTCTGGCCGAGCGCCAGCGGGATCAGCAGGATGTCGGCGAAGACGATCGCGCCATCCATCGGGAAGCGGCGCATGGGCTGGAGCGTCGCCTCGGCCGCCATCTCCGGATGAAGGCAGAAGGCGATGAAGTCCGGCGCCTTGGCCCGAAGCTCGCGATACTCGGGAAGCGAACGCCCCGCCTGCCGCATGAACCAGATCGGGGGCCGGTCCTGCGCTTCGCCCTGAAGGGCCCGCAGGAGCTTGGGAGTGGGTTCGCTCATCGGGAGCCTTAAAGCCCGCCGGGCCGGTTCGCTCAAGCCCGGGCCGGGATGCGTCCTCTTCTCTTCAATCCTTAAGAATCTTGAAATGGGATGGAGAAGGAGAGGCTGGGCCTGTCGAGGACGTGGATAAGTGGATTGTCCCTGCGGCGTTGCGTGCGTTTTCCCCAACTCGTCCCGACCCGCCTGCGAAAGCTCTCCCGTCCTGTGGATCGCGGGGATGGCCGGCCAACCCCCTCGGACAGCGTTAGGATTTCGTTAACCGGTCGGGGGAGGACCGGGCGCCCGCAGGCCGGTTATCGGCGCCTGTCGACATGCCGGTGATGATCGGCGCCCGGCGCCGCGACCCTGTTGGTTAAGGAAGCGTAAACGGGCCATTTCATCCCGCCCGTCCACCGCGGCCCGGGAAGCGCCCGAAGCGCGCAGCGCCTATCCCCATCCGCGCTCCCGTTCGCTAAGAGGAGGTCCACAGATTTCATCCCCAACTTCCTGGGTGCGACGGATTTGCCGACCACGACCCCCACACGGCTCGCCACCTACTTCCACGTCCACCTGGTGTCGGACTCCACCGGCGAGACCTTGAACGCCATGGCGCGCGCGGTGTGCGCCCGGTTCGAGAACGTGCTGCCCATCGAGCACATCTACGCGCTCGTCCGCTCGCAGCGGCAGCTGGACCGGGCGCTGGGCGATATCGAGGAGGCGCCGGGGATCGTCCTCCACACCATCGTCGACGACAAGCTGCGTCACGCGCTGGAGGAAGGCTGCCGCCGCCTCGACATGCCGTGCATCCCAGCGCTCGACCCGCTGGTCAGCGCCATGCAGCGCTACCTGGGGGCCACGACGACCAGCCGGGTCGGCGCGCACCTGCGGCTGGACAACGACTATTTCAACCGCATGGACGCCTTGAACTATGCCATCGGCCATGACGACGGCCAGGGCGGCCAGGACCTCGACCAGGCCGACGTGGTGCTGGTGGGCGTGTCGCGGACCTCGAAGACACCGACCTGCATCTACCTCGCTCACCGCGGCATTCGCGCCGCCAATGTGCCGCTCGTTCCCGGCCGCCCTGTGCCGGACAAGCTGTTCACGATGAAGAACACGCTGGTCGTGGGTCTCACCATCTCGCCCGACCGGCTGATCCAGATCCGCCGCAATCGGCTGCTCAGCCTGAAGGAGAACCGGGAGTCGACCTACATCGACGTCGAAGCGGTGCGGGAGGAGATCATCCACGCGCGGCGCACCTATGAAAGGAACGGCTGGCCGACCATCGACGTCACCCGGCGCTCGGTGGAGGAGACGGCGGCGGCGGTGCTGAACCTGCTGCACGGCGGCCACGGCCAGGTGGAGGTGTTGGGTTGAGCGATCCCATCATTCTGGCGTCCAAGAGCGCGGCGCGGCGCGCGGTGCTGGAAGGCGCGGGCGTGCCGTTCGAGAGCGTGGTGGCCGGCGTCGACGAGGATGCCGTCAAGGCCTCGCTGCTGGCTGAGGGGGCGACGCCCCGCGACATCGCCGATGCGCTCGCCGAGCTGAAGGCGATCCGCGTGGCTCGTGGGCGGCAAGGGTTCGTCATCGGCTCGGACCAGACGCTGGAGCTGGATGGAAAGCTCTACGACAAGGCCGAGAGCATCGAGGCGGCCCGCGAACGCCTGAAGCTCCTGCGCGGGAAGCCGCACAAGCTGCATTCCGCCGTCGTGGTCGCCAAGGACGGAGCGCCCATCTGGCGCGAGGTCGTGACGGCGACGCTCACCATGCGCGAGTTCACCGATGAGTTCCTCGAGGCCTACCTCGTGAGCGAGGGCGAACAGGCCCTGGGCTCGGTGGGCTGCTACCGGCTGGAGGGCCCCGGCGCCCAGCTGTTCTCGAGGATCGAGGGCGACTACTTCGCCATTCTGGGTCTGCCGCTGATGGGCCTGCTCGACCTGCTGCGCCGCCACGGAGCCCTTGCCGCATGAAGCCGCCGATCACCGGCAAGACCCTGGTCGCGGGCGTCGCGGGCCAGCCGATCGCCCATTCGCTGTCGCCGCTCATTCATAACGCCTGGCTGGCGGCCGCCGGGATCGACGGAGTCTATGTGGCCTTCGCGCCCGACGCCGACCGCTTCGAGGTGTTTATCGACGGCCTGCGGGGCGGCGCGGTGCGCGGCCTCAACGTCACCATCCCGTTCAAGGAGGTGGCGCTGTCGATCGCCGACATCGTCAGCGAGCGCGCACAGAAGGCGGCGGCGGCCAATCTGCTGACCTTCGAGCCGGACGGGCGGGTCACCGCCGACAACACCGACGGCGTCGGGCTGCTGGGCGCCCTGGCCGCCCAGGCCCCGGGCTTCGAACCTTCGGCCGGGCCGATCGCGGTGCTGGGCGCCGGCGGCGCGGCGCGGGGCGCGGTCGCGGCTCTCCTGAGCGCGGGCGCGCCGCAGGTGCGGATCATCAACCGAACGCTCGCCAAGGCCGAGGCGGTGGCGGGCGCGGTGGGCGACGGGGCGGTGGCCTGCCCGCTGAACGCCGCAGGCGACGCCTTCGCCGGCGTGACCGCGGTGATCAACGCCACGTCGGCAGGGCTGTCGGGCCAGGCCGGTCTGGATGTGCCGCTGGAGGCGACGCCTGAAACGGCGGTGGTGATGGATATGGTCTACAAGCCGCTGGAGACGGCTTTCCTGGCCGAGGCCAAGCGGCTCGGTCGTCCGACGGTGGACGGGCTGGAGATGCTGATCCGCCAGGCCGCGCCGTCGTTCGAGGCTTTCTACGGCGCCGTCGCTCCGACCAACGTGGATGTCCGCGCGCTGGCGCTGGAGGCGCTTGGCCAATGAAGATCATCGGCCTCACCGGCTCCATCGGCATGGGCAAGTCGACGACCGCGGCGATGTTCCGCGAGGCCGGCGTGCCGGTCTACGACGCCGACGCCGCGGTGCACGACCTCTACGACCAGGGCGGGGCGGCCGTCGGGCCGGTTGGCGAAGCCTTCCCCGGTGTGGTGGAGGACGGCCGCGTCGACCGCGAGGCGCTGCGCCAGCGTGTGCTGGGCGACCCCGAGGCGCTGAAGCGGCTGAACGGCATCGTCCACCCCCTCGTCGGCCAGGACCGCATCGGCTTCTTCAAGACCGCCGAGGATCTCGGCGCCGACATGGTGGTGCTGGACATCCCCCTGCTGTTCGAGACCAACGGCCACGAGCGGGTGGACTTCGTCGTGGTGGTCTCGGCGCCGGCCGAGATGCAGCGCGAGCGGGTGCTGGCCAGGCCCGGGATGAACCCGGATCGCCTCGACGCCATCCTCGCCCAGCAGACTCCCGACGCCGAGAAGCGGGCCCGCGCCCACTTCGTCGTCGACACCGGCCAGGGGCTGGAGCACGCGCGAGAGCAGGTCTTCCACATCATCGCCGCGGTGCGCGCTTCCGCCGGTTGAAACCGGCCCGCGAACCGAGGCATGAGAAGGTCATGGCCCGCGAGATCGTCCTCGACACGGAAACCACCGGCTTCGATCCCAAGACGGGCGACCGCCTGGTCGAACTGGCCTGCCTCGAGATCGAGAGCTTCGTCCCGACCGGCCGGTCCCTGCACGTCTATATCGACCCCTGTCGCGACATGCCGGCCGAGGCGGAAAAGGTTCACGGCCTGTCGGCGGCCTTCCTGCGCGGGAAGCCCAAGTTCGAGCATCCCGAGGTGGTCGAGGCCTTCCTCGACTTCATCGGCGACTCCCCGCTGATCGCCCACAACGCGGCCTTCGACCGCGGCTTCATCAACTGGGAGCTGGCGAACTGCCGCCGGGAAGAGATCCCGGAGCACCGCTGGATCGACACCCTGGCCTTGGCCAAGCAGCGCTTCCCAGGGATGCACAACTCCCTCGACGCGCTCTGCAAGCGCTTCAAGATCTCTCTGGCCGAGCGCGAGAAGCACGGCGCGCTGATCGACACCAAGCTGCTGGCGGCGGTCTATCTCGAACTGCACGGCGGCCGCGAGCGGCGGCTGGAGCTCACCTCGGCGGCGGCGACCGCAGCGGTGCACGCGGCCACCCGCAACGCCTATGGCGCCCGGCCGCGGCCGCTGGCGCCGCTCTCCAGCGAGGCCGAGCGCACAGCCCACGCCGCCTTCATCCGCGACGTGGTGAAGAGCGACGAGCTCTGGAAGAAGTTCGGGATCTGAGCTTTTAGTCCCTCCTCTTCAGGGGAGGGACAGCTCGCCGAAGGCGAGCAGGGTGGGGGTCGAAAGACCAGACTTCGCGTCTGTCCGAGGTTTCCCCACCCGTCCGGCGCTGAGCGCCGTCCACCCTCCCCTAAAGAGGAGGGATTTACCCACGAATTACGCGTGACCGACCTGTTCCTGCTCCTGCGCCTTACGCGCGGCGTAGACGCCGGCGAAGTCGATCGGGTCCAGCATGAACGGCGGGAAGCCGCCTTCTGACGTGACGTCGGCGATGATCCGACGGGCGAACGGGAACAGGAACCGCGGGCACTCGATGAGCAGCACCGGCTCCATGTCCTCGGCCGGGATGCCGGCGATCTGGAACACGCCGCCGTACAGCAGCTCGACCACGAACAGGGCGCCGTCCTCGCGGGTGGCCTTGGCCGACAGCTTCAGGTCGACCTCGAACAGACCGTCGTCGCGGCCGCGGGCGTTCATCTCGACGCCGAGGTCGATCTGCGGCTGGCCGCCCGTGCGCAGGGCTTCCGGCGCGCGGGGGTTCTCGAACGAGAGGTCGCGGATGAACTGGGCGAGGATGCGGATGCCGGGGCCTTCGGCGGCTTCGGGAGCGCCCAGCGCACCGACGTCGATTTCGGACATGGTTCGAGAAAATCCTGTTGGGGAACGCAGATGTCAGCGCCCGCTTGGGCGGCCCGGCTAACATGGGGTGTCCGGTGATGCAACGCCGCCCCTGACGCCGGCGTTCCGGCAGCCTATATAGAGGCGTTGGGCGGGATCGCCCGAAGCCCCAAGGGATCGCGTTGCAAGTCCTCGAGCTGATCATCTTCGCCGGCCTCGCGGCCATCGTGCTCTACCAGCTGTACGCGGTGCTGGGCCGGCGCGTGGGACGCCAGCCGGAGGACCAGCAGCCGGCGGCCGAGGCGGCCCGCGGCCCGGCGCGCCCGCTGGAGCCCGCCGCCGAGCCGCTGGACGAAGGCGTCGCTCTCACCGGCCTGGCGGCCGTGCGCTCGCTTGACCCGAGCTTCGACGTCAGCCGCTTCCTGGGCGGCGCGAAACAGGCCTACGAGATGATCGTCCGCGCCTTCGCCGAGGGCGACCGCGCGACCCTGAAGAACCTGCTGGCCCCTCAGGTGCTGTCCAGCTTCGAGGGCGTGATCGACCAGCGCGAGGCCGAGGGCCGCACGGAGACCGTCGAATTCTTCCACAGCCCCCGCGCCGACCTGGAGAAGGCCGACGTGGGTCCCGCGGACCTCGCCCGCGTCACCGTGCGCTTCCTGGCGGAGTTCCGCAGCCGCTCGAAGGGGCCGGAAGGCGAGGCGGTCGACGACCGTCGCACCGCCGAGCTCTGGACGTTCGAGCGGAACCTGAAGAGCCGCGACCCCAACTGGACCCTGGTCCACGTCGACGCCGCGGAGGCGTAAAGCCCTTGAACCTGCGTCCGGTCCTGGGTGCGGCGCTCGCCGCGCTGAGCCTCGCCGCCTGCGCCACGCCAACGGCCAGGGCGCCGATGGGTCCCCCGGTCGGACCGGGACCCATCGCGCCACATCGCCCACGCCCTGAACCGCCGGCCCCGCGGCCGCAGCCTGAGCCGCCGCGCCGCGTGGAGCTGACCAGCCTGCGCGGCTGGGCGGCCGAGGACCACGCCGAGGCCTTTCGCGCCTTCCGCGAGACCTGCCATGCCGCGCGCCGCCGGGAGCTCGCCGACGCCTGCGCCCGGGCGAGGGCGCGCGGGTCCCTGGGCCCGTCCGACGCCAGGGGCTTCTTCGAGGATGTGTTCCAGGCCGAAGCGCTGCCCGGCGAAGGGGTGCTGACGGCCTATTTCGCGCCGGTCTATGCCGCGCGGCGCAGGCCCGACGCCGAGTTCAGCATGCCGGTGCGGCCCAAGCCCGCCGACCTGGTGAACGGCCAGGCCTACGCCGAGCGCGCCGAGATCGAGGCCCGGCCGACGGACGACGCCATCGCCTGGATGCGCCCCGAGGAGCTGTTCTTCCTGCAGATCCAGGGCTCGGGCGTGCTGGTGTTCGAGGACGGCCGGCGGATGAAGGCGCTTTACGCCGCCAACAACGGCCGGCCCTTCGTCGGCATCGCCAATCAGATGCGCGACCGCGGGCTGCTGGCCCGGGACAATACCTCGGGCGAAGCGATCCGCGCCTGGCTCGCGGCCAATCGCGGCCGCGCGGCCGACGAGATCATGCGGCTGAACCCGCGCTACGCCTTCTTCCGGCTGGCGCCCGACGACGGCAAGCCGCCGGTCGGCGCCGCCAACGTGCCGCTGCCCGCAGGCCGGGCGATCGCGGTGGATCCCGGCTTCAACACCTACGGCGACGTCTTCTGGATCGACGGCGAGGCGCCGCTGCTGGCCGGGGCGTTCCCAACCTACCGACGGGTGGTGACGGCGCTCGACACCGGCGGCGCCATCAAGGGCCCGGTGCGCGCCGACCTCTATCTGGGCGAAGGCCCCGCCGCCGGGACCGAGGCGGGCCGCGTGCGCCATACGCTCCGCATGTATCGGCTCGTCCCGCGCCGATGAAGCGGCCGCTGAAGCCGGAGGACCTGAGGATCTGGTCGCTGGTGGCGGCGACGGTCCATCCGCTGCCCGGAAAAGCCACGCCGAAGAAGCCCGCGCCCCAGACCCTGGACGCGCCGGCTCGGATCGATCCCAAGGACCTGAAGGCGGTGACGCCGGTCTCGACGCGGGAGGGCCTCGACGACATCGAGCCGAACCGCAAGCACCGCATCGCCCGCGAGCGCGAGGAGATCGGCGCGCGGATCGACCTCCACGGCATGACCCAGGACCGCGCGCGGGCGGCGCTGGAGGCGTTTCTCGGCCGGGCGTTCGACGAGGGCTATCGCGCGGTGCTGGTGATCACCGGCAAGGGCGTGCAGGGCGACGGGGTCCTCAGGAAGTCGACGCCCGAGTGGCTGGCGGCCAAGCATCTCGCCCACATCGTCGCCGGGGTCTCGGAGGCCCACCGCCGCCACGGCGGCGCGGGCGCGCTCTATGTGGCGCTGAAGCGGAAGCCGCGGGGCTAGGAGCCGCGAGCCGCCTTTTCCGCGAGGCCTGAAGTCCCCTCGCGGGCTTCCAGCCGCTCGGCCACCTCGTCGAGGCTGACACCAGCGGCCGCCAGCACCACCAGCCAGTGGTAGATCAGGTCGGCGCTCTCGGCGGTCAGGCCTTCGCGGTCGCCCTGGGCGGCGGCGATCACCGTCTCGACCGCCTCCTCGCCCAGCTTCTTGGCGGCGCGGTCGAGGTCGTTCAGGAGCTGGGCCGTGTAGGACGCGGAGGTGTCGCCGCCTCGGCGGCTCTCAATCGTGGCGGCCAGCCGGCCGATCACGTCGCTGAAGCGCTGGTGGGCCATCAGGCGGCCTCCTCGGTGATGCGCACGGGCAGGCCTTCGGCGGTCATGGCGGACTTCACCTGGCCGATCGAGACCTCGCCGAAGTGGAAGATCGAGGCCGCCAGCACGGCGTCGGCCCCGGCGCGGACCGCGTCCACCATGTGCTGCGCATTGCCGGCGCCGCCCGAGGCGATGACGGGCACGCCGACCGCCGCCGAGACCTGGCGCAGCAGATCGAGGTCGTAGCCGGTCTTGGCGCCGTCGCGGTCCATGGAGGTGAGCAGGATCTCGCCGGCGCCGTGCTTCACGACGTCGGCGGCGTAGTCGACCACGTCGAGGCCGGTGTCTTCGCGGCCACCGTAGATGAACACGCGCCAGCGATCACCCACGCGCTTGGCGTCGATGGCGACCACCGTCGCCTGGCTGCCGAAGGCGTCGGCGCAGCCCGCGATGAGCGTGCGGTCCTTCACGGCGGCGGTGTTGATGCTGATCTTGTCGGCCCCGGCCAGCAGCAGCCGGCGGGCGTCCTCGACCTGGCGGATCCCGCCGCCGACCGACAGCGGCATGAAACAGACCTCGGCCGTCCGTGCGACGACGTCGAAGATGGTGCCGCGGTTCTCGTGGCTGGCGGTGATGTCGAGGAACATCAGCTCGTCGGCGCCGGCCGCGTCATAGGCCCTGGCCTGCTCCACCGGATCGCCCGCGTCGCGCAGGGAGACGAACTGCACGCCCTTCACCACGCGCCCGTCCTTCACGTCGAGGCACGGGATGACGCGGACGTTCAGCATCAGGCGGCGACCTTCAGGGCCTCGGCGGGGTCGATGGCGCCGTTATAGAGCGCCCGGCCCAGCACGGCGCCGGCGATCGGCGCGCCGGCCCGGGCCTTCACCTTCACCAGGTCGTCCACCGAGGCCAGACCGCCGGCGGCGATCACCGGGATCTTCACGGCGTCGGCGATGGCCCCGAAGGCCTCGACGTTGAAGCCCATGACCGTTCCGTCGCGGTCGATGTCAGTGATGATGAGTGCGCCGACGCCGGCGTCCTCGAAGCGCCTGGCCACGGTGATCGCGTCGAGGTCGCTGTCGGCGGTCCAGCCCTGGACGGCGACCTTGCCGGCGCGCACGTCGACGCTGACGGCGATCTGTTCCGGGAAGAGGCGCGCGGCCTCCAGGACGATCTCGGGCTGCTTGACCGCGACGGTGCCGAGGATCACGCGGCTGACGCCGGCCTCGATCCAACGCTCCACGTCGGCGAGCGTGCGGATGCCGCCGCCCAGCTGCACAGGGATCGACACCGCCGAGAGGATGGCCTCGACGGCCGACGCGTTCACCGCCTCGCCCTGCACCGCGCCGTTCAGGTCGACGACGTGCACCCAGTGGAAGCCGGCGTCGGCCCACTGCTTCGCCTGGGCGCCGGGATCGGTGTTGAAGACGGTGGCCGTGGACAGGTCGCCGTGCAGCACGCGCACGCACTGACCGTCCTTGAGGTCGATGGCGGGGTAGAGGATCACGGGCGCCACTCCAGGAAGTCGGCGAGGAGCGAGAGGCCGGCGGACTGCGACTTCTCGGGGTGGAATTGCACGCCGGCCATGTTGCCGTGCGCGACCGCGGCCGGGAAGCGGCCTGCGTGGTCGACATAGGCCGCGACGTCGCCTGCGTCCTGCGCAAACAGCGCGAACGAATGGGTGAAATAGACGGGCCTCCCGTCTTTCAGCCCCCTGAAGACGGGGTGGTCGATGACGTCCAGCAGGGCGTTCCAACCCATGTGCGGCACCTTGGCCGCCGGGTCGTTCGGCTCGATCCGCTTCACGTCGCCGCCGATCCAGCCCAGGCCGGCGGTCTCGCCGAACTCGAGCCCGCGCGTGGCCATCAGCTGCATGCCGACGCAGATGCCGAAGAACGGGACGCCGCGGCGGCGCACGGCCTCTTCCATCGCCTCCCGGACCCCTTTGCGGGCGTCCAGCGCAGACATGCAGGCCGCGAACGCGCCGACGCCCGGCAGCACGACGCGGTCGGCCTTGGCGATGACCTCGGGATCGTGTGTCACGACGATGTCCGCCCGGCCGTCGGCGGCGCGGACGAGGGCCTTTTCGGCCGAGCGCAGATTGCCCGACCCGTAGTCGATCAGGGCGACGCTCTGCATGGAAAGGTTCCTAGAGCACGCCCTTGGTGGAAGGGGCGTGGCCGTGGGTCTTGGGGTCGAGTTCGACGGCCTGGCGCAGCGCCCGAGCCAGGGCCTTGAAGCCGCTCTCGGCGATGTGGTGCGAGTTCGCGCCGTACAGGCACTCCAGGTGCACGCACGCGCCCAGGTTCATGGCGAAGGCGTGGTGGAATTCCTTGAACAGCTCGGTGTCCATGTCGCCGACCTTCGGCGTCCGGAACTCGGTCTTCCAGATGAGGTAGGGCCGGTTCGACAGGTCGATCGCGCAGCGCGACAGGGTCTCGTCCATCGGGATGTAGGCATGGCCGAAGCGGCGGATGCCCTTGAACCCGTCAAGGGCGTCCTTGATGGCCTGGCCCAGCACGATCCCGGTGTCTTCCACCGTGTGGTGCATGTCGATGTGCAGGTCGCCCTTGGTCTCGACCTTCAGGTCAATGCCGCCATGGCGGGCGAAGCTGTCCAGCATGTGATCGAAGAAGCCGACGCCCGTGGAGACCTCGGACACGCCCGTGCCGTCGAGGCCCACCCAGACGCGGATCTGGGTCTCCTTGGTGTCGCGGCGGACTTCGGCCGTGCGGCTCATGGTCTTCAGTACCCCTTCGAGGCCGCCAGGTCCTTGAGCGAGACCAGCGGGCGCGGGCCGTAGTGCGAGATCACCTCGGCGGCGGCCAGCGAGGCCAGCTTGCCGCATTGCTGCAGCGGACGCCCCCGGGACAGGCCGAACATGAACCCGGCCGCGTATTGGTCGCCCGCGCCGGTCGTGTCCACGACTTTTTCCACAGGCTCGGCCGCGACGGTCAGGCGCTCGCCCTCCGAGAGGATGATCGAGCCCTTCTCGCTGCGGGTGACGGCGGCCAGCTTAACGCGCTGGCGCAGCGCCTCGGCGGCCTGGTCGAAGTTGTCGGTTTCGAAGAGGGCCAGCAACTCGGCCTCGTTGGCGAACAGCAGGTCGACCTGACCTTCGATGAAGCCCAGCAGGGCTGTGCGGTGGCGCTCGACCACGAAGCTGTCCGACATGGTCAGCGCGATCATCCGGCCCGAGCCGTGGGCCAGGGCCGCGGCCTTGGCGAAGGCGCGCCGGGCGGCCTCGGCGTCGAACAGATACCCCTCGAGGTAGACGATCTTCGAGGCCTCGACGACGGCGTCCTCGACGTCGGAGTCGGTGAACTCCACCGAGGCGCCCAGGAAGGTGCACATGGTGCGCTGGGCGTCGGGGGTGACGTTGATCATCGAGACGGCGGTGGCCGGGCCGCCGACCAGCGGCTGGTTCTCGAAGCGGGCGCCGATCTCGCGCATGTCGCGGGCGAACACCCGGCCCAGCTCGTCGTCGGCCACCTTGCCCATGAAGGCGCCCTTGCCGCCGAAGCTGGCGAGGCCGGCGATGGTGTTGGCCGCCGAGCCGCCCGACGCCTGAATCTCGGGCGTCATTCTCGAATAGAGCGCCTGGCTGCGGTCCTGATCGACCAACTGCATCGAGCCCTTGGCCAGCCCTTGCTCGACGATCCACTGGTCGGTCGTCGGGCCGATGACGTCGACGATGGCGTTGCCGATGGCGGCGACGTCGTAGAGCTCTGGCATTGCTGAAGTTCTTCCCCGAGGAGCGCGTGCCGGCCGATTACAGGGAAACGCCCCTTGGGGCTAGGTGCGGACGAACAGATGCCGGCTGGGGCAGAGGTCGGCGACGGGGCATTCCTCGCACTTGGGCCGGCGGGCCACGCAGATGTAGCGGCCGTGCAGGATCAGCCAGTGGTGGGCGCGGGTCAGGTAGCGCTCGGGTACGACGGCCATCAGCTCGGCCTCGACGGCATCGGGCGTCTTGCCGTTCGAGAGCTGCAGCCTGTACGAGACCCGGAAGACGTGGGTGTCGACAGCAATGGCGGGCTCGACGCGCAGTTCGTTCAGCACCACGGACGCGGTCTTCCGACCGACGCCGGGCAGGGCCTGCAGCTTCTCGCGCTCCAGCGGAACCTCGCCGCCGTGCTCGTCGATCAGGAGCTGCGCCATCCGGATGACGTTCTTGGCCTTGGTGTTGAAGAGGCCGATCGAGGAGATGAAGGGCTTCACGCCCTCTTCGCCCAGCGCCAGCATCTTCTGCGGCGTGTCGGCCACCAGAAACAGCCTGGCGGTGGCCTTGTTCACCGAGACGTCGGTCGCCTGGGCCGACAGCGCCACGGCGACCACCAATTCGTAAGGGCTCGAATAGTCGAGCTCGGTGCGCGGATCGGTTTCCTGGGACTCGAAGCGCGCGAACAGCTCCTCGATGCGCGCGGTCTCGGCGGGCTTCAGGGGTTTGCGCTTCACGGGTGTGCGAGCCATGGCGCTAGATGGCCTGCGCCGTCCCCCGCTCACAAGGGAGTGGAGCGGCGGCCTGGCTCGAATTATTCTCCGGCCCGATGATCCCGGCGCTCTACATGGATGCGGTGATCACCCCGAACCGATCGCTGTCGGAGCGGGGCTTCGTCATCCTCATCAGCATCATCACCGCCGCCAACGTCGCCTCGGCCCTGGTGTTCATGCGGATGGGCGCGCACTGGGTGCCGTTCTTCATGGGCGTCGACCTGATCGCCGTGGTCGTCGCCTTCCTGATCAGCTTCCAGCAGGCCAAGAACGTCGAGCGGGTGCAGGTCTCGCCGCACCAGGTGGTGGTGACCTACGAGACCCCGAAGTGGACGCGGGTGGTCTGGGAGAGCCCCACGGCCTTCACCCGGCTCAACGTCGAGCGCGACGACGAGGACGGCCGGGTCCTGGCTCTGCGGCTGGCGCTTTCGGGGCGGGAGACGCCTGTGGCCGCGGCGCTCAGCCCCCGCGAGCGGGCCGACTTCGCCAAGGCGCTGGAAGACGCCATCTGGCGCGCCAAGCGCGGCGGCTAGGCCGTCAGGCCTGGGAAACAGCCTTCCGCAGCTCCTCAAGCCGCCGGTCGTCGGCGGGATGGGTGGAGATCACCTCGGGCGGCTGGCCTTGAGCGTCCGGCCTCGTCGACATCCGCTCCCAGAAGCGGATCGCCGCGGCGGGATCGAGGTTCGCCTTGCGCATGAGGTCGACGCCGACCCGGTCGGCCTCCAGCTCGTGCTTGCGGGAATAGGGCAGGATCACCCCGAACATCGCGCCCATGCCGAGCGCAGCCCCGATCTCGGCCGCACCCTCGCCGCCCTCGCCCGAGAACAGGATCTGGGCGATGGAGACGCCGGCCTGCACCGCCAGCTCCTGGCTCACGCGTTCGGCGGCATGGCGGGCGATCACATGGCCGATCTCGTGGCCCAGGACCGAGCCGATCTCGTCGTCCGAGCGGGCGAACTCGAAGAGGCCGCGGAAGAAGCCGACCTTGCCGTTCGGCAGGACGAAGGCGTTGAACTCGTCGCTGTCCAGCACCTGGAACGACCAGTCCAGGTCCGTGCGGCCCGACGCGCGGGCCAGGGGCGCGGCGATGCGGGCCAGGCGTGCATGGGCGGCCGGGTCGCGCACCGGCGGCGCCTGGGCGATCACCTGGGACCAGGACTGGTCGGCAAGCTGCGCCAGTTGGCCGTCATCGACGACCACCAGCTGCCTGCGCCCGGTGGCGGCGTTCTCGCTGCAGCCGGCCAGCGTGAGGGCGCCCAGCCCGGCCAGAAGTCCTCGTCGAGAGAAGCAGACGCCGCACATGGCCTAGAGAATGTACTTCGACAGGTCGGCGTTGCCGGCCAGCTCGCCGATCCGGCCGTGGACATAGGCGGCGTCGATGGCGATCGCCTCGCCGGTGCGATCGGCGGCCGTGAAGCTGATCTCTTCCAGCACCTTCTCCAGCACGGTCTGCAGCCGCCGCGCGCCGATGTTCTCGACCGCGCCGTTCACCGCCACGGCGGCGTCGGCCAGGGCGTCGACGGCGTCCTCTGTGAAGGTCAGCGTCACGCCCTCCGTGGCCAGCAGCGCCTGATGCTGGCGGATCAGGTTGGCTTCGGGCTCGGTGAGGATGCGGCGGAAGTCCTCGCGGGTCAGCGCCTTGAGCTCCACCCGGATCGGCAGCCGGCCCTGCAGTTCCGGCAGCAGGTCGCTGGGCTTGGCCACGTGGAAGGCGCCTGAGGCGATGAACAGGATGTGGTCGGTCTTCACCGGCCCGTGCTTGGTCGAGACCGTGGTGCCCTCGATCAGCGGCAGCAGGTCGCGCTGCACGCCCTCGCGGGAGACGTCGCCGCCGCCGGCGCGCTCGGAGCGGCTGGCCACCTTGTCGATCTCGTCCAGGAAGACGATGCCCTGGTTCTCGGCCAGCTCCAGCGCCTCGGTGGTCAGCGCCTCCTGATCGACCAGCTTGTCGCTTTCTTCGGCGATCAGCGGGGCCCACGCGCCGGAGACGGTGGTCTTGTGCGTCTTGCTGCGGCCGCCGAACGCCTTGCCGAACATGTCGCCCAGATTCAGCATGCCCACCGACGCCCCCGGCTGGCCGGGGATCTCCATCGATCCGAACGGCGAGGAGGTGTCGGCCAGCTGCAGCTCGACCTCCTTGTCGTCCAGTTCGCCGGCGCGGAGCTTCTTGCGGAAGCTGTCGCGGGCGGCGGTCGAGCCGGGGCCGGTGAGCGCATCCAGGATCCGCTCCTCGGCGGCGGCCTCGGCCCGGGCGCGCACGCCGGTCCGGCGCTTCTCGCGGACCATGGCGATGGCGCTCTCCACCAGGTCGCGGACGATCTGGTCGACGTCGCGGCCGACGTAGCCCACTTCGGTGAACTTGGTGGCCTCGACCTTCAGGAAGGGGGCCTGGGCCAGCTTCGCCAGCCGGCGCGCGATCTCGGTCTTGCCGACGCCGGTAGGCCCGATCATCAGGATGTTCTTCGGCGTGACCTCGTCGCGGAGGTCTTCCGGCACGCGGCGGCGGCGCCAGCGGTTGCGCAGGGCGACGGCCACGGCCTTCTTGGCCTCATGCTGGCCGACGATGAAGCGGTCGAGTTCGGAGACGATCTCGCGCGGGGAGAATTCGGTCATGTCGAAGGGCTAGATAGTTACGAAGCGGCGGGTTTCGGAGGGGGCGGCGCCTCCAGCAACTCGTCGAACAGCAGCCGCCAGCCCATTTTGTCGTTCCGCCAGATGCGCACGTAGTGGCCGCGCTTGTCCGCGCCGCCCTGGCTCCAGCGCGCTGCGCCGTAGGTCCAGGCCATGTCGCCGGCCGCCGACGCGCTGCCGCCGAGCGGCGAATAGGCGATGGATGTGGCCCGCGTGGCCAGTTCGGTCTCGTTCTCGGCGCGGCTGGTCGGCGGCTTGGCCTTGGAGCCGGTGATGCGGCCGTCGTCGGCGACGACGGCCAGGAACGCCGACTTCACATCCGTCGCGGCCTTGGCGTGCAGGGCCTTCTCGACGGTGGTCACCTCGGTCATCGCCTTGGCGGGCGAACCGGCCTGGCGGCTAGACAGCCTGGCATAGGCGACCGGGGAGTCCTTCGGCGCCGCGCCCTCCGTGGTGCTGGCCGGGCCGCCGTCGAACAGCCATTTCCACGACCCGTCCGGCTGCTTGGCCCAGACCGTGAAGTACCAGGCGCGAGGCTGGCCATCGAAGGTGTAGGGGCCGGTGGTGAAGCCCAGGTCGCCCGAGCGGGCGATGCCGGCCCACAGCGGCCACCAGACCAGCGGCGGGCCCTTCGGCTGCGGTTTCTGGAAGACGGCCTTGGCCAGCTGCGGTTCGGGCGAGAAGACGATGCCGTTCGGGGCGCTGTGCTTGTAGAAGCTGCCCTGGATCCCGAGCTCCAGCCCATCGGCGGCGAAGGCGCGCTCGGCCGCCACGACGGGCGCCGGGTCGATGTCCTTGGCGAGCGCCGGCGTGGCCAGGATCGCGGCGGCGGCGACCGCGCTAAAGCACTTCAACCGTCAGCTCCCCATTGGTGTAGACGCAGATCTCGGCGGCGATCGCCATCGCCTTGCGGGCCGTCTGTTCGGCGTCGAGGCCGTCCACGTCGACCAGGGCGCGCGCCGCGGCGAGCGCGAAGTTGCCGCCCGAGCCGATGGCGGCCACGCCGTGCTCAGGCTCGAGCACGTCGCCGACGCCGGTGACGGTGAAGATGCTCTCGGCGTTCGCCACGATCAGCATGGCCTCCAGCCGGCGCAGGTAGCGGTCGGTCCGCCAGTCCTTGGCCAGGTCCACACAGGCCCGGGCCAGTTGCTCGGGATACTGCTCGAGCTTGGCCTCCAGCCGCTCGATGAGCGTGAAGGCGTCGGCGGTGGACCCGGCGAAGCCCGCGATCACCTTGCCGCCGGCCAGCCGCCGGACCTTCTTCGCGGTTCCTTTAACGACGGTCTGGCCCATGGACACCTGCCCATCGCCGGCCACCACCGTCTTCCCGTTCTTCCGCACGGCGAGGATCGTGGTCCCGTGCCAATCTGGAAAGGCTGCGCTATTCGACATGGGCGCGATGTGAGCAGCGCGGCTCGCAAGGTCAAGCGAGGCGGGACCAAGTCATGACTTTCACCGACGAAGAGATCGAGCGCTATGCCCGCCACCTGGTGTTGCGCGAGGTGGGCGGCCCGGGCCAGCAGAAGCTGAAGGTGGCCAGCGTGCTGATCGTGGGGGCGGGCGGCCTGGGCGCGCCGACGTCGCTTTACCTTGCCGCCGCGGGCGTCGGCACGATCATCCTGGCCGATCCCGACGAGGTGGACCGCTCAAACCTCCAGCGGCAGGTGATCTATGCCGAGGACGACCTCGGCCGGCCCAAGGTCGACGCCGCCGCCGACCGGCTGCACGCGCTGAACCCCCACGTCTTCGTCGCCGGCTTCAACGGCGCCTTCGAACCCGCCAACGCCGACGAGCTGGTCGAAGGCGTCGACCTGGTGCTGGACGGCACCGACGATTTCGCCGTGCGCTTCGCGGTGAACGAGGCCTGCGTCCGCCACGGCAAGACGCTCGTTTCGGGCGCGATCGGCCGCTGGACGGGCCAGGTCGGCGTGTTCGGCCGCCAGCCTTGCTACCGCTGCCTGGTGCCCGAAATCCCGCCCGACGCCGAGACCTGCGTCGCCGTCGGCGTGGTCGGCGCCCTGGCCGGCGTGATCGGTTCGATGATGGCGCTGGAAGCCGTGAAGCTGATCACCGGCGCCGGCGATCCTCTGGCCGGCCGGCTGCTGATCTACGACGCCCTGGCGGCGGAGACGCGCACGGTGAAGGTGGCCGGCGACCCCGAGTGCCCCGTGTGCGGCGGCGGCTAACCTGTCAGTGGAAGCGCTCGCCGCGCTCGAGCTGGGCCAGGATCTGTTCCATGCGGCGGGCGCGGGTCTCGGGGCGCTTGGCGGTCTGGAGCCGGTAGTAGATCGGATAGAGGTTCTTGCGATCGAGTGTCGCGAAGAACGCCTTGGCGGCGGGGAGGGCCTCGAGGGCGTCCAGAAAATCCTGCGGGATCACCATGCCGGCCTGGCCGGCATAGCCCTGGGCCCACCGGCCGTCGGCCTTGGCCGCGTCGACATGGGCGAGACCGGCCGGCGTCATCCGGCCCTCGGCGATGAGCTTCTCGGCGTGGTCGCGGTTCTTGGCTGACCAGGCCGACTTCGCCTTGCGTGGCGACAGGCGCTGGAGGAAGGCCTCGTCGTCCAGCGGCTTCTTGTGCCCGTCGATCCAGCCGAAGCGCAGCGCCTCGACGACGCAGTCGGCCCAGGTGACGGACGGCTTGCCCGAGCCCTTCTTGTAGATCCGGACCCAGAGCTCGGTGGCGCGGTCGTGGTGCTCGGCCAGCCAGTCGCCGAGCGCTTCGGGCGTCGCGAAGGCCTTGGCGTCCTCGGCCACTACAGCATCTGCGGCAGGACGCGGTCGGGCGGGCGGTGGCCGTCCATCCAGGTCTTGATGTTGATGATCACCTTCTCGCCCATGTCGACGCGGGCCTCGACGGTGGCGGAGCCCAGGTGCGGCAGCAGGACGGCGTTGGGCAGGTTGAGCAGCTTGGGGTTCACCGTGGGCTCGAACTCAAACACGTCGAGCCCCGCGCCGGCGATCTTCCCGGCCTTCAGCAGCTCGGCCAGGGCGTCCTCGTCGATGATCTCGCCGCGAGCGGTGTTGACGATGATGGCGTGCGGCTGGAGCAGCTTCAGCCGGCGGGCCGACAAGAGGTGGTAGGTGGCCGGGGTGTGGGGTGAGTGGACGCTGATGATGTCCATGCGGGCCAGCATCTGGTCCAGGCTGTCCCAGTAGGTGGCGCCCAGCTCCTCCTCGATGCGCGGGCTGACGCGCTTGCGGTTGTGGTAGTGGATCTGCAGGCCGAAGGCCTTGGCGCGCCGGGCGACCGCCGAGCCGATGCGGCCCAAGCCGATGATCCCCAGGCGCTTGCCGGTCACGCGCCGGCCCAGCATCCAGGTCGGCGCCCAGCCACGGAAATTGCCGGCCTGAACGACGTTGGCGCCTTCGACGATCCGCCGCGAGACGGTCATCATCAGGGCCATGGTCAGGTCGGCGGTGTCCTCAGTCAGCACGCCGGGCGTGTTGGTGACGGTCAGGCCGCGCTCGATGGCCGCAGCGACGTCGATGTGGTCGACGCCCGCGCCGAAGTTGGCGATCAGCTTCAGCTTCTCGCCGGCGTGGGCCAGCAGTTCGGCGTCGATCTTGTCGGTGATGGTCGGGGCCAGCACATCGGCGCGCTGCACGGCGTCGACCAGGGCCTCGCGGCTCATCGGCTGATCGGTGACGTTCAGCTCGGTGTCGAACAGCTCCCGCATCCGGGTCTCGACCGAGTCCGGAAGCTTGCGCGTGACGATGACTTTCGGCTTGCGGGGGGCCATTCTTGCAAAAAGCGGGGTGCGACCTGAAAAGAGGGATGTTCCTGCGTCGCGTGCTTCGCGGCGCGCGATTGCTGACCCTTAGCAAAGGGGTCCGCGACGGCCAAGGCGAGGCGACAGGGTTGAAGGCATATGGCGCAAAGGCGCCGAAGATCGGGGCTCTGGCCCTTGCGGCGGCGCTTCTGGCGGGCGGGGTCGCGCTGGCGGCCGAGCGCGCGACGCCGTCCGGGCTGCCGGTCCCCCGCTACGTGACCCTGAAGTTCGGCAAGGTGAACGCCCGCGCCGGCCCCGGCGACGACCACCGCCTGCTCTGGGTCTACCGCACCAAAGGCCTGCCGGTGCAGGTGGTGGCCGAGACGGCCGAGTGGCGCCGCGTCTGCGATCCCGAGGGCGGCCTGGCCTGGGTGCACAAACGCGTGACCGACGGCCGGCGCGCGGTGATGAACCGCCAGAGCCGGCCCGCGGCCCTCTTCAAGAAGCCGAAAACCGGAGCGGAAACATCCGCTTACCTCGCGCCGCGATCCCTGGCCTCGCTCGTGCGTTGTGAGAAAGGCTGGTGCCGCGTGAAGGCCGACCGCGCCTCGGGGTGGGTGCGCGAAGGCCTCCTCTGGGGCACCGCAGAAGCGCCGCAATGTCGTTGAGGCGCAGGCGCGGCTCTGATAGGGCGGCAGGCCTCTAAAGCATACGGATGAACACGATGAGCCCGGTCAAGGCGAAGGATCACTACAGCTTCGAAGAGCTGATGGCCTGCGCGCGCGGCGAGATGTTCGGCCCTGGCAACGCCCAGCTGCCGGCCCCGCCGATGCTGCTGTTCGATCGTCTGACCCACATCGACGACCACGGCGGCGAACACGGCCTGGGCTATATCGAGGCTGAGTTCGACATCAATCCCAGCCTCTGGTTCTTCGACTGCCACTTCCTCGGCGACCCCGTCATGCCGGGCAGCCTGGGCCTGGACGCCCTGTGGCAGCTGGTCGGCTTCTACCTCGGCTGGATCGGCGGCAAGGGCCGCGGCCGCGCCCTGGGCTGCGGCGAGGTGAAGTTCGCCGGCGAAGTCACGCCCGACATCAAGCTCGTCACCTACAAGATCCAGATGAAGCGCGTGATCAACCGCCGCCTCGTCATGGGCATCGGCGACGGCGTGCTGGAAGCCGACGGAAAGCCTATCTACACGGCGTCCGACCTGCGGGTCGGTCTCTATCAGCGGCCGTAAGACGCCGCGTCATCGGAAGGAAGCCATGCGTCGCGTCGTCGTCACCGGGATGGGCATCGTCTCGTCCATCGGCAACAACGCCAATGAGGTCCTGGCCTCGCTGCGGGAAGCGAAGTCCGGCATCAGCGCCGCGCCGGAGTACGCGGAACTGGGCTTCCGGTGCCAGGTGCACGCCGCGCCGCAGATCGACTGGGAGGCGATGGTCGACCGCCGCGCGGCCCGCTTCCTCGCCCAGGGCACGGCCTACGGCCACATCGCCATGGAACAGGCCATCGCCGACGCGGGCCTGGAAGAAGCCGAGTTCTCGAACGAGCGCACGGGCCTGATCGTGGGCTCGGGCGGTCCTTCGACCCAGGCGATCATCCAGGCGGCCGAGATCACCAAGGAAAAGGGTCCCAAGCGGATCGGTCCGTTCGCGGTGCCGAAGGCCATGAGCTCGGGCCCGTCGGCTGTGCTGGCCACCTGGTTCAAGATCCGCGGCCTGAACTTCTCGATCAGCTCGGCCTGCGCAACCTCGACCCACTGCATCGGATCGGCCTACGAGCAGATCGCGCTCGGCAAGCAGGACGTGATCTTCGCCGGCGGCACGGAAGAGCTCGACTGGTCGCTGTCGAACCTGTTCGACGCCATGGGCGCCATGAGCAGCAAGTTCAACGACACGCCGGCCACCGCCAGCCGCGCCTATGACGCCAACCGCGACGGCTTCGTCATCGCCGGCGGCGCGGGCATCCTGGTGCTGGAAGAGTACGAGCGGGCCAAGGCGCGCGGCGCGAAGATCTACGGCGAGATCGTGGGCTACGCCGCGAATTCGGACGGGTTCGACATGGTCGCGCCTTCGGGCGAGGGTGCGACGCGCTGCATGAAGCTGGCCATGGCTGACCTGGGCGGCCGCAAGATCGACTACCTGAACCCGCACGGCACCTCGACGCCCGTGGGCGACATCAAGGAGATGGAGGCCGTCCGCGCGGTCTTTGGCGAGAACGCGCCCCTGATCTCGTCGACCAAGTCGCTGACCGGCCACAGCCTGGGCGCCGCCGGCGTGCAGGAGGCGATCTACAGCCTGCTGATGCTGAACAACGGCTTCGTCGCCGAGAGCGCCCACATCGAGACCCTCGACCCCGCGTTCGCCGACCTGCCCATCGTGCGCAAGCGGGAGGACCGGCAGCTCGAGACGGTGATGAGCAACAGCTTCGGCTTCGGCGGCACGAACGGCTGCCTGGTGATGGCCCGGGTCTGACCCTGGCGGAGCTGCCCCCGGACGTACCGACCCCGCCGCGCGAGCCGACGCGCGAGGAGTGCTGCGGCCGGGGCTGCGAGCCCTGCATCTTCGACTATTACGATCGCGCGCTCGACCGCTGGGAGACGCGCGTGCGGGCCCTGGGCCACGACCCGGCGCAGGTGCTGGCGGCGTATCGCGCGTGACAGGTCCCCGCCAACCGGCCTAAATCCGCGCCAAATCCGACCACGAGAGGGAGAACGACGTGGCCGACGACTATCAGATGCCGACGGGCGACCTGATGAAGGGCAAGAAGGGCGTCGTCACGGGCGTGGCGAACCATCAGTCCATCGCCTGGGGCATCGCGCGGCAGCTTGCCGCCCAGGGCGCCGAGATCGCCTTCCTCCACCTGCCGGGCATGGAGCGCCGGGTGCAGCCGCTGGCCGACGAGATCGGCGTGAAGGTGGTGGCCCCGGTCGACGTCACCGACGACGCGGCCATGGACGCCGCCTTCCAGACGGTGAAGGACGCCTTTGGCCAGATCGACTTCTTCGTCCACGCCATCGCCTTCGCCAACAAGGACGAGCTGAAGGGCAGCTTCGTGGACAACACCACCCGCGAGGGATTCCTGCGGGCGATGAACATCTCGGCCTTCAGCTTCGTGGACTGCGCGCGACGCGCCGCCGAGCTGATGCCGGAAGAGGGCGGCTCGATCATCACGCTCACCTACATGGGCTCGGAGCGGGCGATCCCGAACTACAACACCATGGGCGTGGCCAAGGCCGCGCTGGAGGCGGCCGTGCGCTATGCGGCCCGCGACCTGGGGCCCAAGGGCATCCGGGTGAACGCCGTGTCGCCGGGGGCCATGAAGACCCTGTCGCTGGCGGGCATCTCGGGCGGCCGCGGCATGCTGGCCAAGGGCCGCTCGCTCAGCGCCATGAAGGAAGACACCGCCATGGAGGGCGTCGCCGGCTGCGCGCTGTGGCTGCTGTCCGATCTCGGCAAGTCGACGACCGGCGAGTGCATCCACGTGGACGCCGGCTTCCACATCATGGGCTTCTCGGACGACGAAGAGCAGGCCTAGGCCGAATAGGCCTTCATGAAGCGACGGGCGGCTTCGGTGGCGATCCGGTCCACCGCCGCCTCGTCCAACTTGCGGTCGACGCCCAGCAGGGCGGCGGTCTGGTACGAGCCGATCACCATGCCGGCGAAGAACTCGGCCGCCTCCATGGGGTCGGGGCAGTCGACCCGGCCGGCGCGGGTCTCCATGTCGAGGAACTCGGCCAGCCGGACGCGGCTCTTGCGGGGCCCGGCTTCCCACACGGCCTGACCCAGCTCCGGCGCCTCCACCGCGCCCATCATCGCCACCCGCAGGAAGCCGCGCGAGCGTTCGCTGAGCAGCTTGTCCAGCAGGATGCGCGCGAAGCCGGCCAGGGCCTGCTCGGGATCAGAGATGCCTTCCTCGGTCTCGAGCGGGGCGACCATCTCGTGCACGCGGCGCGCGGTCAGGGCCTGCACCAGCTCGGCCTTGGAGCCGTAGTGGTTGTAGATCGTCTGCTTCGAGACCCCGGCCCGGCGGGCGATCTCCTCGATCGGGGCCGAGATGCCGCGCTCGACGAAGACGTCGAGGGCCGCGTCCAGGATGGCCTCGCTCTTGGCGACGTCGATCTGGCCGGACACCCGCGCCATCAGTGACCCCCGCCGCCGGGGGCGGCGCCCGGCTTTCCGCCCTTGGCGAAGAACGACAGGAAGGCCGCCAGCCAGCAGCCCAGCGCCAGGACCGCGAAGGCGTCGCCGAACGCCAGGGTCTGGGCCTCGCGGTGCATCATCATGCTGAGCGCTTTGCGCGCGCCGCCTTCGGGATCGGCCATCCCGTTTTCGGTCATCATCTGGGTCAGGCCCTCATACAGGCCCGCGGTGGTCTGGTGGGCGACCGAGGCGGCCGAGGCGATGTCGGCATAGTGCACCGCCCCCTGGTGGCTCAAGATGGTCGAGAGCATCGCCAGGCCGATCGCGCCGGCGACGTTGCGGATCAGGTTAATCAGGCCCGAAGCGTCCTTCATCATCGTCACCGGCAGGCTGGCCACCGCCATCTGCTGAGCGGCGATCATGGCGATCATCGAGCCGATGCCGCGGACGATCTGCAGCACCAGGAACTCGTGGAAGCCCCAATCCGGGGTGACGCGGACGCCCTGCTGGATGCCCCACGCGCACAGCGCAAAGCCGACGACCATGGCGATCCGCGCGTCGACCATCCGCACGACCCGGCCGGCCAGCGGCGCGCTCAGGAACATGGTCAGGCCCGAGACCAGCATGGTGTTGCCGACGTCCGAGGAGGAGAAGCCGCGGATCTGGCCCAGGAAGATGGGCAGCAGGAAGGTGCCGCCGAACAGGCTGGCGCCCGAGATGAACGTCATCACGATGCCGAGGCTGAAGTTGCGGTCGCGGAAGGGCTTCAGCGAGACGATCGGCTGCCAGTACGTCAGCTGACGCCAGATGAAGATCACGCCGGTCAGAACCGCCGTGACGGTCAGCCACAGGATCAGGTCGTCCTCGAACCAGCCCTCGCTGTTCCCCTCTTCGAAGACGTACTGCATCGAGAGCAGGAAGACGGTCATGAACCCAAGGCCCCACCAGTCGATGCCCTTCGACAGGCTGGGGTCGCCGCGGTCGAAGTCGGCGTAGCGCCACACCAGGAAGATGACCAGCGCGCCGACCGGCACGTTGATGAAGAACAGCCAGCGCCAGCTCAGAGCATCGGTCAGGTGGCCGCCCAGCGTCGGGCCGACGGTGGGGGCCAGCGTGACGATCAGGCCGACGATGACGTTGGCGGTGATCCGCCGCTCCGGCGGGAAGATCGTCATGGCGGTGGCGAAGATCGGCGGGATCATCGCGCCGGCGAACACGCCCTGCAGGGCGCGGAAGAAGATCATCATCCCGACCGACGATGACAGTCCGACCGCGACCGAGGTGATGCAGAAGCCGACGCAGGCGAACACGTAGAACGACCGCGTCCCCCACATCTTCGTCAGGTAGGCGGTCAGCGGCATGATCACGACCTCGGCCAGGAGGTAGATGGTCTGCACCCAGCTGATCTCGTCGGCCGTGGCCCCGATGCCGGCCTGGATCTGGGTCAGCGAGCTGGCCACGATCTGGATGTCGAGCATGGCCATGAACTGGCCGATGACCATGCCGCCGAAGCCCAGGAAGACCTTCGTCCAGTTGACGGCGGCGCCGTCCGAGCCCAGCTCGACCGGATGGGCCGCCTTGGCGGCCTGGCTGTCCGGATGGAGGACGGCGTCGCTCATGGCTGCGCCTAGCGCGCGGCGCTCTGCGGCTGGCCAGACGCCATGCGCGCCGGGACCTGGCCGGCTTCTGCGAAGCTCGGGCCGGTGTCGTCGCGCACGTCGACCTTCACCTTCAGCGATAGGCCGGGCCGCAGCGCGCCGGCGAGCGGCTGGCTGCGGTCGACGGCGATGCGCACCGGGAGGCGCTGGGCGATCTTGGTGAAGTTGCCGACCGCGTTCTCCACGGGGATCAGGGCGAACTCGGCGCCGGTGGCGGGGGCGAACGACACCACCTTGCCCTTGATGGCCTGCTTGCCAAAGGCGTCGGCGTGGATCTCGACCGGCTGGCCGATCCGCAGCCGGGCGACCTGGGTCTCTTTGAAGTTCGCCACCACATAGCTCTGCGACAGCGGCACCACGCTCATCAGCGCCGCGCCGGGGCGCACGTACTGGCCGGTCCGCACGCTGCGGGCGCCGACGACGCCAGCGGTGGGCGCGCGCACTTCGGTGCGGGAGAGGTCGATCCGGGCCTGTTCCACGGCGGCGCGTGCGGCGTCGGCTTGCGCGACGCTCTGGGCGCGGGCCGAGCCCAGCGAGGCGGCGGTGCGGCGTTCGGCCTCCAGGGCGGCGGCCGCCTGGCTGACCGCGGCGTTGGCCTGCTGTTCGGCGGCGCGCGCCGTCTGCGCCCGCTGGGTCGAGACCCAGCCCTGACTGGCCAGCTGGCCGTAGCGGTTGAGCTCGGACCGGGCGAGGCCGGCCTCGGCGCGCGCGGATTCGACCGCCGCCGATCGCTGGGCGATCATCGCCTGCTCCAGCCGGACCTTGTCGTCCACCTGGCGGACGCCCGCTTCCAGGGCCTGGGCCGCGGCCTCGGCCTGGGCCAGGCGGGCCTTAATGGTCACGGGATCGATGCGGACGAGGACCTGGCCGGGGTGGACGGTCTCGTTCTCGTCGACCAGCACCTCGGAGACGTAGCCGTCGACCAGCGGCGCCACCGTCACCGTGTCAGCCTGGACGAAGGCGTTGTCGGTCGTCTCGTAGCGCTGCTTGTCGACCCACCAGAGGCCGCCGCCGATCGCAACGCCCACGGCCGCCGCGCCGCCGGCCACGAGTGGAACCAGACGTTTCCTGGGGAGCCCCGCCATGACGTCGAACCTTGCAATCCCAAAAATGGACTGGACGGTCCAATCCACGATCCAGATAGGCTTGGTCTCCGAACCGCACAAGTGAAGAATGGACGCACCCGTCCATTTTTCATCGGTCGCTGGCGGGCCGGCCCCGGCTGGCGTAACGGTCCGGCATGAGCGGAGCTACGGACACGGTCTCGACCGACGTGATCATCGCCGGCGCCGGCATGGCCGGTGCGACCCTGGCCATCGCCCTGAAGCGCGGCGGCCTGACGCCGGTGCTGGTCGATCCTGTCGCCTTCGACGCCCAGCTAAGCCCCACCTTCGATGGCCGCGCCTCGGCCGTCGCCTACGCCGCCTACCGGCAATGGCGCGCGCTGGGGCTCGCCGACGCCTTTGACCCGCACGCCCAGCGCATCGAGCAGATCCTCGTCACCGATGGTCCGACGCCCGGCGCGGCGGCCGGCGCCCAGACGCCCTTCTTCCTGCGCTTCGACAGCGACGAGATCGCCGACCGGTCCGAGGGCGAGCCCTTGGGTTATCTGCTGGAGAACCGCCGCATCCGCGCCGGTCTGGCGGCCGCGGTGCAGGCCGAGGGCATCGAGGTTCTGGCCCCGGCCCGTGTCGCGAGTTGCCGCTTCACGCCGAGGGTCGCCGAGGCGACCCTGGCCGATGGTCGGGTCCTGACGGCGCCGCTCGTCATCGGCGCCGAGGGGCGCGGTTCGGTGGTGCGCGAAGCGGCCGGCATCGGAGCCATTGGCTGGCCCTATCCGCAGACCGGCGTCGTCGCGACCGTGCGCATGGGTCGCCCGCACGAGGGCGTGGCCCACGAGTACTTCCTGCCGGGCGGCCCGTTCGCGATCCTGCCGCTGACGGAGAACCGCGCCAGCCTGGTCTGGACCGAGACCACCGCCCGCGGCGAGGCGCTGAAGACCGCGCGCCCCGAGGTCTTCCAGGCGCACCTCGAGCGCCGCTTCGGCGAATTCCTGGGCGGTGTCGCGGTCGAGGGGCCGGTGTTCACCTATCCTCTGTCGCTGCAGCTGGCCGAGCGCTTCGCGGCTCCGCGCGTCGCCGTGCTGGGCGACGCCGCCCACGGCGTGCACCCGATCGCCGGGCAGGGGTTGAACCTCGGCCTCAAGGGCGCGGCGGCGCTGGCCGAGGTGCTGGTCGACGCCGCGCGGCTCGGCGAAGACATCGGCTCGGAGGTGGTGCTGGAGCGCTACGCCGCCTGGCGCCGCTTCGACACCGTCACGCTCTCGGCCGGCATGGACGCCTTCGTCCGGCTGTTCTCGAACGACAATCCGGCGGTGCGGCTGGTGCGGGGCCTTGGCATGGCCGCGGTGAACCGCGTCGGCCCGGCCCGACGCTTCTTCATGCATGAGGCCGGCGGCGCGGTCGGCGACCTGCCGCGACTGCTGCGGGGCGAAGCGCTTTAGGCGGCTAGTCCGCCAGCTCCCGGGCTTCTTCGGGCAGCATGATCGGTACGCCGTCGCGGATCGGATAGGCCAAGCGGGCCTGTCGGCTGATCAGCTCGGCCTTGTCGCGGTCGTACTCCAGCGGGCCGCGGGTGACCGGGCAGACCAGGATCTCCAGCAGGCGCGGGTCGACATCGACGGTGAGGCCATGATCGGAAACGGGAAGCTCGTCCATGGCGTCCCTCTACTGCAGCGGCTGGGTGTTGTCGTCATCCGGCTCGCTGGCGTCGATCTCCAGCAGGGCGGTGAGCGTCTCGAACCGGCCCGTCAGGTCCGGCGCCTCCAGCAGCGCCTGCTTCTCGGCCGGCTCGAACGGCAGGCCCATGCACAGGCTGTTGACCAGCGCTTCCAGCGGAGCGGTGCTGGCGGTCTCCCAGTCGATGTCGAGCTCGCGGCGGTTCAGGTAGCGCTTCAGGGCCGCGGCGAACTTGTTGCGGGCGGCGGTCGGCGCCTCGTACTCGGCGTCCCGGGACAGGTCGGCTTCGAACCTGTCGTACTTGGCCCGCAGCTGGCGGTACGGCGTGCGCAGGATCAGCTCCTCGCCGGCGTCGAACCGGCAGACGCCCGTCAGCGTGATGAGGTAGCGACCGTCCGAGGTCTCGGCATAGCTGGTGATCCGCCCGGCGCAGCCGACGTTCGAAAGGATCGGCCGGGTCCGGTCGCCGCCCGGCTTGCTCTGGATCATGCCGATCATCCGATCACCGGCCATGGCGTCGTCGATCATGTTCAGATAGCGCGGCTCGAAGATCTGCAGTGGCAGGTCGCCGCCGGGCAGCAGCAGCGCGCCGTCCAGCGGGAAGACGGGAATGACCTGCGGCAGGTCCGACAGCTTGCGGTACGGGGCCATCGCCGCCTCCGCCCTAGCTGAACAGCAGCGCCGAGAGCTTGCGCCGGCCCTGCTTGGCCACGTCGGACATCGGCCCGGCGGCCTCGAAGATGGTGAGCAGCTGCTTGCGCGCGGCCTCGTCGTTCCAGGCGCGGTCGCGGCGGACAATCTCGACCAGTTCGTCGACGGCCTCATCCATGCGCCCCGCGCCGGCCAGGGCCTTGGCGAGCTCGAAGCGGGCCTCGTGGTCATCGGCGTCGGCGGCCAGCCGTTGTTCGAACTCGGCGGTCTCGGAAGGGGCCTCCTCGGCCAGCGCCAGCGCCGCGCGAACGCCGTCAAGGTCCGGGTCCTTGGCGCCTTCGGGAGCCATGGAGAGGATCTCGCGGGCGTGCTCGAGATCACCGGACTGCTGATAGAGACGCGCCAGGCCGCCGAGGGCCTTCACGTTCTCGGGCTCAGCCTGGAGCACCTGGGCGTAGGCCTGGGCGGCGCCGCCCAGGTCGCCCAGCTCCAACGACTCCTTGGCCATGTCCAGCAACTGGTCGATGGGCGAGCCGCCGCCCTGCTTGGCGAGTCGGTCGACGAACTGCTTCACCTGGCTGTCAGGCAGGGCGCCCATGAATCCGTCGACCGGCCGGCCGTCCACGAAGGCGAACACGGCCGGGATCGACTGCACGCGCAGCTGGCCGGCGAACGCCGGGTTTTTGTCGATGTCGATCTTCACCAGCTTCACCGCACCCTTGGCGGCGGTGACCGCCTTCTCGAGCGCCGGGCCCAGCTGGCGGCACGGGCCGCACCAGGTGGCCCAGAAGTCGACGATCACCGGCGTGGTCTTGGACGCTTCGACAACGTCGGCCACGAAGCTGGCGTCGGTCCCGTCCTTGATGATGTCGGCGGCCGGCGGCGCAGCGGCGCCGGAGGTTTCCCCGATCAGGGTCATCGCCTGAAGTCCCTCGTCTTGAATGCGTCTGCAGAAACGTCCTGTCGCCAAGATGGTCGCAGCACGGCCCGGCTTCAACGCGCTGGGGCCATCTCCACCACGGCCATGGCCTCGAAGTCCACCACCATCGGCTCGACTTCGATCGCCGAGAGGAAGCGGCGGAAGGCCTTCCCGCTCACCGTCGTGGTCGCCGTATTGGTCAGCGGATGGAAATTGACGGCCTCCGCCTCGGCCAGGGTGCGATCCAGGACGAAGCGGACGCGGCGGGCGCTGTCGTTGACCAGGCCGAAGGCGGTGACCGAGCCGGGCGTCACCCCCAGCGTCTCCTCCATCAGCGCCGCATTGCCGAACGACAGCCGGGCCGAGCCGATCACGTGGTGCAGCCGCTTCAGGTCGATGGCCGCACGGCCCTCGGCCGAGATCAGCCACAGCTGGTCTTTCGCGTCCTTCAGGAACAGGTTCTTGGTATGGGCGCCGGGGATAGCCGCCTTGATCTCCTCGCCCTCCTCGACGCGGAAGACCGCGGGGTGGTCGTGGGTGGTGTGCTCGACGCCATGGGCGGCGAAGAAGTCGAGCAGCTCGTCACGCTTCATCATCGCCGGCTCTGATAGCCGAACTGGACGGGAAGGCGAGGGGGGCTTTAAGGGTCGGGGCCATGGAACTCGAGTGCTACCCCACGTCCCGCAATCCGCCCGAACTCGTCGCGGGCCGACCGAACCGCGGATGGATGGACCGGTTCGCCGACCGGCATCCCTACCGCTGCCTGCCGCTCTCGATGGCCAACACCTCGGGGTGGGAACTGTTGTCGCCGGTGAGCTTCACGGCGGAATGGACCGGCGGGATCCACCAGCAGGACATCCGGCTGACGCCCGACCACCCGCACCCGGATTTTCACTCACTGGCCTCCAGCCACTTCAGCCACGGCGTGCTGACCTTCCACTCGGGCTATCTGTTCCGCACCCCGCCCGGGTGGTCGATGATGGTCATGGGGCCGCCCAACCACATCAAGGACGGCATCCAGCCCCTGGCCGGCGTCGTCGAGACCGACTGGCTGCCGTTCCCCTTCACGATGAACTGGATCTTCACCCGGCCGGGCAAGGTGCGGTTCGAGAAGGGCGAGCCCTTCTGCTTCATCACCCTGATCCAGGACCACCCGCTGCACGAGATCCAGCCGGTCATCCGGCGGATGGACGCCAACCCCGAGCTTCGCCACCAGTACTACGTCTGGGAAAAGCACCGCTCGGAGTTCAACCAGAAGATCTTCCGCGGCGACCCCGAGGCCACCAAGGAGGCCTGGCAGCGCTACTACTTCAAGGGCGAGTTCCCGGAAGAGGTCGCGCCGGCGCCCGAAGGCCACGTCAACAAGCGCCGTCTGAAGACCCCGAAATTCGGCTGAGAAATTTCCCGTTTCCCGGCGCTTGCCAACCGAAATGCCCTCTGCCATAAGGCCCGCCTCGCAATTGGAGGCCGGTCAACGACCTCCGCGGAGCGCGGGCGTAGCTCAGGGGTAGAGCACAACCTTGCCAAGGTTGGGGTCGGGCGTTCGAATCGCCTCGCCCGCTCCATTTTTCCTTCGGGAAATCAGCGACACAGCGCCGCCCTTCGGGGCGGCGTTTTGCTTCCAGCGGGTCAATTCGACGGGCTCACCGCCGGCGGGCGGCGACCGTTATCAGCACGGGGTAGGCCGGGTCGTTGTGGGCCCAGGCGTTCGCGTCCAGGTCGGCGCCGCCCAGTCCATGAAGCGAGGCCAGCGCGAGGCGAACGTTTCCATAGGTGTGGACCTCCACCTCGCCGTCCGGAAAGGCCTGCGCGAAGATCTCCCGGGCTGACTCGGCGGTGAAGCTCCAGCGCTGGCCCGGCGCTTCCCGCGCCGAGCAGCCGGGCAAGGCGGCGAGGGCGATCCCGCCGGGCTTCAATTGCGCATGCACCGCCTCGGCGAAACGCCGCGGATCCTTCGCGTAGGCCGCCGCATCGACGACGATGAGGCAGTCGCAGTGCGGCTCGCCCAGGAGCTTCCGGTCGGCCTCCGCCAACACCGCCTCGTGGCTGAGGATCTCGACGTCGTCGAGGTCGCCCAGGGCATGTCGCCGCGCGAGCACGTCGTCGCCGATCTCCGCGACGCGGCCGCGGATGCATGTGGCGTGGCGCCTTAGGAACTCGGCGATCAGCCGATCACGGATGGCGAGGCCGCGGGAGAAGCCCTGGCGGTCGTCGATCGGCTGAAGTCGGTCGAAGTCGCCCCATCGAACCCTGCCGGGATGGACCCCCGCGAAACCTCTTCCCCGCCGGATGCGGGCGCGGACCGATTTGGCCAGCGCGCGCTTGCGCGCGCCGACCCAGCGGAGCGCCTGGAAGAGCCGCGGCGCCTGGTACCGCAGTCGGGCGAAGGCGAGCGCGTATTGAAGCCGGCGTCGCCGCACGCCGCTCGCGGCGACGTGCTGGGCCACGCGGTCGAGGAAGGCGCGCTCTGCGGGGCTGCCCTCGTGTGGATCCCACTCGCCGGCGGCGATGGCCCGCTCGTAGCTGGTGGAGACGTCCGCATCGGGGTGCAGGCGATAGCGGGCCCAGACGCGATTGCTCACCAGCGCGCGCGCCTGCAGCAGCGCTTTGGCGAAGAAGACGACGTCGTCATAGAGGTCGCGGAAGTCCTCGTCGAAGCCGCCGCAGGCCTCGAACACCTCCCGACGAAGCAGGAGGCAGGATGGGTAGGGGCAGATGGTTTCGCTGCGCCAGGCGTCGGCGAGGAGGATCCTCGCGATCAGGTCCGGCGGTTCGTACACGGTGATCGCGCTGCCCGGACGCAGGCCGGCCTGCGAGACGACGTCGCGCGCACGGTCCAGCGGGCGTCCGGTCCAACCATACCAGTAGAGCACCGGGCTGGTGACGATGCCGACGTCGGGGTGCGCGCGCATGAGCGCGACCTGCTCCTCCAGCTTGGCCGGCAGCCACACGTCGTCGGCGTCCAGCATCGCCAGGAACTCGCCGCGCGCCGCCCGTAGGCCCAGGTTGCGCGACACGCTCTTGCCGCGGTTGGCGCCGTCGGCGTGACGGAACAGGCGGATGCGCCCGGGCACGGCCGCGGCGTAGGCCCGTGCGATCTCCGCGCCGCCGTCGGTCGAGCCGTCGTCGACCAGCAGAAGCTCCCAGTCCCGATAGGTCTGGGCGATGACGCTCTCGATCGCCTCGGCCAGGTAGCGCTCGGCGTTCAGGAAGATGATCACGCAGGAGACCAGCCCCGTCTCAGCGGTGCTTTGGCTGGTGATCGGTCCGGCCTGCACGACGGATCCTGCGCCCTCAGGCATGGGATCCGGCCCTTCGTCTTATCCGGTCGACGCGCCGTCGCGAGCGCTCGTAGGTCCCAGTCAGCCCCGAGGCCGCCCCCAAGAACTCCTGCAGCACGAGCGACCAGGGCTGCGGGCCGCGGCTGGCGAAGGGTCCGAGCCGTCGGATGAGGTCGCGGATCCACCAGTAGATCATCTTCCGCGCCTTCCAGCGGAGCTCTCGATCCCCGTCGCGGATCTTGGTGAGGTAGGCCATGCAGCCCGCGCCCCAGCTGCGCCGGATCTGCCGGCGCAGGTCGGACATGTTCCGCCTGTGCTGGTGGCGGGCGAGCATCTGCGGCTCGTAGACGAGCGGGTGGCCGTGACGGACGACCCGATGCAGCGCATCGAGGTCGCCGCCGCCGGGGAGGGGCCGTCCCGTGTCCAGGGCCTCGTCGAAGCCTCCCAGCTGGCGGATCACCGACACGCGGAAGGCCATGTTGCAGCCGTTCCCGAACACCGTCGTGCACGGGTAGAGCCAGTCGGTCTCGCTGCTCTCTCCGAACACCACCGGCAGGAAGCCCTTCCGGAACCCGCCAATGCGCTCCACCAGGATCTGGGCCGGGGTTTCGAGTTCGAAGGGCAGCGTCTGGCCGGTGAAGGCTCCAGCGTCGGGGCTCCGCGCCCACGCCTGCCGCAGCCCGTTCAGCCAGTAGGGGTCGACGACAGCGTCATCGTCGATGAAGGCGAGGATTTCGCCCCAGGCCTCGGCGAGCGCGCGGTTGCGGGCGAAGTTGAGCCCCACCTTGGCCTCGCGGACGTAGCGCACACCCGGTTCTCCCGCCACCACCTGTCGGGTCGCATCGCTCCCGGAGGCGTTGTCGACCACGAGCACATCGAGCGGCGGATCGCCCGCCTCACGCCGAACCTCCCGCAGCGCGGCCAGACAGCGGGCGACCAGGTCGGGGTGATCCTTGGTGCAGATCGCGACCGTCACCGACGGCATCGGGCCGCCTCTCACCGGCGCTGCGATAGGCTGGTCAAGGTCCTCGGCGGGCAGCTCGGCGCGGATTCGCCCCACGGCGTCCGCGCCTGCCAGGCTTGCGCCGCCGGCCATCGGCCACATGACGAAGCCCACCGGGCGCGGGCCGCGCCGGACATCGAGGGCGAGCCCGCCCGCCTCGGCCGGCACGAGGATCTTCGAGGGCGGAGCCTCCAGGTCCAATGTCCGGATCACGTAGCGTCCAGGCCTGACGGTCGCAGCCATGGCCTCAAGCCTGCCGATAGCGTGAGAGCGTTGCGATGGGACCGGCCTCCGCCAGCCGCCCGTCAGCGAGCACGATGCAGTCGTCGCACGCGGCGAGCGTGCTGCTGCGATGACTGACGACCAGGGTGGTCAGCCGCCAGGGTACGCCTTTCAGGAGCCTGAGGATGGCCGCCTCGGAGAGCCCGTCGACGGCGTTGGTGGCTTCATCGAGGATGAGGATTTCCGGCCGGCGCAGGAGGGCGCGCGCCAGGGCGATCCGCTGGCGCTGGCCGCCGGAGAGCCGCAGGCCGTTCATGCCGACGTCCGTACTGTAACCTCGCGGCAAGCCGTCGATGAACTCGTCGATGTGGGCGAGGCGCGCGGCCTCGGCCACCTGGTCGAACGGGGCGTCCGGGCGGCCGTAGCGGATGTTTTCGGCGATGTTCCCGTCGAGCAGCTCCGCGTCCTGGCCCGCGATACCCAGATGGGCGCGCCAGCTCTGGAGGTCGTACGACGTCAGGTCTGCGCCGTTCACGAGGATGCGCCCGCCCGTCGGCTCGAGCAGCCGGCACAGCAGATTGACGATGGTGCTCTTGCCGGCTCCGGACGGTCCCACAAGCGCGGTGCTGCGGCCCGGCTCCAGTTCGAAGCTGAGGTCGCGCAGCACGAACGAACCTGCTGGCGTCTGGGCATGGCGGAAGCTGACCCGATCGAAGATGATCGGCGCCTGCAGCCGCTCGAACCGCCGCCCCCGGTGGACGGCGGGAGATTTGGCGGGGACCTGCAGCAGCCACTCGACCTCTTCGGTCGCAGACCGGTTTCCGGCGAGCTCGGCGCGCGCCTGCTCCAGCGCCCGGATGAAGGGTTGGGCGCGGTACAGCAGCACCAGGAAGGCGGCTAGCAGCGGCAACGCCGTGCCGGCCCAGTAGGCGCCGATCAACAGCCCGATGAAGAGGCCGGCATGCGCCACCTCCAGCGCGGCGCTCAGCGCCGCCGCGAGCGTCTGCTGGCTGAGCACCGCGCCGGCCATGGCTTCCGACGCGTCGCTGAGCTGGCGCTGTTCGTGTCGCTCCTGGCCGAACAATCGGATCACGCGCATGCCGGTGATGCTGCGCCACATGTGCTCGCTGAGCCGCGCGGTGGCTTGGCTGATGCGGGTCCCTTGCTGCTCGGCGGCGCCGAGGAAGCGCTGGTGCGCCAGGCGGATGAGCAGCACGCCGAGCGCGACGGCGAGGGTGAGCCGCCAGTTCAACGTCAACAGGAGCCCGGCGAAGACGGCGACCGCGGCAAGGTCGGAGACGACCGTGAACCGCGTGTGGATCACCGCCAAAGCCCGCCAGGATTCGGCCGAAAGGATGTTGAAGAGGCGCGTGCTGTCCGCCTCGAGGAAGAACGGGTAGTCGGCCGTGTTGACCCGCTCGGACAGGGCGCAACGCAGCTCATGGCCGGCGCGTCCGTCGACCCACGCCATGAAGCTTGTCTGGCCGACCCTGACCAGGCCTTTCAGCGCGATGAAGCCGAAGATCGTCAGCCCGAGCCACACGAGCCGTTCGTTCGGCGGAAGCCGCGCGGCGTGGTTGGTGATCACCGCGATCGGGCCCGGCAGTTCAATGGCCGCGGAAGACATCAACGTTCCGAGCAAGGGGATCAGCAGGCTGATGCCGAAGCCTTCGATCAGGCTGCTGATCAGGGACAGGACGCCGACGATCGGGATCGTCCAGGCGTAGCGCCGGGTGATCGTCCGCGTGCTCTCGACGCACGCCGCCGCCTCATGCGGCTGGCCGGCCGGGCGCGCGGCGAGCCGGAGGGCGGCGCCTTCCGCCATCAAATGGTCCTGCAGAACCTCCCTGGCGCGGCCACGCTCGCCCATGGCGACCTTTGTCCTGTCAATCCAGGCGAAGGGTACCGGCGGTGCGAACCTCGGAGCACGACAAATGCTAAGAGCCCTGGTCAGCCGCGGTCAGGCGGCGTTGCGCAGAAGGACGCGGCGGGTTCGCGGGCCGCGGCGCACCCTCCGGTTCGGCGACATCGGCGCCACGGAGCCTCTCAGCCGCCACTTCGGTTACGAGCGCGGCACGCCCATCGACCGCCTCTTCATCGAAGGCTTCCTGGCCCGGCATGCGACGGACATCGCGGGCCGCGTCCTGGAAGTGGGCGACGACGCCTACACACGCCGCTACGGCGGCGAGCGCGTCGTGCGGGCGGAGATCCTGCACGTTCACGCCGGCAATCCGCGGGCTACGATCGTTGGTGACCTGTCCACGCCCGGCTTGCTTCCGGAAGCGGCGCTCGACTGCATGGTGATCACCCAGGTCCTGCACCTGATCTTCGACATGCCGGCCGCCATCCGCGAGATGCACCGTGGCCTCAAGCCCGGCGGCGTCGCCCTGGTCACCGTCCCTGGCATCTCTCAGATCGCCACCGACGAATGGGGAGAGGACTGGTTCTGGGCGGTGGCGCCGAAGGGCGCGCGCGCCCTGTTCGGGGAGGTGTTCGGAGCTTCGCAGGTGCAGGTCGAGGCGTGGGGCAACGTCTTCGCCGCCACGGCCTTCCTTCAGGGCGCCGCCGTCGAGGAGGTGGATCGCCGCAAGCTGCTCATCCGCGACCCCTGCTATCCCGTGACTGTCATGATCCGGGCGCAGAAAGCCGGCTAGAGCGTCTGGGCCGCAAGGTGCGCTCTGAGCCCGTCCGCGCTCCAGTCCAGCACCGCGGTGCGCGGCAGCTGAAGGGGATCCGACCGGTCCGATACGCACCCGCCTTGCGTCGTGCAGGCCACGGAGAAGCCGGCTTGCCCGACGATCTCGACCGTCTGGGCGTCATAGTCGCCGTATGGGTAGGCGAAGCTCTCCGGCTCGCGGCCGGTCAGCTCGGCGCAGGCCTCGCGGCTGCCGATCACCTCGTCGCGCCGCTGCGAAAGCGCGATCTGGCTGAGCGTGGGATGGGTCAGGCTGTGAGCGCCGATCTCGATGAGCGGGTCGGCCGCCAGGAGCCGGACTTCTTCGGTCGTGACCGGCCGGTGCGTCGGACGGGCCGTCGCTGGGACACCGGAGTGCGCGTGCAGCGACAGGATCGCCTCGTCGCGCGCCTCGGACGGGGCGTTGCGAAGCCGTCGCCAGAGTTCGTGGTAGGCCGCCTGGCGCGCCGTCGCCGGCGGTCCGCCGTCGGCGCGCCAGGTCCGCAGGTCATCCTCCGTGTCACGGTCGCCGAGCTCCAGCACGAGCCGCTCGCCGGCCAGCCATAGGGCCAGGGTCGGTGCGGCGGTCTCGGTGACGATGCGCTCCAGGGCGTCCGACCAGAATTCCGCGGCGTCGCCCACCTTGCCGGTCGTCAGGAAGATGGTCGCGGGGACCCCGTGCCGGCGCAGCAGGGGGAGCGCGGTGAGCGCGTTGCAGGCATAGCCATCGTCGAACGTGACGGCAGCTGCATCGCGCGGCAGGCGGCCCCGCGCGCGAAGGTTCGCGAAGTCGGTCAGCGGCAGAACGGTCCGCGTGCGCGCGAGGAGCTCCAGATGCCGGTCGAAATTCTCGGGCGTCACGGCCAGGCCCCAGGGGTCGGCGTCCGCATCGGCGATCCGGTGATACAGCAGGATCACCGGCCCGGGCGCGTGGCCGGCCAGTCGCATCAGGCCCCGCCTGACACCGCGGCGCCACCGGTTCACGGCGCCGCCTCCCGGGCGCCGCTGGCGATCGATTCATCCGCGCCGGTGCGCTTCGCCAGGCGATGCAGGAGCCGGCGGGCGAGGCCCGGATCGCAGCGCGCCGCTGTCGCCAGCGACTTGAGCCCAGCACGGATCGCACCGGCGCCAAGCTCCCGCCGAACCTGCGTCACGAGCCGCTCGCCATAGTAGTCGCGCCAGAACGTACAGCCCTCGGCCAGGGCCGTCCGGAGCTCGGCGTTCCGGGCGACGTGGCAGCGCTGGCGGCGCATGACCTCCAGGGCGCAGCCCAGCATCAGGCCGGCGTCGCGCGTGGTGTTGCTTCCGTGGCGGCGGTATTCGGCGGCGGCGTCCGGGTGCGCGGCGATCGCGTGATCGCGTGCAAGCCGCAGGTAGAGTTCGTAGTCCTCGCAGGCTCTCAGTCGCTCATCGAAACCGCCGACCGCCTTCAGGAGCGAGGTCCGGTAGACAACGGCGCCCTGCATCGCAATGTGATTGCCCCGAAGCAGGCCGGCGTACCCCGTGCGGTCGCGCTGCGGCGGGCTGAACCAGAGGCGCTCTCCCGTTTCCGCGATCTCCCAGAAGCCGCCGTAGACTAAGGCGAGATGCGGATTTTCCCAGAACACGCGCAGGCCGGATTGCAGCGAGCCCGGCAGCAGCCGGTCGTCGGCGTCGAGAAACGAGACGAAGCTGCTGGTCGTCCTTTCGAGCCCTGAGTTGCGCGCCGCGGCCGGGCCGCCGTTCGGCCGCCAGACGTACTCCGCCTGGGGCCATTGCGCCGCGATCGCGGCCGTCTCGTCCGTAGAGCCGTCGTCGACCACGATCACCTGCGCCGGCGGGTGCGTCTGCGCAAGCGCGCTGGCGATCGCCTCGCCGAGGAAGCGGCCCTGGTTGAAGCAGGTGATGACGATGGCCGCGTCCGCGTCGAGCGCGTGACCGCTTCTCTCGTCAGGCGCCGGAGCCGGATCGGCGGGTGAACGCATGGGGCCTCGACGCCTGGGACAAGCTCGAGGCGTCTTCCGCCCGTCCGCGGTCCGCCGCCCTAACTATTGACAATCGAGGCGTCGCCGCGGCGCCGACCCTGCGCAGCGCGGGGGTTCGTGGGCATGCGGGTCTGCGGACTCGCGGCCAGCTCCGCGCCAGCGCTCCCACGCAGCGCCTCGTCCTGCGCCGCAAGCCGGTCCAGCGTCCGCTGGAGGTAGGCCGGCGGGCGGATGTCGACCGCCTCCTCGGGCGGCAGGTCGAGGAAGCGCAGGCCCACCGACGGATCTGCCGCGGGCGGCGAGAGGCCGATGTGCCGGTTGCGCAGGGTCCGGCCGGCGCCGTGCCGCATCGCGGACGACCAGCGCGCCGGCGGTGCGTCCAGCGCGGCTCGGCCGACCGCCTCGAGCGCCCACGCGAGATGCCCTTTTCGCGCATGGGCGAGCGCCAGGGCGACGCGGATCGCAGCTCGGGCCTCCCGGACCACCGTCAGCGCCGGGACGCCCTCCGCCTCCAGCAGTTGCAGGGCGAGGATGCGCGACCGCAGCATCCGAGGCACATCGGCCGACATCGCGTCCCGGCGCTTGCGGTAGCCAATGAGCGGCAAAGGGTCGACGCCGAACGGATAGCGCCGCGCGATCTGGATCTGGAACAGATAGTCCTCGCAGCCTTCGACGCCCGCCCGCCGCAGGCGCGGATCGTAGCCGCCGACGGCCAGCGCCGCCTCGCGCCTGAACATGATGGCGCTTCCGTTGCCGACGATGTTGTGCGCCACCGCGCGCGCATACACCCACCCCTCCAGACGGTAGCGCGGCGTCGTCTTGATGACGTGACCATGCGCGTCGATCAGTCGGAAGCCGCTGTAGACAAGGCCCGCCTCTGGGACGCGGCGGAAGACGGCGAGCTTTCGCTCCAGGTTCGTCGCGTGCCACAGGTCGTCGGCGTCGACCGGCGCCACGAAGGCCGCGCGCGCCGCCGCGATCCCGGCGTTGCGCGCGGCGGCGACGCCGGCGTTCGCCTGCCGCAGCAACCGAACCCGTCCGTCCTTCTTGGCGGCGGCCCGCACGACCTGCGACGTGTCGTCGGTGGAGCCGTCGTCGATCACGAGGATCTCGATCGCCCGCACCGTCTGGGCGCAAACCGAGGCCAGGGTGTCGGGCAAGGTGGCGCCCGCGTTGTAGGCGGGGATGACGACGGAAACTTCAGGGCCCATCCGGTTCGCTGCGCCTCCCGTGCAGCCCGACCCGCCCGGCGTCTGACGGCCGAGCTGGCTTCCTCCCACTGTCACATTTCCTCGATGAGACGGCTCATCAAATGGTGCGGCCGGGTCAGGTTCAGACACGCCTCGGCGAGGCGCGACGGCTTCCGTGGGACCCTGATTGCTTCCGGAGGCCATCGGCAGCGGTTGGTGCGACGCGCTCGCGCTGGCCAAGGCGCGCCCTCTCGGTGCAGAAGGGTCCCGCCGCAACGACGGGAACTTCATGGCCTCCTACCGCGCAGCCCTCCTCGCCGAGCTCAGCCAGGCCCGGTTTGCGGATCACGAGGGCAACTACGACCACGAACTCGGCGAAGAGCCGCCGCGGGGCCCGAGCCTGCTGCAGACCTGCCTTTCCGAAGCGCGGCAGGCAATGTCGGCGGTCATCGAGCCGCTGGCCCGGGCCGCGTTCTACCACCTGGCGCCGGCCCGATATTTCGAGCGCTACGCCAAGCCGGAGATGGACCGCGGCGAGTACCTTTATCGCCGCCTGGCCGACGAGGACTCGCGCCGCCTGCTGCTGAAGCTGGTCGCCTTCAAGGTTCTCGGCCATCGCAAGGTGAAGCTGCCCCGCAACACGCCGGAATACTGGGCGACGCTTGCGGGCATCGGCCAGTACCGGACGGATGCGCCGCCGACCAAGATCAAGTTCATGGACGCGTCCCTGGCCGTCTACGACGTCAAGCCGCTGGGCTACGACCTGCGGCTGTGCGGCAGCGGCGTCGGCCTGGCCTATGCGCTTTGCCAGAAGCAGTACGAGTACCACCGCGGCGACGTGCACTGTAAGGCCGAGGCCGGCGACGTGGTGATCGACGCCGGCGCGTGCTGGGGCGAGACCTCGATGTACTTCGCCCACGAGGCCGGCCCGCAGGGCGCCTGCGTCGCGTTCGAGTTCATCCCGAGCAACCTCGACGTCCTGAAGCGCAACATCGCCCTGAACCCGCACATAGCCTCGCGGCTGACTGTCGTGGCGCGCCCGCTTTGGGACGTGTCCGGCAAGGAGCTGTTCTACGTCGACTGGGGCCCGGGCAGCCGGGTCAGCGACAATCCGCGGGCCTACAATCCGCCGGACGGCAGGACCTCGACCATCACCATCGAGCAGGCGCTGCGCGAGGCGGGCCTCGACCGTGTCGACTTCATCAAGATGGACATCGAGGGGGCCGAGCTGAACGCGCTGAAGGGCGCGGAGGCGGCGATCCGCAAGCATCGCCCCAAGCTCGCCATCAGCCTCTATCACCGGCCCGACGACTTCGACGAGATCCCCCGCTGGATCGACGGGCTGCAGCTCGACTACGACTTCTACCTCGACCACCACACGCTCTATCAGAACGAGACCGTGCTGTTCGGTGTGCCGCGGCCGTGGGTGATCGGCGATGCCGACGCCTTGCTGACGGCCGGCCGGTTGCCGGAGGCGGAGGCCCGCTATCGCGAGATCGCGGCCGAACGCCCGGCGTCCGATCAGGCGATGATCGCCCGCGAGCGGTTGATCGACCTCCTGGAGAGCCAGGGGCTGCAGGCCGAGGCGGACGCCATCGTGGCCGAGGCCCTGAGGCGCCGTCCGGATAGCGCCGACTGGCGCTATCGCCAGGCGCTGGTCCTGCTGCGCACCGGCCGCTACGCCGAGGCCTGGCCGCTGTACGAAGCCCGCCGCGCGCTCAGCCGCGATCCGGTCGTCCCGCCGAGGCTTTCGACGCCCGAGTGGCGCGGCGGTCCGGTCCAGCGGCTGCTGGTGCTCCAGGAGCATCCCTCCAGCATGATCCTGTTCTCGCGCTACCTGCCGGTCCTGCGGGCGCGGGGCATCCACGTGATCGTGGCCTGCCGGCCCCAGCTCGCCCAGCTGCTGGCGCCCCTGGTGGACGAGGTGCTCGTGCTCGACGGCCGCGTGGAGGTGCCGGACAACGACGCCTGGGTGCTGATCGGCTCGCTGCCGGGCCTGCTGGGCGCCACGGCGGACAACATACCGCCCTCGGCCCTCGCCATTCCGCCGGGCGGCGACGGCCGCGGAGTGATCTCCAACAGCGCGTGGCGGGAAGGCGCGCCGCTGCCGGATGAGGCGGCCCGCGCGCTGGCCGGCCTGCCGGGCGCGGTGAACCTCGACGCGGTGATGGCCGGCATCCAGGACTTCTCGACCAAGACCCACGCCCTGTCCGCCGTCGCCGAACTCGTCGCCGTGAACTCGGCGGAGGCGCACCTGGCGGCGTCGCTGGGGCGGGCGGTGACGGTGGTGCTGCCGCGGGCCGGCGCGGACTGGCGCTGGGCGGCTCCCGGCGGCCGCAATCCCTGGTATCCGAACGCGACCGGCGTCGGGCCGGCAGACCCGTTGGTCGGCTGACGTCCGTGGACCACGTCCTGGCGCAGCCTGACCTGGAGCGGGAGATCGCCGATGCGGCGGACTTCGACGCCTTCGAGGCGGCGCTCCGCCGACTGACCGACCTGCGCCAGGGCTTCCGCGAGCCGGCGATCTATGGTCGGAAACTGTATCTGAAGGGGCTGGACGCGCTCATCCCCACCATTGCCCGCGGCCTCAACCTGCCCGACGTGCCCGGCGAACTCTCGAACGAGCGGGTGGTCGTCCTGGCCACCCGCTTCTATCGCACAGGCGGCCACAGCCAGGTGGCGTTCGACGTGGCGCGGCGCCTGGGCCCGGACGCGGTGACGGTGATCTTCACGGCCACCGACGAAGGCGAGCTCTCGTACCGCAAGCTGCTGGGCAGCCCGCATCGCACGGAGCAGCTGCAGGAGCGGGCCTCGCTGGTGCTGAGCAGCGCCACACTAACGGAACGCATCCTCGAACTCTACCGCCTGCTGCTGGCGCTGAGGCCGACGCGGATCCTGCTGATGAGCCACGCGACCGATGTGGTGGCGGTGGCGGGCGCATGGCCGTTCCGGGCGGTCACCGAGTTCCTGCATCACGCCGACCATGTGCCGGCGCTGGGCGCCACCCTGCCCTTCGCCCGGCACGTCGACCTCACCTACACCTGCCACAAGACCTGCTGCGCGGCCGGGCTGACGGCGGAATATGCGGGGCAGGCGGCGCCGGCCGCCGTCGACGAGCCCGCGTCGCGCGCGCCGGACGGGGTCCTGAGGCTCGCGACCTGCGGCAGTCCTCACAAGTACGCGGGGGTGCGCGGGCACGCCTGGCGCGACTACGCCGCAGCCGCGCTGCGTCGTCCCGGCGCCGAGCTGATCCACATCGGCCCGGCCGACGAGGCCATGCGGCGCAGCATCCTCTCCGCGCTCGAAGCCGCGGGCGTCGATCCGGCGCGCTACGTCTTCGCAGGGGTCGTCCCGAGCCTCGGCCGCGCGCTCGTCGAACGCGGGGTGGACGTCTACCTCTCGAGCTACCCCGAGACCGGAGCCCGGGCGAACCTGGAGGCGATGGCTGCGGGCATCCCGGTGGTGCTGCCGGTCGCGCCGGACGACGCAACCCCCTTGACCCGGTTCAGCCTGCCGCTGCGCCGCTGGGTCGAGGCGAGAACCCCCGAGACGTTGCTCGCGGCGATCGAGGAGGCGCTGGCGCTCGCGCCGTCACTCCGCACGCCCGAAGCGCAGGCGGAGCTCCGCCGAGAGCTGGCGCGCTTCGACGACTACGTGGCCCTGCGCCCGCTGGGGTCCCGCTAGCCCAGCGGATCGGGCTCGAACAGCGACACGGGCGCCGGCGTGATCGCGTCGTCCTCCGCGCCGCCATGCCAGATGTCCGGCGGCGGCTCCCACCCCTCGTAGGGCGGCGTCCAGTCGGGAAAGATGGCGGGATGGTTCCAGGGATCGTCCGCTGGATCGTGGGCGTCCGGCGGCAGGCCGCCGTCGGTCGGAGGGGAGCCGGACGGCGCGTTCTGGGTGTAGCCCTCGGCGCGGCCGTGGGCGACGTACCAGTACTTGGCGTAATCCTCGACCGTGTCGCCGCCGACGCGGTCCACCCAGGCTCCGGACTTGCGGTCGTTCCCCGCACCGTAGAACTGTTCGAAGTACGCGCGGAAGACGTCGGGCCGCTCGTCCAGCAGCCGCGCCACGTCGATCGCCTCCGCGGCGGCCTTTTCGGTCTGGGCGTAACCCTCCCACCGGCCGTACTTCTCGTACCAGTACTTGGCGTAGGCCTCCGGGGTGTCGCCGCCCACGCGCTTCATCCAGGCGCTGGAGTTCGGATCGTTGCCGGGGCCGTAGTGACCTTCGTAGTAGGCGCGCAGCACATCCGGCCGTTCCTGCAGGATCCGCTCCAGCGAGACGGTGTCCTGCGCTGTGGTCGGGCCCTGGGCGTAGCCTTCGTAGCGGCCATGCTCGGCGTACCAGTACCGCGCATAGGCTTCGGGCGTGGTCCCGCCGACCCGCTCTTGCCAGGCCGTGGAGTTCGGATCGGCGCCGCGATGATAGGCTTCGTAGAAACTCTTCAGCACGTCCGGCCGCTCGTTCAGCAGGCGCGTGTAGTCGATCGTGTCCGGGTCTTCGTCCCAGGCCGGCGAGGCGGGGGCTGCGTCCGCCGCCGACAGGAGCAGTGGCGCGCGGTGCGGCGTCGGCGCGTCCTCGCGCTCATCCCACCAGAACGTCTCGGCGGACGTCGGCTCGTCTTGCATCGGGCCCCCTGCACATCGTTGGAGGCCGGGAACATGTCAGCCGCGGCGCATGGGACAACCATATGAAACTTATAAGGATCGCCGCGGTTCGAACGCCGGCGCGCTAGTTGTAGAGCGCGGCCGTCTCTGCCAGGGCGGTCTTGAGCCTGTCGCGCACGGCGACCGGCTCCAGCACCTCCAGCCGTGGGCCGAGGCGCAACAGCTCCCACACGGCCTGCGCCTCAGACTCGATCGGGATCGTCGCTTCCTTCCAGCCGCGCGCATCGGGCGCGCCGGCGGCCTCCACCGCTACGGCGGCGGCCCGGCTGGCGCGCGCCAGCACCCGCAGGGCCTCGGGACTGGCCCGCACGCGGGCGGTCAGGCCCTGCATCCGGGTCTCGTATTCCCTGCAGAACCCGGCCCAGTAGGCCGCGAGGTCGAAGCCGGACGGCGGCGGTGGACCGACGTCGCCCACTTCGAGGGACAGGATGCTGGCGACCCGGTAGGTCCGCGGTCGCCCGTCGACGGCGGCCACCAGGTACCAGAGGCCCGCCTTCAGCACGATGCCCAGAGGCGCCACCTCGCGTTCCACCACCGCCTTCCAGCTGTCGTAGCGCAGCTTCAGCTTCCGCCCGCCCCAGACGGCAAGGGCCAGCTCCGGAAGGATCGCCTGCTCGTCCGGCGCCTGAAACCAGCCGACGGGGTCGAGGTGGAAGCGGCGCCCGACCCGCTCGGCGTCATCGCGCGCGATTTCGGGAAGGGCGGTCAGCAGCTTCAGCCGGGCGCGGGCCAGGGCCTCGCCGACGCCAAGCTGGGCCGCCGCGCCGGGGAGGCCCGCGAGGAACAGCGCCTCGGCCTCGGGTCGATCCAGGCCGGTGAGGCGGGTGCGGTAGCCGTCCAGCAGGGCGAAGCCGCCGTTGCGGCCCTTCTCGGCATAGACCGGGACACCCGCCGCCGAGAGCTCGTCGATGTCGCGGTAGATCGTGCGGACGGAGACCTCGAACTCCTGGGCGAGGTCGCGGGCGCTGACCCGGCCGCGGGCTTGCAGCGTCATCAGGATCGAGAGAAGGCGGCTGGCGAGCATTTTTCGAGCCTACGCCATAAAAGCTGACATCGGGTGACAGCTATACTGCGCCAGAACCTGTGTCATCGATAGCGATGGAGGCGGGGATGCATCCCGATCGGAGACTGGTGGCGGGGTTCCTGGCGGCTGCGACAGCCGCGCCGGCGCTCGCGGCGGGGAGACCTTCGGGGGCGGAGGCCTTCGACTTCCTGCACGGCGACTGGGACGTGGCTCATCGGCGCCTCAAACGGCGGCTGGTCGGCGACACGGAATGGCAGGATTTCCCCGGGACGTGCCGGGTGCGGCCGATCCTCGGCGGACTGGGCAATTTCGACGAGAACGTCATCGACCTGCCGGCCGGCCGCTACGAGGCCTGCACCGTGCGGCTGTTCAATGCCGGCGCCTGGGCCATCCACTGGATCGACGCTCGCGACCCCGACCTGACGCCGCCGCCGATGCGCGGGGCCTTCAAGGACGGCGTGGGCCTGTTCCTGACTGACGAGACGTTCGAGGGCCGGCCGGTCAAGACTCGGTTCCTCTGGCATGAGATCACGCCGCGGTCGGCCACCTGGGAGCAGGCGATGTCCGTCGACGGCGGCGCGACCTGGGAGACCAACTGGGTCATGCGGTTCGCGAGGCGGGCGTGAAGGCGCTGGCGATGGCCCTGGCGCTCGCCGCCACGTCCGCCCCCTCACCGGCTAAGGCTCAGGTGGTCGAGCTTAGGCAGTACAAGATCGTGGCCGGCCAGCGCGACGCCTTCGCCGAACTGTTCGACCGTGAGTTCGTCGAGACCCAGGAGGCGCGCGGCATGCGGCTGGTCGGGCAGTTTCGCGACCTGGACGACGCGAACCGCTTCACCTGGGTCCGCCAGTTCGACAGCGTGGACGCTCGCGCGCCGGCGCTCAGCGCGTTCTACGGCGGTCCGGTGTGGGCGGCGAAGCGGGGCCAGGCCAACCCCTTCATCGTGCAGAGCGACAATGTCCTCTACCTGAAGCCGGCCGCCCCCGGCCGCGGCTTCGCGCCCCCGGGACCGCGCGACGGGCCGACGGGTCTCGTGACGGCGCACATCCTCTATCTTTGGGCCCCGCCCGAGGAAGGTTTCGCCGCGCTGTTCGACGCCGAGGCGCGTCCACGGCTCGAGGCGGCCGGCCTGCCGGTGCTGGGCCAGTTCACGCCCGAGCCGTCGCCAAACGCCTATCCGCGCCTGCCGGTGCGCGAGGGCGAGAGGGTTTTCGTCTGGTTCACCCGCACGACGGACGCCGCGGCCTACGAGGCGGCGCAGCGCCGGCTGGCCGCCGATCCGGCGTGGGCTGCGGTGAAGGCGAAGCTGGACGATGGCCAGGAGCGTCCGTCGCAGGTCCTGCGGCTCGGGCCGACGGCGAGATCGGCGCTGCGTTAGGCGGGGACGGTCGCGATCATCGACGGGCGGGCGTTGAACGTCTCCGCGAAGGCGGCGAGCCTCGGCCGCCGCGCGCGCCAGCCCAGGTCAGCAAACCGGAAGTCGAGGTAGGAGAGGGCGCAGGCGATGGCGATGTCGCCGACCTGAGGGGCGCCCGCGGCGGGCGCGAAGCCGCTCTCGAAGACATCGAGGGTGCGTTCGATCTTGCCGATCTGGCCGGCGTCCCACTCGGCCCAGCGCAGCGTATCGGGCCGAAGCGCCCGCTCGTAGCGGGCCAGCAGGGCGGCATCCAGCAGGCCGTCGGCGGCGGCCTGGTCGCGCAGCGCCGTCCAGCGCGCCTCGCCGGCCGGAACCAGTCGCCCGCCGGAGAGGTGGTCGAGGTATTCCACGATGACCCGGCTGTCGAAGAGGCCGGTCCCGTCATCCAGCACCATGGTCGGCACCTTGGTCAGCGGATTGGCGGCGCTCACCTCGGCGTTGGACCCCACGGGGCTGACCGTGACCGAGACGATCTCGATGCGGTCGGCGAGGCCGGCCTCGTGGGCGCAGACGGCGACCTTGCGGGCGTAGGGCGAGGCGCTGGAGGAATAGAGCTTCATAGCCCGGACTTAAGCGCGCGCGCCCGGATGCGCAAAGCCCTCCGGCGTCGCCGCCGGAGGGCCCATGTGGTTCAGCGCGCGTCGCTTAGCGCGGCGCGGGGTACTGGATGCGCGGCCGCAGGTTGTCGATCACCGCCCGGGCCTCGAAGGCACGGGGATCATCGGCAGGCTTGGGGCCACGGCCCATCACCACCTCGGCGCTGGTCTCGAAGCGGTCGACCGTGCGGACATCGACGCGATTGGCCCAGAAGGGGTCGCCCCAGAAGGGGTCCCAGCTGCGCCAGCCGTAGCCGCGGCCGTAGTAGCGCCACGACGGACGCCAGTAGCCGTAGCTCGGGCCGTACCAGGGCCGGTAGAACGGATCCGGCTCAACATAGGTGCGGGTCTGCCGGTCGGTGTTGCGATCGACGATGGAGAACCAGTCGTAGCCTTGCTGGACCGTGAGCTCCGCGGCGCGGAACAGCAGATAGCCTTCCACCGTCTCACGGGAGGTGAGGGTGTTGCCCTGGAAGTTCACGCGGAAGCGGTTCTGCTCCAGCTGCAGCTCGGAATAGCCGCCCGAGGTCTGCTGACCGGGGACATTCGGCTGGTAGGGCGTGGGCGTCGCGCAGGCGGCGAGCCCGGCCGTCAGGGCCAGTCCGACGGCGAACGCGGCGAATTTTTTGGACATTTTACGTCTCGAACCCGGAAGTCCCTCGAAGGACAGATGTAAAGGGCTGAACCCGCGTCTGCAATTGTGGTTGCGTTGGCGATCATTTGGGCCCGCGCTCGGGCGTTTCAGGTCTGCGTGAGGACCAGGACGTAGATCGCCCGGCCTAGAGCCCCGAACAGCAGGATCGCGGTCGCCAGCGCCTGGATCAGGAAGCCCAACTCGCGCTTGGACGGGTCACGCACATAGCCGACCTGGTAGACGATCCGTCCCACGATCCAGACCAGGCCCAGGATCGCGGCCCAAAGGTCCTCCCAGTACAGGGCGAACAGCCACAGCGACGGCAGGAACACCGGCAGCCACTCCAGCGTGTTCACATGCGCCCGGATGGTCCGCTCCAGCACCGGGTCGCCGGTCATGGCCGGCGCCTGGATCCCGCACTTGCGACGCGCGCCGGCCACCTGCAGCCCCATCCAGACATAGGTGAGCAGCGCCAACAGCGTGACGATGGCGACGTAGGCGTGGCTTTGCATGTGGCGGATCCTCCCCGATCTCGTACGGCCAAGCTTGGCGCCGGATCGTGGCGGGGGAAAGTCTTCAGGAAAGCGCCTCGCGGGACCCCCGCGGCCAACCTGCGCGTTACTCCGCGGTCAGACGAGCCGGAGCATACGGCGATGCAGGTCGAATCCGCGGCGATCCAGGACATCGACTACGATGTCGAGCGCGCCAAGCTCCTCGTCCGCTTCCAGAGCGGCGAGCAGTACGTCTACGTCGGCGTGCCGGGCGAGGTGCACCGGTCGTTCCTGGAAGCCGACAGCAAGGGCCGGTTCTTCCAGGCGGAGATCCGCGACCGGTATCCCTACAACCGCCTCGACAACTAGCGGGCGTCAGCCCTTGTAGTGTTCGCCGTCGGGCAGTTCGCCCAGCGGCTTGCCGCGGCGACGATCGCGGTTGGCCATGACGCGCAGGCGCAGCGCGTTGAGCTTGATGAAGCCCTCGGCGTCGCGGTGGTCATAGGCGACGGCGCCTTCCTCGAAGGTCACCAGCTCCTGGTCGTACAGCGAGTAGGGCGAGGTGCGGCCGACGACGGTGACGTTGCCCTTGTAGAGCTTCACCCGCACCTGCCCGGCGACCGGCTCCTGGCTCTTGTCGATGGCGGCCTGCAGCATCTCGCGCTCGGCCGAGAACCAGAAGCCGTTGTAGATCAGCCCCGCGTACTTCGGCATCAGCTCGTCCTTCAGGTGCATGGCGCCCCGGTCCAGCGTGATGCTCTCGATGCCGCGGTGTGCGGCCAGCAGGATCGTGCCGCCGGGCGTCTCGTAGACGCCGCGCGACTTCATGCCGACGAAGCGGTTCTCGACCAGGTCGAGGCGGCCGATCCCGTTCGCGTGGCCAAGCTCGTTGAGGCGGGTCAGCAGCGCGGCCGGCGACAGCTTCTCGCCGTCGATGGCGACCGGATCGCCCTTCTCGAAGTCCATCGTGAAGTAGGTCGGCGTGTCCGGCGCATCCTCGGGCGCGATCGTGCGCATGTGCACGAACTCGGGCGCCTCGACGGACGGATCCTCGAGGACTTTGCCCTCGGACGAGGAGTGCAGCAGGTTCGCGTCGACGCTGAACGGGCTCTCGCCGCGCTTGTCCTTGCTGATCGGAATCTGGTGCTTCTCGGCGAAGTCCAGCAGGGCCTCACGGCTCTTGAAGTCCCACTCGCGCCAGGGCGCGACGACCCGGATGTCGGGCTCCATGGCGAAGTAGGCCAGCTCGAAGCGGACCTGGTCGTTGCCCTTGCCGGTCGCGCCGTGCGCCACGGCGTCCGCGCCAATGCGGCGAGCGATCTCGATCTGCTTCTTGGCGATCAGCGGCCGGGCGATCGAGGTGCCCAGCAGGTACTGGCCCTCGTAGACCGTGTTGGCCCGGAACATCGGGAAGACGTAGTCGCGGACGAACTCCTCGCGCACGTCCTCGACGAAGGCGTTCTCGGGCTTCACGCCCAGGGTGATGGCCTTCTGGCGGGCCGGTTCGACCTCTTCGCCCTGGCCCAGGTCGGCGGTGAAGGTCGCCACCTCGGCGCCCAGCTCCGTCTGCAGCCACTTCACGATGGTGGAGCTGTCGAGGCCGCCCGAATAGGCGAGCACAACCTTCTTGACGGGCTTCTTGTCGGTCATGAGGGCGAGGCCTTGCGAAAAGAGAAACGGGAGGTCGCGCGCCTTAAAGGGCAGGCGGCGGCGGGGTTCAAGGCTTGAGTGCGCCCTCAGCCTCGAGCGTACGCGTCGCAGCGCGAAGCCAGGCGTAGTGCGCCAGCACGAACAGAGGGGCCAGGAAGGCGCGGAACAGGAACAGCAGCAGTTGCCGATCGGGCGCGAGCTGCGGGTTGCGCGCGGCGGCCGAAAGCGCCAGGCCCAGCACCAGCGGCACGGCGACCGCGAGGCCCACGGCAAGGCCACGCCCGCCCCGACGGCGGCTCAGGCCCCACGGCAGCGGCGGCTGCGCGTGCGGCGCCAGCTGCTTCCAGAACCGCTGGGCGCCCGAGGCGATCATGGCCATGGCGACGATCCACATGGCGTCGCCCAGGATGAGGAGCAGGTTCAGCGACACGTCAGACCGTCACCTGGGTGCCGAGCTCCACCACCCGGCCCGGCGGGATCTTGTAGAAGTCGGTCGGGTTGGCGGCGTTGCGCATCAGGAAGATGAACAGCTTGTCCTGCCACAGCGGCATGCCCGACTGCGCCGACGGCACCACCGAGCGGCGGCCGAGGAAGAAGCTGGTGGCCATGATGTCGAACTTCAGCCCGGCTCGGCGGCACAGCCCCAGCGCCTTCGGCACATTGGGCGTCTCCATGAAGCCGTAGGTGATGATCACCTTCTTGAAGTCCTCGTTCAGCGGCTCGATGCGGATGCGATCGGCCTCCTTCACGCGCGGCGTCTCGGCCGTCTGCACCGTCAGGATGATGTTCTTCTCGTGCAGCACCTTGTTGTGCTTGAGGTTGTGCATCAGCGCGACAGGCGCCGTCTCGGGATCGGATGTCAGGAAGATCGCCGTGCCCGGCGCGCGGTGCGGCGCCCGGGCCTTCAGGATATCCGCCAGCTCGGTCATGGAGACGCTGTCGCGGCGGGTCTTGTCCGTGAGGATCTGCGCGCCGCGGGTCCAGGTCCAGATCATCAGCACGATCGCCGCGCCCAGCACCAGCGGCAGCCAGGCGCCTTGCGGGATCTTCAGCAGGTTCGAGGAGATGAACACCACGTCCAGCAGGCCGAAGGCGGCCGACGCCCCGGCCGCCTGCCAGACCGGGCGCTTCCACATGTAGCGGACGATGTAGAAGAACAGCAGGGTGTCGACGAACATCGCCCCCGTCACGGCGATGCCGTAGGCCGCCGCCAGGTTCGACGAGGTGCGGAACATCACCAGCAGCACCAGCACGCCGACCAGCAGGAACATGTTCACCTGCGGCACATAGATCTGGCCGGCCTGGGTCTCGGAGGTCCGGCGGATGTCGATGCGCGGGAAGAGGCCCAGCGACACCGCCTGCTGGGTCATGGAGAAGGCGCCGGTGATAACGGCCTGCGAGGCGATCACCGTCGCGGCGATCGAGAGCAGCCAGACGGGCCAGTAGACCGCCGTCGGGATCATGTCGAAGAACGGGTTCTCGGCCGTCTCCGGATGGGCCAGCACCATGGCCCCCTGGCCGAGGTAGTTGAGGATCAGCGCCGGCAGCACCAGAACGACCCAGGCCGCGCGGATCGGGCCTTTCCCGAAATGGCCCATGTCGGCGTACAGCGCCTCGGCGCCGGTCACCGCCAGGAAGACGCTGCCCAGGATGACGAAGCCCAGGAAGCCGTTGTCGATCAGGAACAGCACGCCGTAGTGCGGCGACAGCGCCCGGAAGACCGAGAAGTCGTCCGAGATGTGGAACAGGCCAAGGCCCGCGAGCACCAGGAACCAGGCCGCGGTCACAGGGCCGAACAGCTTGGCGACGCTGGCCGTGCCGCGCGACTGCACCAGGAACAGCGCGATCAGGATGATCGCCGTCGCCGGCAGCACCAGCGGCGAAAGCCTGGACCCCACGCCCGGCAGGTCCTTCATGCCCTCCATGGAGCCCAGCACCGACACCGCCGGCGTGATGATGCCGTCGGCGTAGAACAGCGCCGCGCCGAACACGCCCAGCAGGAAGATGATGGTCGAGCGCCGACCCGGACTGACGCGCTGGGCCAAGGCCATGAGCGCGAGCGTGCCGCCCTCGCCCTTGTTGTCGGCCCGCATCAGGAAGATGACGTATTTGATGGTGACGATCAGGACGAGCGCCCAGATCACCAGCGAGACCACGCCCAGGACGGCGAGTTCGGTCGTGCCGCCGCCGCGCGCATGGTGCAGCGCTTCGCGCATCGCGTAGAGCGGGCTGGTCCCGATGTCGCCGAACACGACGCCGACCGACCCGAGAGCCAGGGCCCAGAACTTGTCCTTGGGCGCGTGATGCGTCCCCTCCGCTCCGTTTTCAGGAGCGCCGGCCGGATCAGCCATCCACAGTCTCCGGGAACAACGCTGTAAGACGTTCCCTTGGGCGGCCCGATGCCGTCACGCGGCGGGCGCGATACACCCAATAGAAGCGGGGTTCAATGGCGTGGGTTGCGCAGGCGCGCGGCGCACGGCTTCCTAGGCGCGGGCGTTCGCAGGGGTTTTCGCAGACATGGATCGCAGGCTGGCCCTGGTCACAGGCGCGTCCGCCGGGATCGGCGCGGCGTTCGCGCGCATTCTGGCGAGCCACGGCTACGACGTGGCGCTGACCGCGCGGCGGACCGATCGGCTGGAGAGCGTCGCGGAAGAGATCCGCCTTCGCTACGGCGTCGAGACGCTCACCGTGGCGGACGATCTCGCCCAGCCCGAGGGGCCCGGCCAGATCCTCGACCACCTCACCGCCCACGGCCGCACCGTGGACGCGCTCATCAACAACGCCGGCTACGGCCTGCCGGGCGCCTATGCCGAGACGCGCTGGTCCGACCAGGCGGCCTTCCTGCAGGTGATGGTCAATGCGCCCTGCGAGCTGGCCCACCGGGTGCTGCCGGGCATGGTCCAGCGGCGCTTCGGCCGCATCGTGAACGTCGCCTCGCTGGCCGGCCTGATCCCCGGCGCCGCGGGGCACACGCTCTACGCCGCATCCAAGAGCCTGCTGATCAAGTTCTCACAGAGCCTGCACCTGGAGACGATCAACGAGGGCGTCCACGTCACGGCCCTGTGCCCCGGCTTCACGTTCTCGGAATTCCACGACGTGAACGGCACGCGCGCGATGGTCAGCGCGTCCACTCCGCCCTGGATGTGGCTGGGGGCGGACGAAGTAGCCGCCGCCGGCTACGAGGCGGTGGAGGCTGGCCGCGCGGTCTGCGTCCCAGGCGCACCCAATAAGGCGATAGCCGCCATCGCAAAGGCATTGCCGGACGAGTGGGGCCTCGCCCTCATCGCCAGCCAGGGCCAGCGCTTCCGCAAACTCTAGTGGCCGTAGGGGTACGCCGCCTCGGGGCGGATGAAGCCCGCCGTCGCCTCGGACAGGCCGGCGAACAGGAACTGCACGGCGAGCGCGCAGAGGATCAGGCCTAGCACCCGCACCACGATCGTCAGACCGATGCGGCCGAGGATGCGCGAGATGATCGGGGTGGCCATGAAGGCCAGCACCGTGGCGACGGCCACAGCGACGATGACGCCCACGCCGGTTGCGGCGCCCGACAGGCCGAACTGTCGCGCCTGGCTGGCGTAGATCACCACCGTCGAGATGGCGCCGGGCCCGATCAGCAGCGGCATGGCGAAGGGCACGATCATCCGCTCGAACCGCCGCCGCGCGACGCTGCGGGGGTCGCCGGAGGCTGCCTCCGCCGCATCCGCGAAGGTGGCGGTGAAGTCGTCTCTGGCCATCTCCAGGCCCAGCAGCAGCAGGATGATGCCGCCGGCGATGCGGAAGGCCGGCAGCGAGATGCCGAAGAACTCCAGCAGGCTGAGGCCCGTAAAGTAGAAGAACGTCAGGAAGCCCACGACGAACAGGCCGATGTAGACGGCGATCATCGCCCGGTCCCGCGACAGGGCGCCCGCCGTCGCGGCGGCGAACAGCGGCACGTTGCCCAGCGGGTCCAGCAGGGCGAACAGGGCGACGAAGAAGTTGACCGCGAACTCGGCCTGGCTCATGGCAGGGTCTTAGCCTGAAACCTCGACCGCGGACCACCCCGCGGCTTTCACGGAGCCCGCCCATGGCCGCCGCCGCTTCGCATGCGCACGTCACGCCCGCCGCCGACCCGCGCCTGATCGTGCCGCTGGACCTCCCGACCGTCGACGAGGCGCGCAGGATGGTGGACGCGCTGGGGGACGCGGTCAGTTTCTACAAGGTCGGTCTGGAGCTGTTCGCCTCCGACGGCATGGCCCTGGCGCGTGACCTCAAGGCGCAAGGCAAGCAGGTCTTCCTCGACTGGAAGCTGCACGACATCGGCACCACCGTGCAACGCGCGGCCACCGTCCTTGCGAACGCCGGCTGCGACTTCCTGACCGTCCACGGGGAGCCGCAGGTGATGAAGGCGGCCGTCGCCGGCAAGGGCGGCTCGGACCTCAAGGTGCTGGCGGTGACGGTGCTGACCAGCCTCACCGACGACGACCTCGTGGAGATGGGCTTCTCGGAGAGCGCCCGCAGCCTCGTGGAGCGCCGCATCCGCCAGGCCATCGAAGCCGGCTGCGACGGCGTGATCGCCAGCCCGCACGAGGCGGCGCTCGCCCGTGAGCTCGGCGGGCCGGACTTCCTGGTGGTGACGCCGGGCGTGCGGCCCGACTGGTCGGCGAAGAACGATCAGGCCCGAGCGGCGACCCCGGCGAGCGCGCTTCAGGCCGGCGCTTCGCACATCGTCTGCGGCCGCCCGATCACCGCCGCTGCGGATCCGCGCGAGGCGGCGCTCCGCGTGGCGGCCGAGATGGCCGGCGCCTAGCGCTAGAAGTCGACCGCGAGGCCCTTGCGTTCCCAGTCGCCAAAGCGGGTCGGCTCGGGACCGGCGGGACCGCCATCTTCCGGCGCCAAGGCGGCGGCGTGCGCCTCGGCGGCCTTGCGGCGCGCCTCGGCCTCGGCGAGCGCGCGCTGGGCGGCTGGCGTGAGCACCTTCTGCGGGGCGGCCGTATCGGGCTTCTCGTCCATCAAATGGATGTAGGGCGCGCGATCCTTCGAATCCATGCTTGAGTTGTTCGCGGAACGCTGGTTTATCGCGCGCCCACTCAAGCTTCGGGGGAAGCCACAATGTCTCGACTGACCACGGCGTTCTTCGCCGCCGCCGTCCTCTACGCGCTCGCCGGCATGAGCCTTGGCATGTTCATGGGCGCCACCCAGGACTTCACCATGCGGCCGCTGCACGCCCACATCAATCTGCTCGGCTGGGCAGGCCTCGCGCTGATGGGCGCGTTCTACGGCGTCGCCGGCGCGCACGCGCCGCAGCGGCTTGGCTGGGCGGTGTTCGGTGTCGCCAACGTCGGCAACGTCGCCCTGCTCAGCCAGCTCTACAGCATCGTGCACGGGCGGCCGCCGATCCTGCCGATCCTCATGAGCGGCGAGCTGCTGGTGCTGCTCTCGATGGCCCTGTTCGGCGCCTGCGTGCTGATGGCGGGGCGCAAGCCGGCCGTCCGCTAAAGTCCTTGCGCCGGCCGCCCGATCCGGGCAGGCCGGCGCCCGTGACCGTAGAACCTTCCGAAGCCGCCGCGGGTCTGCCCGCGCGCGCCGCCGCCCTCGACCTGCTGGACGCCGCCCTGTCGCGCCGCGCCGGCTTGGAGGAGGGGCTGAACCATCCGAGCCTCGGCCGCCTGGAGCCGCGCGACCGCGCCTTCGCCCGGGCGCTCGCCATGGCGACGCTGCGCCACCTCGGCCCGATCGACGCCGCCCTGCAGGCCCGGGTCAGGAAGCCGCCGCCCGACCGCATCGTCCAAATCCTGCGTCTGGGCGCCGCCCAGCTGCTGGTGCTGAAGACCCCCGCCCACGCCGCCGTGTCGGCCACCGTCGACCTCGTCGCCCGGGAGAAGGGCGGCCAGCCGTTCAAGGGCCTGGTGAACGCGGTGCTGCGTGGCCTGACGCGTGAGCCGCCGCCGCTGGACGATCCTGACCTGCTGGCGCCCCAGTGGCTCGTCGCCCGCTGGCGCTCGGCCTTCGGCGCCGACGCCGCCCGCGCCATGGCCGCGCTGGTCGCGGCCGAGCCGGCCACCGACATCACTCCGCAGGGCGAGGTCGACGACCTGGTCGCCGAACTGGAGGCCCAGGTCCTGCCCGGCGGCACGCTGCGCGCCGGACTGAAAGGCGAGGTCTCGACCTGGCCCGGCTTCTCCGACGGCCGATGGTGGGTGCAGGACGCCTCCGCCGCCGTGCCCGCCCGCCTCCTGGACGTGAAGCCCGGCGAGACCGCGCTTGATCTCTGCGCCGCGCCCGGCGGCAAGACCCTGCAATTGGCCGCCGCCGGTGCCCGCGTCACCGCCGTCGACAAGTCGGCCGGCCGCCTGAAGCGGGTGACGGAGAACCTCGCCCGCACCGGCCTCGGCGCCGAGGTGATCACCGCCGACGCCGCCGAGTGGAACGACCGCCGCCGCTTCGACGCCGTCCTGCTGGACGCGCCGTGCTCGGCCACCGGCACCTATCGCCGCCACCCCGACGTGCTGTGGGTGGCGAGCCCGGCGGACGTCCCCAAGCTCGCGGTTCTGCAGTCGCGGCTGCTCGACGCCGCGGGCCGCCGGGTGAAGCCGGGAGGCCGCCTCGTCTACTGCGTGTGCTCCCTGGAGCCGGAGGAGGGCGAGGCCCAGGTCGCCGCGTTCCTGAAGCGCACGCCGGAGTTCGCCCTGGAACCGGTCGAGCCCGGCGAAGGCGGCGCCCCCGAGGCCAGCCGCCTCCCCGACGGCACGCTGCGCATCCTGCCCCACCACCGCGACGGCGGAACCGACGGCTTCTTCATCGCCCGCCTGCGCCGCAGCGACTGACGGGCTCTGGCCTCTTCGGCCGCATCAGATTAAGGCGGGGCGCATGGCGGCGGGGACGATCATCGCACCTTCGATCCTGGCTTCGGACTTCTCGAAGCTGGGCGAGGAAGTTCGCGCTATCGAGGCGGCGGGCTGCGACTGGGTGCATGTGGACGTGATGGACGGCCACTTCGTGCCGAACATCACCATCGGCCCCGACGTGGTGAAGGCGCTGCGGCCCCATTCCAGCCTGCCGTTCGACGTCCACCTGATGATCTCGCCTGTGGACAGCTACCTCGAGGCCTTCCGGGCCGCCGGCGCCGACATCATCAGCGTCCACCCTGAGGCGGGTCCGCACCTGCACCGCACGCTGCGGCGCATCCGCGAGCTCGGCGCCAAGGCCGGCGTGGTCTTCAACCCTTCGACCGACCCGTCGATGATCCAGTGGATGCTGGAGGACATCGACCTGGTGCTGGTCATGTCGGTGAACCCCGGGTTCGGAGGCCAGAGCTTCATCTCCTCGCAGCTCCGCAAGGTCGAGGCGCTGCGCAAGATGATCGACGCCGCGGGCGCCGACATCATCCTCGAGGTCGACGGCGGGGTCACGCCCGAGACCGCGCCCCAGTGCATCTCCGCCGGCGCCACCGCGCTTGTGGCGGGGTCGGCCGTGTTCCGCGGCGGGCCCGAGCGTTACGCCGCCAACATCGCCGCGCTCCGGGGCTGATCCCCGCATGGGCGCCATGACCCGACTGCCCGGCGCTCCCACGCTCCTGGCGGCCGGCGTCTGGACCGGGCGGCGTCTTGTCGACGAATGGCAGGGCTCCCCCATCTACCGATGGACCGCGCCTAAGCCCGAAGGCCTCGGCGTCCAGCCGCGCGACCTGCGTCCGGCCGATCCTACGGCGGGGAAGCGCATCCTCGCCGGCGCCTTCGTGCTGGCCGGGGCGACCCTGGCCACGGGTCCGCGCGGCGACCCCTGGGACCGGCCCAGTCCCGACCGTCGGTTCGCCGTCGAGCTGCACCGTTTCGCCTGGATGCGGGACCTGCTCGCCACCGGCGGCGAGGGGGTGACCGAGGGCCTGCGGCTGACCCTGGACTGGCTGCGGCTCTTCGGGAGCTGGAACAGCTTCGCCTGGGGGTCGGAGGTGCTGGAGCGCAGGGTGTTCAACCTCGCCTGCGCCGCACGCACCCTCTGCGCCGGGGCGTCGGACGCGGAGACCGCGCGCATCGCGGCCAGCCTCGCGCGGCAAGTGCGCACGCTGCTGGATCAGAGCGGCGGCCAGGGCCGGGCGGCGGAACGGGCCTGCGCGGCGGCGGTCGGCGCAACCGCTCTCTCGGGTCGAGCGGCCGAGAAGCTGCTGGCCACCGCACTGGCCCGGCTGGAGCGGACGCTAGACGCCGCCCTGGCGCCGGAAGGCGGCCACGCCAGCCGCAGCCCGCAGCAGGCGCTGGAGCTGCTGTTCGACCTGCTGACCCTCGACGAGGCCCTGACCCAGATGGGCCGCGCGGCGCCGGAGGCCGTCTCGCGCGGTATTGACCGGCTGGGGAGCGCCGTCCGCTTCTTCACGCTCGCGGACGGACGGCTCGCGGCCTTCCAGGGCGGCGAGGCGCTCGCCGGACCTTACGTCGCTGCGGCGCGCGCAGGCGAGGCTCCGGACGAGCGGCCGATCCCGCCGGCCTGCAATGGCTACCAGCGCCTCGAAGGGCGAACCCTGCAGCTGATGACCGACGCGGCGAGGCCCGCAGAAGGCGCGTGGAGCGCCGCGGCCTGCGGCCAGCCGTTGGCGCTCGAGGCCGTAGCCGGGGGCCGGCGGCTGATCGTCGGCGCGGGTTGGTCACCGGATGGACCCGGACCCCAGGCTTTGCGCGTCGCCGACGCGGCCTCCACCACCTCGCTGGGCGACCAGGCCTGCGGCGCGCCGCTCCGGGGCTTCGCCGCCCGCGTGCTCGGGCCGCGGCTGGTCGGCGGCAGCGGCCCGGTGGACGCCCAGCGCCGCGAGGCGCCCGGCGCGGTCTGGCTGGAGACGGCCCACGACGGCTGGGCGCGCAAGTTCGGTCTGCGACACGAACGTCGCCTCTACCTCGACGTCGCGAAGGATGAGGTGCGGGGCGAGGAACGCCTCACCGCCCTGAACGCTGCGAAAGGTCAGGATCGGCGGTTCATCCCCTTCACGGTGCGCTTCCACCTGCACCCGGAGGTCAGCGCCCTGATCGCCCGCGATCGCAAGAGCGTCCTGCTGAAGCCCGAGGGCGACGAGGCCGGCTGGTGGCTGCGCAACGACGCCCTCGACGTGGCGCTGGAGCCCTCGTTCTACTGCCAGGACGGCGAACTGCGCCGCAGCCAGCAGATCGTCCTGCGCGGCCAGGCCCGCGCCGACAGCGGCGCCCGCGTGCGATGGAAGCTCTCATCGGCTGCGGCCCAGGTTGACCCGCCGAAACAGCAGGCCTAAGCCCCGCTCATCCGCGCGTGACTGGCGATGAAGGTGGGCGACCACCGGGGAGCGCACGGACCATATGTTCGCCGCTCGCCTGGGCCCCTCGTTCAACCGCAACCAGGAGTCCGCCGTGCCCGCCGCCCCCGATTTCCCGCCCAGCCCCGACCGCGTGGCCGTCCGCCGCGCCCTGCTGTCCGTCTCGGACAAGACCGGCCTCGTCGACTTCGCCAAGGCGCTGGCCGCCAAGGGCGTGGAGCTGGTCTCGACCGGCGGCACCCGAAAGGCGATCGCCGACGCTGGGTTGCCGGTGAAGGACATCTCGGAGCTGACCGGGTTCCCCGAGATGATGGACGGCCGGGTGAAGACCCTGCACCCGATCGTCCACGGCGGCCTGCTGGGCGTGCGCGACGCGGCCGACCACAAGGCGGCGATGGACGAGCACGGCATCGGCGCCATCGACCTCGTCTATGTGAACCTCTACCCGTTCGAGGCGACCGTCGCGGCGGGCGCGAACTACGAGACGGCGGTCGAGAACATCGACATCGGCGGCCCGGCGATGATCCGCTCGGCCGCCAAGAACCACGGCTATGTCGCCGTCTGCACCCAGCCCTCCGACATGGAGGAGGTCATCGCCGAGGTCTCGGCCGACGGGACCACCTCGCTGGCGCTGCGCAAGACGCTGGCCGCCCGCGCCTATGCCCGCACGGCGGCGTATGACGCGGCGATCTCGGCCTGGTTCGCCGCTGAGCTGGGCGACGCCGCCCCGGCCCGGAAGTCGATCGCCGGCGAACTCGTGCAGACCATGCGGTACGGCGAGAACCCGCACCAGTGGGCGTCCTTCTATCGTTTCCCGAACCCGCGCACCGGCGTCGCCACAGCCCGCCAGCTGCAGGGCAAGGAGCTCAGCTACAACAACATCAACGACACCGACGCGGCCTTCGAGCTGATCGCGGAGTTCGCTGACGCGGGCCCCGCCTGCGCCATCATCAAGCACGCCAACCCCTGCGGCGTGGCGACCGGCAAGAGCCTGGCCGACGCCTACGACCGCGCCCTGGCCTGCGACCCGACGTCGGCGTTCGGCGGCATCGTCGCCCTGAACAGCCGCCTGGATGCGGCCACCGCCGCCAAGGTGCTGGAGATCTTCACCGAGGTGGTGATCGCGCCGGGCGCCGACGAGGACGCCGTCGAGCTGTTCCGTAAGAAGAAGAACGTCCGGCTGCTGGTCACCGACGGCCTGCCAGACCCGGCCGCGGCCGGCGAGACGTTCAAGTCGGTCTCGGGCGGTTTTCTGGTGCAGGGCCGGGACACCGCGCGCCTCACGCCCGCCGACCTGAAGGTCGTCACGAAGCGCGCGCCCACCGAGGCCGAGATCCGCGACATGCTGTTCGCCTTCACGGTCGCCAAGCACGTGAAGTCCAACGCCATCGTCTATGCCCGCGAGGGCCAGACGCTGGGCGTCGGCGCCGGCCAGATGAACCGCAAGGACTCGGCCCGGATCGCCGCCCTGCGCGCCGCTGACTTCGGGCTCGATCTCACCGGTTCGGCATGCGCGTCCGAGGCCTTCTTCCCGTTCCCGGACGGCCTCATCCAGGCCGCCGATGCGGGCTGCACCGCGGTGATCCAGCCGGGCGGCTCGATCGGCGACGACAAGGTGATCGCCGCCGCCGACGAACGCGGCCTGGCCATGGTCTTCACCGGCGTCCGCGTGTTCCGCCACTAGGCGGCGGCGCGCGGCGTCTCCGTCCTGAGGTTGGCGAGCGCCCAGTCCAGGGCGTCGTCAGCGACCGCTTCCCAGCCGGGATCGATGCCGGTCCAGTGCGAGCGGCCTTCGAAGATCTTCAGCTCGGTCTTCGAGGGCGCCCGCTTCTGCTTGTTGTAGATCGCCCGCGTCATGCTGGCGTCGGCGATCAGGTCCAGTTCGCCGCCGATCAGCAGCAGCGGGGCGCGGTTCGGATTGTCCCAGCGGATCGGCTTCACCGCGCCGGTGATCCCGTCCCAATAGACCCTGCCGGCCGTCGGCACGATGTAGCGGTCGTAGAGGGCGTCGGCGTCGTCCCTGGCCGCCGTCTGGGCGAAGCGGTTCCGGAAGAAACCCCGGCTCATCGACTTGAGCTTCCAGGGGCTGAAGGGATCGCTGAAGACCGGCAGGGCCGAGACGATGGCGTGGGGCCCGAGCGGCACGCCGGGCGTCGGCGCCGGGTTGATGGCCACGCCCACGGCGCCCAGCCCGCGGTCCAGCAGGTGCTGCACGAACACGCCGCCGGCCGAGTGACCGATCAGGATCGGCGTCTCCGGCAGCTTTGCGATCTCCGCCGCATAATGGTCGATGATGGCGACCTGGCCGCTCTTCGCGAGCCGTGGGTCAGGCGCGCGGCGCAGCTCTTCCGGGCTGCGGTCGTCATAAGGCCAGTCGGGCGCGACCACTGTGAAGCCCTTGGCCTCGTAGCGCGCCTTGAAGCCCTCCCAGCTCCTGGAATTCAGCCAGGCGCCGTGGATCAGCATGATGGTCTTGGTCATGAGCGGTCCCTCGCCGACGAACATCGTTCGCCAACGTGACACAAGCGCGACCGTCGCGCTGCTGCGATAACCGCCGAGGGCCGGGCGACCGCCAAGGCGCCCGGCCTTTAGGCGTCAGCCGCGCCGCTTGCGGCCGCTGGCGGCTTCGGCGGCGAGCTCGCGCAGCGCGGCGTTGGCGATGGTCAGCTTGGCGAAGCTCCACGCGCCGCCGGCGGCCTCGATCTCGTCGACCGTCCGCGTCGCGCTCTGCACCGCCTCGCGCCGCAGCGCCGCCCAGGAGGCCACCGCGTCCCGCGCCGACTGGGCGTCCGCCCCGGCCTGGGCCGAGCCGGTGAAGCCCATGATCGCCCGCGTCAGCTGCGCCTGTTCGGCGAGCAGGTCTTCGATCAGACGGCGCAGCGCCGTCCGCTCGAAGAGGTCGCCGGCCCGGAACTCGCCCGCCGCGGCCCGCAGGCGATCGAAGGCCATCGCCTCGCCGGCCGCATAGTACAGGCGCGCGACGTTCGGCAGCGGCCAGCTGGACGCCTGGGCGAGGTCCACCAGGTCGGCTGCGGTGGTGAGCGGCGACAGCGCCGCAACGGTTCGGGCGATGTCCTCCGGCGCGCCGGCCTCGACCAGCTGCGCGGTGCGGCCGTCGACGGCAGCCCGTTCCACGATCGGCAGGATGTCGGGCGTCAGCCGGTCCAGGCTCTTGAAGCCGGGACCGTAGCGCTCGACCAGCTCGGCGACCGAGAGGTCCTCACGGGTCGCACGCCTGGCCAGCCAGAAGGTCGCGCCGCGCAGCGAGGCGATCATCCGCCGGAAGAGGGCGAGCTGGCCATGGGCGGGGATCATCAGGTCCAGCGCCTGTACGGCGTCCCAGCGGGCCTCGAAGTCCAGCACCACCTTGGCGGCCTCGTAGCCGGCCATGAGGCCGACCACGTCGCAACCCGCCGCCGTCATCATCCGGAACGGGAAGCTCGGCCCGCAACGGTTGACCATGTCGTTAGCCACGACGGTGGCGATGATGTCCCGCCGCAGCCGGTGGCGGCGGATCGGGTCCTTCCACTTGCGCAGCGGCTTGGGGAAGTAGCCTTCCAGCTGGGTCTCGAACCACGGGTCGTCCGGCGCGCGGCTGGCGACGATCTCCCGCTTCAGCTCAAGCTTACCGTAGGCCAGCAGCACCGCCAGCTCGGGCCGGGTCAGGCCGCGGCCGGCCTGCAGCCGCTCGGCGATGGCGAGCGCATCGGGCAGGCCCTCGACAGCACGGTCGAGGCGGCCGCGGCTCTCCAGCTCGCTCATGAACCGCGCATGCGGCTCCAGCTCGCCCACCGTGTCCATCTCGAGCAGCGAAAGCGCCAGGGTCTGGTCGTAGTTGTGCGCCAGCACGTGGGCCGCCACGTCGTCGATCATCGACTTCAGCAGCGTATCCCGGCGCTTGCGGGTGAGCTCGCCGGTCCGCTCCAGCATGCCCGTGGTGATCTTGATGTTCACCTCGTGGTCCGAGCTGTCGACGCCCGCGGAGTTGTCGATGGCGTCGGTGTTCACCCGCCCGCCAGCCTGGGCGAACTCGATGCGGCCCGCCTGGGTCAGGCCCAGGTTCGCGCCTTCGCCGACGACCTTCACCTTGAGGTCCGAGCCGTTGACGCGGATGGCGTCGTTGGCCTTGTCGCCGACCTCGGCGTTGGCCTCGGATCTGGCCTTCACATAGGTGCCGATGCCGCCCAGGTAGAGCAGCTCGGCCGGGGCTTTCAGGATCGCGTTGATGAGCTCGGCCGGCGACAGCTTCTCGGCGCTCACGCCCAGCATGGCGCGCACCTCGGGGCTGAGCGGGATCTCCTTGAGGCTGCGGGCGAAGACGCCGCCGCCCTTGCTGATCTTCTTCTTGTCGTAGTCGTCCCACGACGAGCGGGGCAGGACGAACATCCGCTCGCGCTCGGCGAAACTGACCGCAACATCCGGGTTCGGGTCGAGGAAGATATGGCGGTGGTCGAAGGCGGCCAGCAGCCGGATCTGGCGGCTGAGCAGCATGCCGTTGCCGAACACGTCGCCCGACATGTCGCCGCAGCCCACCACCGTGAAGGGCTCGGACTGGATGTCCTTGCCGAGCTCTCGGAAGTGGCGCTTCACCGCCTCCCACGCGCCGCGGGCGGTGATCCCCATCACCTTGTGGTCGTAGCCCGCCGAGCCGCCCGAGGCGAAGGCGTCGCCCAGCCAGAAGCCGTAGGACTCGGCCACGCCGTTGGCGATGTCTGAGAAGGTCGCCGTGCCCTTGTCGGCGGCCACGACCAAATAGGGGTCGTCGCCGTCGTGTGGGACGACGCCCGCCGGGTGCTGCACCTTGCCCTCGGGCGTCAGGTTGTCAGTGACGTCCAACAGGCCAGACAGGAAGATCTTGTAGGCGCGGATCGCTTCGGTGCGGACCACGTCCGGTGCGCCGCCGACCGGCAGCTGCTTCGGATAGAAGCCGCCCTTCGAGCCGACCGGCACGATGACGGCGTTCTTCACCTGCTGCGCCTTCACCAGCCCCAGCACCTCGGTGCGGAAGTCGTCGCGACGGTCCGACCAGCGCAGGCCGCCGCGGGCCACCGGGCCGAAGCGCAGGTGCACCCCCTCGACCACCGTCGACCAGACGAAGATCTCCCGGTACGACTTCGGCGCCGGCAGGTCGGCCAGCTGGCCGCTCGCCACCTTGAACGAGATGTAGGGCTTGGGCTGCCCATCCGCGTCCGGCTGGTAGAAGTTGGTGCGCTGGATCGCCTGCACCAGCAGCGCCAGCCTGCGCAGCACGCGATCGTCGTCCAGGCTTTGCACGTCCTGCAGCGCGTCGACGATCTCGGCCATCACCGCATCACCCTGCGCCTTGCGCTCGGCCATGCCGGCGTTGATCGCGGGATCGAAGCGGATGCGGAACAGGTCGAGGATCAGCCGCGCCACGCCCGGATGGTTCGATAGCGCCTGCTCCTGCACGCGCTGGCTGGGGTCCAGGCCGGACTGCTGGCGATAGCGGGCCAGCGCCCGGATGAGGGCGGCGTCGCGCCAGGGCAGCGACAGCTCGAGCACAAGGCGGTTGAAGCCGTCGTTCTCGGTCCGGCCGGTCCAGACCGCGACGACGGCGGCCTCGAACGCCTCCTTGACCTCGCCGAAGATCAGGCCGCCCCCACGGGGGTCCTCGATCTCGAAGTCGTGCACCCAGACGGGGGCGCGTCCCTCCCGGCGGATCGGGAAGCCGGCCTCGGCGATCGCCTTCAAGCCCATGCTCTCCAGGATCGGCAGCACGTCGGCCAGGTGGGCCGGCTCGCCGCAGCGGTATAGCTTGAAGCGGAATTGCAGGGTCGAGTCCGCCGTCGTGCGGTAGGCTCGCACGCGGATCGGCTGACCGGCCTCGAAGCCCTCGATGGCGGCCACGTCCAGCAGCGCCTCGGCCGCGTCGAACCGGTCGCGATAGCCGGCCGGGAAGGCGTCGCGGTAGGCGGCCACCGTCTCGGCGACCTCCTCGGGGCTGCGGCCGCTGCTGCGGATCGCGGCTTCGAAACGGTCTTCCCAGGTCCGCGCGCTGTCGGCGATGCGGGCCTCGACCTGCCGCAGATCGGGCCACGGATGCGCGCCCGGCGTGAAGCCGATGATGTAGTGGACCCGCGCCAGCGCGGTTTCCGAGAAGCTCGGATAGAAGGCCGAGACGCGGCCGCCGTAGGCCTCGGCGAGGATCTCGCCAGCCCGCTTGCGGATGTCGGAATCGTAGCGATCGCGCGGCACGTACAGCAACACCGACGCGAACCGGTCGAACGGGTCGCGCCGCTCGAACACGCGCACGCGGGGCCGGTCGTAGAGGTGGAGGATGCCCTGGGCCAGCTCCAGCAGCTCGCCCTCGCTCGACTGGAAGATCTCGTCGCGCGGGTGGTTCTCGACGATGTTCTTCAGCCGCTTCTCATTGTGGCTGCCCTTGGCGGCCCCGGCGCGCTCCAGCACGCGGGCGACCTTCTGGCGGATCAGCGGCACGGCCGAAGCCGGCTGGTCGTACGCCTCGGCCGTGAACAGGCCGACGAAGCGGACCTCGCCCATCGGTCGGCCGTCGGCGCCATAGCGCTTCACGCCCACGTAATCCATGTAGCCGCGGCGGTGGACCAGGCTCTTCACGTTCGACTTGGCCACGGTCAGCGGCGGGTCGGTCTCCAGGTGATCCTTCACCTGGCCCATCAGGATCGCCGGCTCGTTGGCCCGGCGCAGCACCGTGCGGCCCGGATCGCGCAGCACGCCCAGGCCGTCGGTCGGCTGGTACAGCGGCTCTTCGGGCGCGTATTCGCCCGACTTCAGTCGGGGGTACTCGTAGACGCGGGCGCCCAGGAACACGAAGTGCTCGGCGTGCAGCCAGTTGAGGAACGCCAGCTCCTCGTCGTTGGCGCGACCTGAGGCCTCGAGCTCGGCGACCGTCCGGCCCATCAGCTCCAGCATGGCCGGGAAGTCGTCCACGGCGGCGCGGACGTCCTTCAGCGTCGCCTGCACGCCCTTCAGCAGCATCTGCTCGCGGTCGGCGCCGATCGGCTCCAGGATCACCTGGATCATCGACTCCCGCCGGGCCGTGCCGGTCTCGCCGCGCACGCCCGCGCGGTCGCGCTGCACGCTGACGATGGGGTGGAACATGGCCCGGACCGAGAGGCCCTGGTCGGCGATCTCGCCCATGACGCTGTCGACCAGGAACGGCGCGTCGTCCTGCACGATCTCCAGGCGGTCGAGCCCGGCGGCCTTCTCGCCTTCGACAGCTGCGATGCGCATCTGCGGGCCGCGGCCGCGACGGCGCTCCGCAAAGCGCCAGAAGTCAGCGAGGTTCCGCGCCAGCTCGGGTCCGGTGAGTTCGGGCAGTTCGTCGGCGGCGGCGTCGGCCGCGGCGTCCTGGGCGAAGGTCTTGGCCGGCGCCTTGGCGGCGTCATCGGCGAGTTCGGCGGCGAGGGCGCGCACCAGGGTCCCGCCGATCTTCGAGCCGGTCTTGCTGGCTTTGACGCTCATTGGAAAGCTCCCGCGAGAACGCCGCCGGAGGAGAGTGTCCGGCGGCGCGTGGTCCCGCCGTGGGGGGGCGACGGAACGCGGGGTGCTCGCTGCGCCCGCGGGGTTGGGGGGCGGACGCACCAACCGGACGGAAACGTGGTCCGGTCAGCCTGAGATAGGAAGCGCACGGTCAAGATTTAAGGCCCTGGTCTCAAGAACGTTTGGAGCGTCGGCCGGCAGGCTCCTTCGAGATGCCGGCGTCTGGCGTTTCGTGGGGGTGTTTGTCGCGCAGCTGGTCGGGGTTGCCATCGTCGGACAGCAGCACGGCGATCCAGCGGGTGCCCTGGAACTGGGCCAGGATGACCATCATCATCACGGTCAAAGGCGTGGAGAGGAACGCGCCGGTCAGACCCCAGACGACGCTCCAGAAGGCCAGGGCCAGCAGGAGCACGATCGGGTCCATGTTCAGGCTGCGGCTTTGCATCCGGGGCTGGACCACATTGCCGACGAACATGGTGATCGCCTGCAGCACGGCCAGCAGGACGGCCGCCTGCCACAGCGTCGTGAACTGCACGAGGGCGAAGATCGGCGGCAGGGCGACGCCGACCACGCCGCCGACGATCGGGATGTAGGAGGCGATGAAGATCAGGATCGCCCAGAACAGCGCATTGTCGAGGCCGACCACCGTCATGGCGATCCAGGCGGCGACGGCGATCATCAGGCCGGTGACGGTCTGCACCCAGAGGTACTGCTCGACCCCGTTGCGGATGCGCAGGAAAGCAGCGACCGCCTCCTGCCGCTCCTCGCGATGGGGGAACAGGCTGACCGCCTTGCGCTCCCACCCGTGCCGCGAGGCGAGGATGAAGCCGAGGTAGATCAGCACGAAGACGGCGGTCGACAGGAAGCCCTGCAGGCTTCGCGCGACCTGGCCGAGATAGCTGGTGGGATTCAGCCGCTGGACCAGGTCGGTCACCGTCGGCGGCACGTCCATGCCGACCAGGCCGGCCAGCCGCGCGATCAGCCCGTTCAGGCGCGGCGTGTATTCCACGAGCTGACTGGCGAAGTTGGTGGCGTTGTCGGCGACGAAGAACGCCGCGCCGCCGAAGATCGCCACGGAGAGCAGGATCGCCAGCGGCGTCGCGGCGCGCCGGCCGACGCCGGGCAGGCGCGACTGCAGCACCCGGGCGAAGCCGTCGATCATCACCGCCAGGAACATGGCCAGCGCCAGCGGCGTCAGGATGTCGGCGAGCCAGAACAGGGTCGCGCCGGCCGCGATCGCCGCCAGGATGACCAGGGCGTTTCGCGAGACCGTATCGGCAGGTGCTGGCATGGTGTTGGACTGTCCGTGGCGCAGGGGCCGCCGTCAATTCGGGCGTCGTCTACCCGGCTTTGTGGCGAAGGGGGAGTGATTTTGCCCTTAACGCGCGAAGTTTCTGCAACGTTCGTTCGGATTTCTACGGGGCTGGCGGTCGGCGTGGCCCGCCGCTAGCCTCTGGGCCTGCATTCGTCTGGTGGAGTTCGCGCATGGCCGACGGCGTCCTGATCGGGTTTTCCGACCATCCCGAGGCGCTGCGCCTCGACCGCGCCAATCGCCACGGGCTGGTGGCCGGCGCCACCGGCACCGGCAAGACGGTGACCCTGCAGATCCTGGCCCAGGGCCTCTCCGACGCCGGCGTTCCGGTCTTCGCCGCCGACGTGAAGGGCGACCTTTCGGGCATCGCCGCCGTTGGCCAGCCCAGCGAGAAGATGCTGGCCCGCGCCCAGGGCATGAACCTCGACCTGCAGCCGCAGGCGGCCCCGGTGGTGTTCTGGGACCTGTTCGGCGAGGCCGGCCATCCGGTCCGCACGACGATCTCCGAGATGGGCCCGCTGCTGCTGGCCCGCATGCTCGAGCTCAACGACGTGCAGGAAGGCGTTCTGACCGTCGTCTTCCGGGCGGCCGACGAAGAAGGGCTGCTGCTGCTGGACCTCAAGGACCTGCAGGCTGCGCTGACCTACGCTTCGGACAACGCCAAGGCGCTGTCGGCCCGCTACGGCAACATCTCGCCGGCCACCGTCGCCACGATTCAGCGCAAGCTGCTGATGCTGGAGGACCAGGGCGGGGCCAACCTGTTCGGTGAGCCGGCGCTGCAGCTGCAGGACCTGATGCGCACCGACGGCTCGGGCCGCGGATACGTCAACATCCTCTCGGGCGAGCGGCTGATCGCCAATCCCCGGCTCTACGCCACCTTCCTGCTGTGGCTGCTCAGTGAGCTGTTCGAGGAGCTGCCCGAGGTGGGCGATCCAGAGAAGCCGCGTTTGGCCTTCTTCTTCGACGAGGCCCACCTGCTGTTCCGTGACGCGCCGGGCGCGCTGCTGGAGAAGGTGGAGCAGGTCGTGCGCCTGATCCGCTCGAAGGGCGTCGGCGTCTATTTCGTCACCCAGAACCCGGCCGACATTCCAGACACCGTGCTCGGCCAGCTCGGCAACCGCGTCCAGCACGCGCTGCGCGCCTACACGCCGGTGGAGCAGCGGGGCTTGAAGGCCGCCGCGGAAAGCTTCCGGCCCAACCCAGCCTTCGACACCGCCGAGACGATCCAGGCGCTGGGCGTCGGCGAGGCTTTGGTCTCGGTGCTGGACGAGCGAGGCGCGCCCACCGTGGTGCAGAAGACCCTGATCCGGCCGCCGGCCTCCAGGCTCGGTCCGCTCACCCTGGCCGAGCGCGCCCAGGTGATGGGCCAGAGCCCCGTCCGCGGCCTCTACGACGAGGCGAAGGACCGTGAGAGCGCCTACGAGATTCTCCAGCGCAAGACAGCGGAAACCGCCGCCCCGCCGCCCGAGCCTAGGGCCGACAAGACCAAGCCGGCGCCCAAGGAGAAGCCCTCCGAATTCGAGACCATGGGCAAGGCCTTCGCCACCTCCATGCTGCGCACCATCGGCAACCAGATCGGCCGCGAGATCATGCGCGGCGTCTTGGGCGGGGTCCGCCGGCGCCGCTGAGGCCGCGCCAAGCGGAACTTTGACGCCGTCTCCCGAGTCTCGCATCCGGACATCTCGGAGCACTTGGGGAGCTGACAGCCTTGGCGTTTGTCGTCTTCGCCGGCCAGTCGAACACCGGCGGCGCCTTCATGAGCGCGTCCACGCTGCCCGCGGCGTGGCGACCCGACCCGCTCACGCTCATCTGGAACGACCGGAGCCAGGCCTGGGAGCAGATGGCGCCCGGCGTGAACACCGGCTTCGGGCAGATGCCCGAGGCCTGGGGCCCTGAGGTCGCCTTCGCGATCCAGTTCCGGGCCGAGCACCGGGACGAAGTGCTGCGGATCGTGAAGTCGGCCTGGGGCGGCTCGCCGCTCGCCCAGGACCACGGTCAGTGGAAGTACGACTGGTCCCCGGCCAGCCAGGACGAGATCTTCGACGGCACGAGCCAGATGATCCTGCGCGCTTCGAACGCCGCCGACGGCGTGCGGCCGGAGGCGGTGTTCTGGGGCCAGGGCGAGACCGACGCCGAGAATGCGTCCTCGGCCGCGGCCTATGGCGGCAACCTGGCGGCGCTGTTCCAGGCGATCCGCGCCGAGTGGATGCACGACGCCGACGGCCACATCGGCTTCTACCGCATCAACACCAGCGCCCCGAACGGCGCCCAGGTCCGCTACGCCCAGTCCGAGCTCGACCAGGCAGACGGCGCCGCCGACAGCGTCGACGCCCGCGCCTATCCGCTGCTGGGCGACGGCCTGCACTTCTCGGCCGAGGGCTACCGGCTCTCGGGCGAGGACTACTTCCGGCTGTTCGAGGCCTGGCGTGAGGGCGGCGCGGGGTCCGGCGGGACCGGCGGCGGGCGGGTCGTGAACTCCAGCGGTCCCGGCGATGCGCTGATCGGCGGCGCCGGCGCAGACACCCTGAACGCCAGCCAGGGCTCCGACGTGCTGACCGGCGGCGGCGGCGCGGACGTCTTCCACTGGGCCGCCCAGCCCTGGTCGCCGGCGCGGGTCACCGACTTCAAGGTTGGCGAGGACCGGCTCGACCTTTCCGACCTGCTGAAGGCGGCGGGCTATTCGGGCGGCGATGCTGTCGCGGACGGCTACGTCATCCTGTTCGAAGACGGCCAGGGCGGGTCCAAGGTGCTGGTCGACGCCGACGGCCCCGGCGGCGCGTGGGCCAACTACGTCGTGCAGCTGGAGAAGGCTGTCGTCACCGACTGGGCCGGGCTGCAGGGCGGCGGTTCGCCGGCCCCGCCCCCGCCCCCGCCTCCGCCGCCGCCGAGTGAGGGCGGCGTGAGGCTGGAGTCCGAGGGCCCTGGCGACGTGCTTGAAGGTACGAGCGGCGCCGACACCCTGGTGGCCAGCCGCGGCTCGGACCAGCTCTTCGGCGGCGCCGGCGCGGACCGCTTCGTCTGGACCGCCGAGCCCTGGTCGCCCGCCGAGGTGCGGGACTTCGCCCCCGGCGCGGATCGCCTCGACCTCTCCGCCCTGGGCCTCGGCGCCGACGCCCTCGCAGCCGGCCGCGTCCTGCTGCTGTCGGACGGCGCTGGCGGGACGAAGGTGCTGCTGGACGCCGACGGACCCGGCGGCGCCTGGGGCAACTACGCGATCCACCTGCAGGGCGTGGCGCCCGAGCGCCTCGGCGCCAGCGACTGGATCTTCAGCTAGGCCTTATTGCCACACGCGGCGGTGGTGCTAGCGTTCGTCCCAAGCGCTGCAAAACGCCAAATGGCGAAGATGGCGCGTCGGGAGGTTTTCATGCGCCTAGCTGCCCTGGCCGCCGTCGCGGCCCTCACGCTCGTGTCCGCCGCTCATGCCCAGGGGGCAGGACCAAACCCGCCGCCCGTCAGCAACGTGGACGCGCCTGTCTTCTGCAACGCCAACGGTCTTGCGCCCGACAAGCACCAGGCCGCCGGCTACGCCATCCCGGCCGACAAGGGCGGCGGTACGCTGGAGTACGTCGACAAGACCCGGTCCGAGTGCCAGCAGGTCGTCGGCAAGAAGCCCACCGGCCAATACAAGCGCCCCACGATCTGCCCGCTCGGCGCCGGCCGCATCCAGCCCGACGGCGCCTGGATCTGCCGCTCGCAGAAGGCCGGCTAAAGCGAAAGGGCCCCCGGCGTCGCCGCCGGAGGCCCTCCCAGTTCAGCTCGGTGGGCGCCGCTTAGCGCGGCGCCATGCGGATGGCGCCGTCGAGGCGGACGTCTTCACCGTTGAAGTAGCCGTTGGTGATCATCTCCAGCGCCAGCGAGGCGTAGTCCTCGGCGTTGCCGAGGCGCTTCGGGAACGGCACCGAGGCGGCCAGCGCCTCCTTCACCTGCGGCGGCGCGCCTTGCATCAGCGGGGTGTTGAAGATGCCCGGCAGGATCGTGTTCACGCGGATGCCGTCGCCGGCCAGGTCGCGGGCGATCGGCAGGGTCATGCCGACGACGCCGCCCTTCGACGCCGAATAGGCCGCCTGGCCCATCTGGCCGTCCTCGGCCGCCACCGAGGCGGTGTTGACGATCGCGCCGCGCTCGCCGTCGATCGGCTCGAGGTCCAGCATGCCCTTCGCCGACTTGGCGATGCAGCGGAACGTGCCAACGAGGTTGATCTGGATGATCATGTTGAAGGCGTCGAGCGGGAAGTGCTTGGTCTCGCCCGTCTGCTTGTCACGGCTGGCGGTCTTGATGGCGTTGCCGGTGCCGGCGCAGTTCACCAGGATGCGCTCCTGGCCGTGAGCGGCGCGGGCCTTGGCGAAGGCCGCGTCGACCTCTTCTTCCGAGGTGACGTTCACCTTGCAGAAGACGCCGCCGACTTCCTTGGCGACCGCTTCGCCCTTCTGTTCGTTCATGTCGAAGATGGCGACCTTCACGCCCTTGGCGGCCAGCGCCCGGACGGTCGCTTCGCCCAGGCCCGAGGCGCCGCCCGTGACGACCGCAGCGACGGATGAATTGAGTTCCATGAGCGCACCGCTCCCCTATGATAAGGTCAAGTCGGCGAAGGCTTTAGCCCGATGAGCGCGAGCGAAAAAGCGTCACCCAACGTCAATGCCGAGTTCGATGCCGCCTTTGATCCAAAGGGGCCGATCGCGCGCGACCACGCGCTCGTGCCGTCGGTGATGAAGATCAACGAGGAGCGGGTCGCCCGAGGCTTCTGGCCGAAGATCCGCAAGGTCGCCTCGCGCATCCCCTTCGCCAAGGAGGCGCTGTCGGTCTGGTTCTGCGCCCGCGACGAGGACACGCCGATCGCCGCCAAGGGGATGATGCTGGCGGCGCTGGCCTATTTCGTCCTGCCGACCGACGCGGTGCCCGACTTCATCGCCGGCCTCGGCTACACCGACGACGCGGCGGTGTTCACGGCGCTGATGACCGTCATCGGCAAGAACCTGAAGCCCCGCCACAAGGCGGCCGCCCAGCGGGCCATCGACGACCTCAGGTCGGACGACTGACCTTGGCGAGCTGCTGCTCGCGCCAGGTGATGAACAGCGTCGACGCGACCACGATGCCGGCGCCGGCCCAGGTCCAGATCGTCGGGACCTCGTTGAAGAGGACGAAGCCCGCGGCGGCGCTGAACACCAGCCGGGTGTAGTCGATGGGGGCCATGGCCGCGGCGTCGCCCACCTGCATGCCCTTGATGTAGCAGGCCTGGGTCACCGTCCCCATCACGCCCATGGCGCAGAGCAGGGCCAGGTCGACAGGCTCGGGCCAGCGCCAGGTGAGCACCGCGCCGGGGATCGAGAAGATCAGGCCCAGCGTCATCGCCCAGACCAGCAGCACCGTCGGCGAGTGATCCCGGGTCATGACCTTCATGCCGGTGATCGTCAGCGCGAACAGGAACGAGGCGGCCAGCATGGCCAGCGCCGGGAGGCCGATCGCGAAGCCGCCTTCGGAGCCCGGCCGGATCATCAGCAGCACGCCCAGGAAGCCGACGACGGCGGCGCCGATGCGCAGCGGCCCGACCGTCTCGCGCACCACCAGCGCCGCCAGCGGCACGAGCCAGAGCGTGCGGGTGAACGACAGCGCATTGGCGTCGGCCAGCGGCATCTTCTGGAAGGCGTAGAACGACAGGATCAACGCGATCGTGCCGGCTGAGGAGCGGAAGAACAGGATGCCCGGCCGCGTGGTGCGGAAGGCCGCCTTGCGCTGGGTGAGGATCACCGGCAGCAGCACCGCAAAGCCCGCCGCCTGGCGGTAGAAGGTCTGCAGCGCGGCCGGATAGTCCTCGCCCAGGAACTTGATCAGGGTCGTCATGGCCGAGAAGGCCAGGGCCGAGCCCAGCATCCAGAGCGCGCCCTGAAGGTTGGGCGTCAGCCGGCGCTGTTCATGCGCTTCGACGATCCCAACTTCGTCGGACACGGGTCAGCCCTGGGTCGGCTGGAATTCGCCGAACAGCTCCATCAGCGGCGAGGCCGCGGCCTGGTCCCAGGAGTGGCGCGAGCCGACGGTGATGCCGCCGTCCACCACCAGGTGCTGGCCGGTGACGAAGGCGCTGTCGTCGGACGCGAGGTAGAGCGCAGCCTTGGCGATGTCCTCGGGCAGGCCGGCCTTTGGCACCGGCTGTGCCTTCGGCGCATTCTCCGCGACCCGCGCGGCCATCTGGTCGGCCACCTCGCGCGGCAGGCCGAGCGACGCGCCGAAGATCGAGGTGGCGATCAGGCCCGGGCAAATGGCGTTCACGCGAATCTTCTGCGGCGACAGCTGGGCTGCGGCGCAGCGGCTCATGTGGATCACCGCGGCCTTGGCCGAGGAGTAGGCGATCGGGCCCCAGCCGGCCTGCAGGCCCGCGATCGAGGCGGTGTTGATGATCGAGCCGCCCCCGCGCTCCAGCATCAGCGGCGTCGCGTGCTTGAGGCCCAGCGCCGGGCCGCGCACGAGGATGTCGAACACCCAGTTCCAGCGCTCGGGCTCGAACTCGGCGACCGTCCGCATCATGTCGGAGATGCCGGCGTTGTTGAACAGCACGTCCAGGCCGCCGAACTCGGACTTGGCGAGCGCGGTGGCCGCGGCGATGTCGGCCTCCTGGGTCACGTCACAGCGGGCATAGCGGACGGCGCCCGCGAACCGCTGCTCCAGCATGCGGCCCTTCTCGTCCTGGATATCGGCCGCCACCACCTTCGCGCCCTCAGCGACGAACAGCTCCACCGTGCCGAGCCCGATCCCGGAGACGCCCCCGGTGATCAGCGCGACCTTGCCGTCCAGACGACCCGCCATGCCGCCCTCCCTGATTGTTATCGTTGATCAGTAGTCACGCTCCTCCCCCGTGACAACGGGGGAGGGGGACCACGAAGCGGCGGAGGGGGCGCAAGGTGCGCCGACGCCCCCTTCGTCAGCTTCGCTGGCGCTTCCCCCGCTTCGCAGGGCAGGAGCGGGTCAGCCGACGGTCACCACGACCTTGCCCATCGCTTTGCGGCTAGCCAGGTGCCTGATGGCGTCGGCCGCGCGATCCAGCGGGAAGCGCTCGGACACGTACGGCTTGATCTTGCCCTGCTCGTACATGCCCATCAGCTCGGCGACGCTGGCGCGGTGACGCTCGGGGTTCTTGCCGACCCAGGCGCCCCAGAACACGCCCACGATCTCGCAGCCCTTCAGCAGCGCCAGGTTCAGCGGGATCTTCGGAATCTCACCCGCCGCGAAGCCGACGACCAGGTACTTGCCTTCCCAGGCGATCGAGCGGAGCGCCGGCTCGGCATAGGCGTCGCCGATCGCGTCGTAGATCACGTCGGCGCCGTTCGGGCCGGTGGCGTCCTTGAACAGCTGGCCCAGCGCCTTCTGGCTGTCCTTGTCGAACGGCCCGCGCGGATAGACCACGCCGGCGTCGGCGCCCTTGGAGAGGCAAAGGTCGACCTTCTCCTGGCTCGAGGCCGCCGCGATGACCCGCGCGCCCATCGCCTTGCCCAGCTCGACCGCCGCCAGGCCCACGCCGCCGGCGGCGCCCAGCACCAGCATCGTCTGGCCGGCCTTCAGCTGGGCGCGGTCCTTCAGCGCATGCCAGCTTGTGCCGTAGGTCATGATGAAGGCCGCCGCCTCGTCGAAGGGCATGGCGTCAGGGATCTTCACCAGCCGCGCCGCCTCCAGCGCCAGCTCCTCGGCCATGCCGCCCCAGCCGGTGTTGCCCAGCACCCGGTCGCCCGGCTTCACGTGGGTGACGCCCTCGCCGACGCTCTTGACCACGCCCGCCACCTCGCCGCCCGGCGAGAACGGCCGCTCGGGCTTGAACTGGTACTTGTCCTCGATGATCAGCACGTCGGGGAAGTTGACGCCGATGGCCTTCACCTCGACGACCGCCTGTCCGGGCTTCGCCTCGGGGCTCGCCACGTCCTCCAGGACCAGGGTGTCCGGACCGCCGACTTGCTTGCTCAGCAGGGCCTTCATGAGCGCCTCTCCCAAATGGTGCAGGCGGCGACGCTAGCCAGTCGAACGGCCGTTTGAAAGGCCCGATTTGGTTGCGGACGCGACGTCACCTATATTCGCGCGCTCAGCGAAGGACCTTGTCTCTTGGGCGTGACCCTCGACCTCAGCCGCGCGACGGCGCAACCGCTTGCGCCCCAACGGGCGATGCCGAACCTCTCGGGCATGACCCGGGCGGAGCTGGCCGCCTGCCTGGTCGAGCTGGGCGTCGCCCGGCCTGAGAAGGCCCGCATGCGCGCCAGCCAGCTCTGGCGCTGGATGCACCACTACGGCGTCACCGACTTCGACAAGATGACCGACGTCGCCAAGGAGACCCGCGCGGCGCTGAAGGAGGTCTGCACGATCTCCCGTCCGGAAGTTGTCGAGCGCCAGGTGTCGAAGGACGGCACCCGCAAGTGGCTGATCCGCATGGCGCCGGGCATCGAGGTCGAGACCGTCTACATTCCCGACGTCGGCCGGGCCGGCGCGCTGTGCGTCAGCTCCCAGGTCGGCTGCACGCTCAACTGCACCTTCTGCCACACGGGCACCCAGGCGCTGGTCCGCAACCTGACGATGGCCGAGATCGTGGCCCAGGTGCAGGTGGCCCGCGACGACCTCGGCGAATGGCCCTCGCCGAAGGAGGACCGCCGCCTGTCGAACATCGTGTTCATGGGCATGGGCGAGCCGCTGTACAATCTCGACCACGTCGCCGCCGCCATCGACATCATCGCCGACAACGAGGGCATCGCCATTTCGCGCCGGCGGATCACCGTCTCGACGTCGGGCGTCGTGCCGCAGCTCCCGGAGCTCGGCGAGCGCACGCAGGCCATGCTTGCCATCTCGCTGCACGCCACCAATGACGAGCTGCGCGAGAAGCTGGTGCCGCTGAACAAGAAGTACCCCATCGCCGAACTGATGGCGGCGATCCGCGCCTATCCCGGCCTATCGAACTCCAAGCGGGTGACGTTCGAGTACGTGATGCTGAAGGGGGTCAACGACAGCCCGGCCGAGGCCAAGGCCCTGGTCCAGCTGCTGCGCGGCATCCCGGCCAAGATCAACCTGATCCCGTTCAACCCCTGGCCGGGCAGCGAATACCTGTGCTCGGACTGGGGCACGATCGAACGCTTCGCCGCCGTGCTGAACCGCGCCGGCTACGCTTCGCCGATCCGCACGCCGCGCGGGCGCGACATCCTGGCCGCCTGCGGCCAGCTGAAGTCCGAGAGCGAGAAGCTGCGGGCCAGCGCGCGCCGCAAGCTGGAGCAGGCGGCCGAGGCGCCGGAAGAAGGCGTGGGCGACGGCGCCTGACCTTCGCCGTGCCGCCGTGCTAACGGTGGCGCCTCTTGTTCGGGGGAGTTCGCCTGATGCCCACGCCGTCGCCTGAGATTCAGGCCTTCGCCACCGGCTTCCCGATCACGCTGCTGCACATCGCCGTGACGATGCTGATCCTGCTGGGGGCTGCGGCGCTTTACATCCTGCTGACGCCGCACAAGGAGATCGCCCTCATCCGCGAGGGTAACAACGCCGCCGCGGTCTCGCTGGGCGGCGTGCTTCTGGGCCTGTCGATCCCGCTGGCGGTGTCGCTGCAGGCCTCGACGAACCTCCTGGAGATCGGTCTCTGGGGTGCGGCCACGGTGGTCGTCCAGCTGCTGGTCTTCCGGCTGGTGGACGTGATGCTGCACGGCCTGCCCCGGCGCATCCAGGACGGCGAGATGTCGGCTGCCGCCCTGCTGGTCGGCGCCAAGCTGTCCACCGCCGTGATCGTCGCCGCCGCGGTCACCGGCTGATCCGATGCACTTCCCGCGGCTGCCGGACTGGGTGGTCTACGCGGCCGTCGTGCTCGCGCTGCTGTTCGCGGCGCTCGGGCGCGGCGAGCGCGCCGACGCGCCCCCGCCGCCGCCCGAGGTGGGCGAGCCTCTGGGCGAGACGGTCGGTCCGGCCTCGCCCTTCGATCCGTCGGTCGTCGTCGACGTGCCCAGCCAGTCGGGGCCGGCCACCGGCACCGCCTTCTCCATCGCCCGATCCGGCGTCTGGCTCACCGCCCGCCACGTGGTCGACGGCTGCGCCCGCGCGGCGCTGGTCGTTGACGAGGGCGTCGGCGTCGCCACGACGGTGCAGATCGACCCGCGCGGCGAGGCGGCGCTGCTGTTCACCGAGGGCGGGTCCGAGCCGCTGCCCCTGGCGTTGGGGGAGACCCTGAGGCGGGGCCAGCGCGCCTATCATCCGGGCTTCCCGCAGGGCGAGCCGGGCGAGGCCACCTCGCGCCTTCTGGGCCGCGAGACGCTGGTTGTGCGCGGGCGCGGCGCTCGCTCGGAGCCGGTGCTGGTCTGGGCCGAAACCGGCCGGACCAAGGGGCTGGAAGGCACCCTCGGCGGCCTGTCCGGGGCGCCCGCCCTGGACGCCCAGGGCCGGGTGGTGGGCGTCACCATTGCCGAGAGCCCGCGCCGGGGCCGCATCTACACCACGGCGCCGGAGGTGGTGACCGCGACGCTGGCCGCCAGCGGTCGGCGGTTCTCCGGCGCTGGCGAGGGCGCCGCGCTGACGCCGCAGAACTACTTCTACGAGGCCGACGACCTCCGCCGCGGCCTGCGCGTCGCTCAGGTGGTCTGCCTGCCGACTTAAGGCCTACGCGGCCGCCAGCGCGCGCTGCTCGCGACGGTGGCGGGCCCCCAGCATCAGGCAGAGGATCAGCGCCGGAACGCCGATGATCGCGGTGCCGGTGAAGAACAGGGCGTAGGCGGTCATCGGGTCGTAGGTGCGCTCCAGGGTTTCGACCGCCTGGCCCGAGAAGCCCTTCAGCACCTTGCCCAGCAGGGCGTAGAAGCTGGACAGCAAGGCGTACTGCGTCGCGGTGTAGCCCAGCGTCGTCAGGCTCGACATGTAAGCGACGAGCGCCGCGCCGGCGAAGCCGGTCGAGATGTTGTCGACGATCAGCACGAAGCTCAGGGTCTCGATGCTGCCGCCGAGATAGGCCAGCGCCGCGAAGGCCAGGTTTGAGCCCGGCCCCAGGATCGCGCCCAGGATCAGCGTCGGGGTGAAGCCCAGCCGCACGGCGCTGATCCCGGCCAGCGCGATGCCGACGATGGTCGCGCCGAGCCCAATCGTCGCGCGGACGCTGCCCACCACCTCCTTCGAAAGGCCGACGTCCACGTAGAGCGGCCCCACCATCGGGCCCATCATGAAGTCGGGAAGCCGGTACAGGCTGATCGCGGCCAGCATCAGCAGGGCGGCGCCGAAGCCGTGGTCGCGGAAGAAGGCGACGAACGGCCCGACGATGGCGTCGAACAGGCCGCGCGGCGTCCACAGCGGGGGGCCCTTCTGAGCCTCGGCGGCTTCCGGGTTGATCCGCGCCGGCTCGGTGGCGAACAGGGTGGCGGTGAGGCCGATGCCGACCGCCAGCGCACAGAGAACGAAGGAGTTGTTCCAGCCCAGCTTGGCGGCGGCGATCAGGATCAGCGCGTCGGTCGCGAGGATGGCGATGCGGTAGCCCAGCTGGAAGGCCGCGGTGAGCAGTCCCAGGTCCTCGTCGCTCTCGGCGCGCTCAATCCGCCAGGCGTCCACGACGATGTCCTGGGTCGCCGAGGCGAAGGCCACCAGCAGGGCGAACCCGGCGAAGGCGAGCAATCCGCCCTGCGGGCCGATAGCGGCCATGGCGAAGAGGCCCGCCCCGATCAGGACCTGCGAGAACAGCATCCAGCCGCGCCGCCGCCCGAAGCGGCCGAGCAGCGGCACGCCCACCTTGTCGATCACCGGCGCCCACAGGAACTTCATCGAATAGGCGATGCCCACCCACGACAGGAAGCCGATGGTGGCGAGCTCGATCCCCTCTTCGCGCAGCCAGAAGCCGAGCGTGTTGCCGGTCAGCATGAACGGCAGGCCGGACGAGAAGCCCAGCAGCAGGGTGATCAGCACGCGTGGATGGCGCAGCGCCTTCAGCACGTCCCGCGAAGTGGGGGCCTTGCGCTTGGGCGCGGCGGCGGCGTCGGTCTGGGTGGTCATGGACGTTCCTGCGGGACGCCCCCCGTTGTCTGTTTCCAGGCGCCCTTGGTCAGCCGACCTTGGCGCGCGCCGCCGGCTTCGTCCAGCGGGCGCCCGGGGCGGTCCACCGCGTCAGGACGGCGCGGAGCGCGTCCGGCGACAGCGGCTTGACCAGGAAGTCGTCCATTCCGGCGGCCAGGCACGCCCGGCGGTCGTCCTCGAAGGCGTTTGCGGTGAGCGCCACGATCGGGGCCTCCACGCCATCCGCGCGCATGCGTTGCGCGGTCTCTTCGCCGGAGAGGCCCGGCATTCGCATGTCCATCAGAACGAGGTCGAAGACCTGCGCGCGAGCGGCGGCCAGGGCCTCCTCGCCGCCTGATGCGTGTTCCACGGTGCAGCCTTCGCGGGTGAGCAGCGCGCGGGCCAGCAGGGCGTTGATCGGATTGTCCTCGACCAGCAGCACGCGGGCGCCCGGCGCGGCGGCGGCGGCGATCCGTTCGTCGTCCCGGGCGTCCTCGGGGGCTGTCGCTGCGCCGGCGGCGATCAGCACCCGCTCGGCCAGGGAGGCCCGCCGCAGCGGCTTGATCAGATAGCCGGCGAAGCCCGCCTGCCGCAGCTCCGGGATCCGCTCGCGCTCGTCCGGAGCCAGCAGCACGATGGCGGTGCGGCCCTCGGGCAGGCTCAGCGGCCCGTCCTCGGCGATGGCGGCGTCGATCAGCAGTACGTCCTCGTGCGCGGTCCTTTCCAGCACGTCGGCGACGTCCGGCGCGGTCACCGCATGGCCGCCGCTGGCGCGCACCTGCCGGCGGGCGGCCTCGCGTACGATGGAATTGCCCGAGACGATGGCGACCGTCCGGCCCTTCAGCGCCGGAGGCGTCTTCTCGGCCGCGACAGGCGCGAAGTCGGCCTCGAACCAGAAGCAGGCGCCGCCGCCGCCGATGGCGCCTTTGGCGGTCTCGACGCCGACCTCGCCGCCCATGGCGCGGGCCAGCCGCCGGGCGATGGCGAGGCCTAGGCCCGCGCCGCCGAGATCGGCGTGGCTGGCCTCAGCCTGGGCGAAGGCCTCGAAGATGCGATCCCGTGCCGAGGCCGAGACGCCTGGTCCTGTGTCCTCGACGGTGAATCGCAGTCGGCCGGGCTCCGGCGCCGTCACCGCCAGCAGGACGCCGCCGGCCTCGGTGAACTTCACGGCGTTCCCGGCGAAATTGAGCAGGATCTGGCGCAGCCGACCCTCGTCGCCGTGGACGCAGCCGACGCCGGCGGGCGCGGCCCAGGCGATCTCCAGGCCCTTCTCGCGAGCTCGCGGCGAGAGCAGCTCGCACACGCCCCGCAGCAGGCTCTCGACGTCCATCGCCTCGGGGTGCAGCTCGACGCGGCCCGCGCCCAGCTTAGCGAAGTCGAGCACGTCGTTGACCAGGGTCAGGAGGTGCTGCCCGCTCTCGCGCAGCGCAGAGACATAGGCCTGCTGCTCGGCGGTGAGCTTGGTGCCTTCCAGCAGGCGGGCCATGCCCAGCACGCCGTTGAGGGGGGTCCGGAACTCGTGGCTCAGCGACGCGAGCTGCTCGGCGCTGATCTGGGCTCGGCTCGGCCGGCGCTCGGAAAGGGGTCGGGGCGGTCTGCGCATCGCTAACGCCGTAACCCGAGACCGCTTAACGGTCGGTCAAACGGCCGCACCCGAACGCCATCGAACCGCCGAACCTCGCGCTAAAGTAGACGAGACGGCCAAGCCGTCGTTTACTGAGGCCGTCATGTCCATGCGGAACGACAGCGCGAACCATCCCGCCGAGCTGCTTACCCAGCGCGAGCGCGAATGCCTGCGGCTTGTCGACCAACATTTGAGTTCTAAGCAAATCGCCCGCGAACTCGGCATGTCCAAGACGTCGGTCGACACCTACTGCGACCGGGCTCGCCGCAAGCTGGGCGTTCCCGATCGCTACGAGGCGGCCCGGCTCGTGCGGCAGCTCGACGTTCATCCTGTCCTGACCGGATCAGGACAGGACGCGATCAGGACAGACAACGCCGACGCCTCCTGGCTGGATGACCCCGCAACCAACGGGGGACCCCATGGGCGACTGGCAGAACTTCGACAATCGCGCGGTGATCGGACGGGCGCTCCGCCTGCGTCGGGAGATCGACGACTTCGAGGCGCGCTGGCCGACCCTGGCGAACCGAGAGGAGCAGCTTCCGAGCTTCTCCTGGACGCAGCTCGAGCGGCAGCTCGTCGACCTGTCGGCGACGCCCGCCCAGGCGGACATGGCCCGGCATCTCGTCTCCGCGACGCGGAAGCTGGCGCCGTTCAAGCCGCCGGAAATGGTGCTGCGGGAAATCCTGTGTCTGACCTGGGTTCTCCTGGACGAGAACTTCCGGCCAGACACGGACCAGGACTTGGCGCGAATGAGCTAGTCCTGTCGCGCGGCTAGGCGCGATCGTGGGTGTGGCCATCCTGACTGCGCTCGCATTCGGCGGCGTGCTCGCTGGCCTCCACGCCCTGCAAGGCCTGGCCGCCTCTTAACCCTACGCCTGAACGGCGACGAAACCCTGTTATGTGAAACCTGAAGCGCGCCACCACGCCCGGCGCGATGGAGAGAGCTCATGCTCAAGCAACGTCGTATGGCCGCCGAGCAGATCGCCGGCGCCCTGTTCGAAGCCGAGGCCGCCATCGACGCGGCCCTGGCCAAGACCGCCCACCTGACCGGCGTCATGCCTGCGCTGCGGACCATGGCGGGCGCCTCGGCCCTGGTGGGTCAGGACGCCGTCGAGCGCGCCAGCCAGGCCATCATGGCGCTGGCCGAAGCCCGTCGCGCCATCGTCGAGACCCACAAGGAGCTCAGCGTGGCGCAAGGCCAGGTCGGCCTGGGCGCGGTGGCGTTCGGCGATGGTCAGGATAAGCCCGCCCCGACCGCGTCGGTGCAGCACGGCGGTCGGCGGCTTCGCGAGATCCGCGCGGCGTAACCGCCGGTTTCAGCCAACCCTAGTTTTTGCCATTGTAGGCCCTCGGTTACACCGAGGGCCTCTTTGTTTTCGCAGTTCTTCTCTCCAGCGCACCTTCCGTGGACGCTCATCGTCGTCGGCACATTCGCGATCGCAATGTGGCGCGGCGGGCGCGAAGAGCGTTTCGCTGGCAATGCGGTTCTGATCGCCTGGCTGCTGACCAAGCTGGTCTCGCGCTACCAGGGGCATCAGACCGAATGGGGCGTTTTGCTCGTCGATGCGGGCCTCATGGCTCTGTTCGTTTGGCTCGCGCTGACTAGCCGGCGGCACTGGCCGATCTTCGCCGCGGGCTTTCACCTGCTCGCTGTCGTCACGCACGTGGCGCGGATGGTGGATCCAACGGTGGGCGGATGGGCCTATCTGACGGCGAACATCATGTGGGCCAACTTGGTCCTCCTCTCCATCGTCTATGCGTCGTGGACGGCCCCCGGCCGGTCTCAGGCCAGCACGCCCGCGCCTGCCGGGGCCACGCGGCGGTAGATCAGCGCCTCGGCGACGTGGACGCGGCGGACCGCGCCTGAGCCTTCCAGGTCGGCGATGGTGCGGGCGAGGCGCAGCGTTCGGGTCCAGCCCCGCGCTGACAAGCCGCCGGCCTCGGCCGCGCGGGCCAGCAGGGCGGCGGCGGATTCGTCCAGCCCGGCCGCGGCCTGCAGGGCGTCGCCCTCCGCGCGTGAGTTCAGACCGCCGCGTTCAGTCTGCAACTCGCGGGCCTGCGCCACCCGGGCGGCCGCCTCTGCGGTGCCTTCCGCCGGCGGCGGCAGGGCCAGGTCGGCGGCGGTGACGGGCGGGACCTCGACCTGCAGGTCGATGCGGTCCATCAAGGGACCTGAGATCCGGCCCTGATAATCCGTCTGGCAGCGTGGGGCCCGGCCGCAGGCGCCGCGGCCGGGGCCGCCGACCCCGCACCGGCAGGGGTTCATCGCCGCCACCAGCTGGAAGCGCGCCGGGTAGCGAACGTGGGCGTTGGCGCGGGCCACCACCATCTCGCCGGTCTCAAGCGGCTGGCGCAGGCTGTCCAGCGCCTGGGCGCCGAACTCGGGCAGCTCGTCGAGGAACAGCACGCCAACGTTCTGTAAAGTCATTTCGAGTCTCACCGGGTGGAGACTAGGCATGCATCTGTTTTCAATGACAAACGCCGCTCGGGACGTCGTCATCAGGAATCCGGCGGTCTCATTTCGGGTCTCACGGGCAGTGCCGCGCGACCCTCCCGACGCTGAGCTGGTTCCCAATCATACCCTGCGCAGGCTCACTCGGGCATTACCGCAGCTCTGCACTACTGACCTTGGGATGATGCTCGGACGCACTGCTTGTTAGAACCCGCTGGGGGCACTTGGAGGCAAGTGCGCGCCGTGGAATGTGGCCAACACGTGCCAGAGCTTTGAGCGTCACTCTGGCAGGTGCCCATTAGTGGCTCACCATCACTCAGCCGATGCACTAGCCCGCATTCAACGGTGTCAGCCTGCCGTCGCAGTGGGATCAGTCTCACTGCTGCCGATGCGTAGCAAGCGAGCCAGATCCGCATCTTCGGGGGCGCGGGACGGCGTCGGGCGGACGTTGCCAAAGTACTTGCGCTCAACGCCCCCGTAGGGGACGGGGCCTGGCAGTTTGGTGAGCCGCATCTGGAACATCTTGGCGCCGACGATCAGCTCGACAGGATTGTTGCCGTGATTGAACAGCTCCACGGAGAAGCAGCCGCGGTAGCCCGGCTGCACCAGCGTGTTCACCGCGATGCCCATACGTGTGTAGCTGCTACGGGTAAGAAGGTCAGCGTACACGTCTGACGGCAACGCGACGTACTCCAGGGTAGTCGTAAGGACCACCTGGTCCGGGTAGAGGATGAACCGCTCCCCCAGTTCGCGCCGCGTCGGCTGGAAATAAGACGAGACTGGCCGGAAGCCAGGGTCGTCCCGATCGAGGCCGATGTACGGACGGCGCGTGACGATCGAGACCAGGAAATCGTAACCGAGGCGCAGGTCGGTCGTGGCCTCGCCGATCTGGCTTTGGTCGAGCAGAGGTTCGATCCAAAGTCCTGCGGCTCCCGGCTTGCCGAGGCGCTCGAGAAGCTCGTCGCGGTTCACTTGGCGTCGCTCCAGAGCTGGCGAATCGAGGCGTTGCGGATCGACTTCTCGGCCAGGTCGTTGACGATGCGGATGATCTCGAGGGGCTTGGCGCCTTTGGTCCAAGTCGCGCCCTCACCCCGCAGAGCCTTGGCCATGTATGACCAGCCTGCGGGAAAAATGCCATGCAGCTGCGCGGGTCCCGTGAGCACGTGCGGACGCATGTCGTCGAACGCGGCCTCAATGTCCGGGATCTCAAAGCGGGGCATGAGCTTGGGCAAGCCGCGCCGCATCAGCGCATCGTCGAACATCGCATGTATGTCGACCTCTACCCCGGACAAGAAATCGGCAATCAGCTCTAGCCGTGCTTCGGTGGCCGGATGGGTCGTCGAGAAGCCTGCCAGCGGACTGATGGCGTTCAGGCTGTCGCCAATCGCAGAACCCACGTAGCAGGCGGCGAACAGATCGGCGAAATGCTCGCCGCGGAACGCCATCAACATTTCCTCGACCCGTTCGGAGGCGTCTTCCCGCACCGGATAAAGGAGACGCGTAGCTTCAGTCAGTTGTGTCGTGACGTCCACGAAGTGACCGAGCTCGTGGTAAAGGGCGCAGCAGAATAGCGGCATCGACTTGTAGAGCCGCGGGACACCGATAAAGACGAGTCGGCTTGCCGGCAGAGGGCGGTCGTAGGCGGGCAGCGTAGCGCGTACGTAGTCCCACGGATCGCCGAGGTTGAGGTGAAAGTCCTTCGCATCGGTGAGCGCTGTGGTGACCAGACAGGCTTGGGGCATCCACTCGGAGATCGCGGCGCGCAGGCAGTACTCAATCTCGTATGGGGACTCTTTCGTAGTTGAGCCCTGGAGATAGCGGTGCGTGATCCAAACTCGGGCAACGAGGCCCCGCACGATCTCGTCGTCGTAGCGGGGGGAGGCATGCAGCACATGCTCGACGACCTCGATCAACGCGCGTGTGTGCTCTTCCAGCGCACGGTTGAAATAGGGCGTGCGGGATAGGTGAAGGAGGCTTTCGTGAAGGAGACTGAGATCAGTCTGAGGATGCAAGGTGCGGCTCCAGGCTCCGGAGCACCTGCTGCGCGACGTCCTGACTGACATCGCCGATCTGCACGACGCCTTCGAGAGCCGCGCGCAGGTCGGCCGCGCGACGAAGGTCGTTGGCGAGGTGGACGGCCTGCGGTGAGACATCTGGTGAAATCGCCGTGGGGTCGACGGCGATCTCACGCGCTTGGCGCAGGACATGTTCGAAGTGCTCGGTGAGTGGAGATGGTATCGCTTTGCCGCGGCCGACTAGTGACAAAGCGAGCCGGAAGAACTCCAGCTGGCGTGAGTTGTCCGACGGCATCGCAGCAAACATGCAAATCGCTCCCCCGGGCCGAATCACCGGAAATTTGACTCGGCCGAGTCAAGAGCGAAACATCTTTCTTAGCCGTCGAGGTTCACGCGAGCGAGGTGGCCCGTGTCCGCGCACCACTCGACTTGGCCTGCACGGATCCAGAAGTGGCTGAGACAGCCGTCCGTACGACGGACTGACGGCCAGACGGAAGGTCGACCGCGCGCGTCGGCGGTAACGCTCCAGCGCGGGCGGCGGCTCGGGTTCAGGGACAACAGGAGCGGCTCACCGCAGCCGCACGGGCACGGGAATGTAAGCCACTTCGGGTGGTCCGCTGGTCCCACCACCACGAGTTCGTGCGCATGCAAGGCCTCGCGTGCCGGCATGTCGAGATGTTGACGGAGCCGGAGCGTGCGCGGCCGGGTCGGGCGCCGGCGGAAGGCCGCCGTCGCCCAGTCCCAGGCACGCCGCACAACCTGAGCGATGTCGATGCTCATCATCCCACTCGCCCCAGGAAGGGCAGGACGTCGCCAGCGCCGACGATATGCGGCGCACCGCACACCCGGCACGGCTGGCGCACGGCGCCAGGGCGAACGTCTTCAACAAAGCCGAACCTACGAACCCGGTTCGCAATGGCGCCGTCGGCGCCGCGGAAGCCCTGCAGGCGCTGCATCATCTCCTCGATCGCCATAGTGGCCACGGAGGTCGTGAAGGCGACCACGGCCGGCGCCGGGTCGCCCTCGCCACGGACGTACGCCTCTGCCTTGCGGCGCTCGTATTCCGCGGGATCGGTGCGTCGCAGCGCTTCCTCGGCCGCGATGGCGGGGTTCACGACGCGGCGGCAGATCAAGCAAGACGTGCCGGGTTCGAGGACCGTCACACGGCCATCAGCCTCGAGCCGCGCCTCGCCGTGGCGCTCGGCGACCCGCAGGGCTAGGCCCACGTCGATCACCGGGATGAGGTAGTAGTAGGCCAGACGGTTGATCAACCCGCGACCGTCATGGTCGTCGGTGCAGCCGAACACCAAGTCGAGGGACTTCAGCGCGTCGCGACACGCCTCGGACCCGATCCAAGCGTCGTAGGTCGCGACCTGGGTCCCCAGCCCCATCCGCTCCACCTCACGGCGCGCGACCTCGACCTTCTTGCGGCCGAGCTCGGCGTCTTCACGGGTGGCGCCATAGAGCCGGTTGAGGTTGGAGAGCTCGACGCGGTCGGGGTCAAAGATCGCCACATGACCCACGCCCATCCTGGCGAGCTGCTGGATGAGCGGACTGCCCGTCCCGCCCGCGCCGATAACGCCCACCCGCAGGCTCTTTAGGATCCGGTTGAAGGCGGCGCCCAGGGCGAGGCTCTGGCGCGCCAGCGTTGGGTCGTCGGGGGCGTCCAGGCCCGGCGCGCGCAGCGTCCGCCAGGTCGAGCCGAGGCTGCGGATCGTCTCCACCTCTGCCACTTCCGTCGGCGAGACCCAGACCCGCGCGCGGATAGCGCCATCACCACAGAACAGCAGGCTCGGCATCAGCGCATCGCCACCGTTGCGGTTCTGGGCAAGCCGGACGAGTTCTGCCTCGTTGAGGTCATCCTGAGGGGAGAAGGCGGGCGGCCCCTCGGGGTGGGAGTGCGCGATCCCGACCTGCCGGCCTTCGCGCGCGGCCTGAGCGAGCAGCCGCACGAAGCGGTCGGTCTTCCAGGAGATGTGGCGTGCGTCCGAGGACTTGATCTCGCCAGGCTCCACCGGGAGCACGTCGTGGATCAGGAGACGCAGGCGCGGGCGTTGCGAGAACGGGTCTGCGGCGATGCGCGAGGTACCGAACATGACGTAGGCAGCATGCTCCGCCCCGTCGGGGCGGAGCAGCTCGGCCTGAAGGAGACGCTGGTGGCGCTCTTGGAGGATGAGATCAACCTGGGTCACGCCGCGATCTCCAGGGCACGTTCGATCCGGCGCAGCATCGTCCAGATGCCGTCCACGCCGGGCCGCCAGGCGTCGTTGTGCCGCGACCAGCGCTGCCAGCGCTGGCCGGCGAAGTCGTGCGGCACGTCTGCTGCACGCGGGTAGCCGCCATTGGTCAGCCGCACCCAGGGCATGAGGTAGAACATGTCCGGGGCGCAGTCGGGGTAGCCCGCGGGCAGGAGGACGAGGATGTCCGCCTGCCCCGCATCGAAACGGCCGATCGGAAGGGTCTTGCCTTTCAGGATGATCGCCTTCTGACCGCCCCCGTCGTGCTCCTCGAACGCGATCCCTTGGGATTCGAGATAGGCGCGGTCCTCCGGGGGCAGGACCGGACCCGACCCCTCAGTCGTGGTGTCGATGCCGGTGAAGAACCGTTCAACGCCCTCAGTCGTCAGATCGACCTTTTCAGTGTTGGCGATCAGCCGGTCGTCGCCCACCCGCTGCGCCAGCCAGACCCCGTAGGTCTGAGCGTCCACGCCGGCGAGACGCTTCAGCTGCAGGCCGGTGATGAGCGGCAGGCCCCACTCGAAGCGGCGTCCATCCAGGGTGAACCGGAACGAGCGGTCGCTCTTGAACGTGATGAACTTCTCCCGGCCAGCCGTGCGGAGGTCAGCGCTCTCGTCGAGCCGCAGCTCTTCAAGTTGGCCGTCCTCCAGCAGCTGGAAGACCAGGTGCTCGTCGGTCGGGAACTGACGCACCGCCTGCAGGATCTGCTCGCCGGTGACGATCGGGTCGCGGAAGGCGTGGGTCGCGTCATTGATGGCCACCGCGAAGGTGCGGTGGCCAGCCTCGGTCATCAGGTCGTCGTTGCTCATTTGAGCCTCCGTCACGGATCCGGCACCGCGCCCTCACCGCTCGGATACAGAAATAATAGCCAATTTCTAGCTAATCAATAGCCAACAGGAATATAAAAATGGTTGACTTTTTCCCTAGGGCGCCTACCTTGTCGTGCCGACTTTTCAAGGGGACCGACGATGAAGAAGACCATGACCCTCAACCTCACAGACGCGGAGATGCGGGCGCTAGAGGCGCTGTCGGATAAGAAGGACCTCACCAAAACCGCCGTGCTCAGGCAGGCGTTGAAGCTCTATCAGCTGGTCGACGTCCGCTTGGACCAAGGCGGAAAACTCTTCTTCGAGGACGACTCCACGAAGGAGAAAGCCGAGCTCATGGTGCTTTAAACCCGTGATCTCGCATCCGGTCTTTCTAAAGGACAGGCGCACCAACGAAGTCGTGGCGGCCGAGCTCGTCGAGACCATCGACGAGTCGCACCTCCGCGAATTCGAGACCCAGTGGATGCCGGTACTGCTTCGACGCCTCATAACGCTCGTCGACCAGTCCCGTCCGCAGTCGGAGTGGCCGCAGAGCGCGCATTGGAACTGGCGCGCCAAGATGGAGCGGATTCGGGGCCTGCTAGCGTTCAGGACATTCGCGCTCATTTGCGAGGGTCAATTGCAAGGCTTGATGCAGGTCGACACGGCGCGAAAGGTCTGCCGCCATGAGGAACAGGCCGGAAAGCACCTCGCTTACGTCGACTATGTCGAGACCGCACCTTGGAACCGGGCTGAGATTGTAGATGAGCCTCGGTTCGCGGGTGTGGGTTTGGTCATGATCCGTGCTGCGATAGAGGTCAGCCGCGAAGAGGGTTTTCAGGGCCGTATTGGCCTGCACTCCCTGCCGCGGTCTGAGCCATTCTACGTCCGGTGCGGCATGACCGACTTCGGCATCGACGGCGCTTACGAAAACCTCAGATACTTCGAGATGACGCCGGAACAGGCGGCGTCCCTCGCGGAATAGGAACCGACCATGAAACTCGTGATCACGAGGGAATGGTTCGAACGCAAAGTCAGTCTGGAAGGTGACGATGAGATCGCTGCTGGCGCACTTGCAAGAGATCCCACTCCCGACCCTGCGGCAGCCGCTCCGGCTAGCGCGGACCCCCTCGACGCCACCCGCGTCGCGTTTAGCTCTCTCGTCGAGTACATGCGCCGCAAACGCGGCATGAGCATGGAGAAGCTCGCCGAGGAGGCCGACATCGAGCTCGCCGAAGTGGTGAGCATCGAGCGTGACGCACATTTTCGACCCGAGGTCCGGACGGTCTACAAGCTCTCCCAGTGCTTCGACCTGCCGAACAAGGTGCTGATGGAGCTGTCAGGCAACACCACGTCGCGCAACTCCGCGGTCCATGAGCAAGCTCTGCGCTTCGCGGCGCGCTCCGGCGAGTCTGTGCAAAGTCTTTCTCGGGAGGAAAAGCGCGCCCTCGAGGAGTTCATCGCATTCTTGGCGAAGCAGTAGATTGAGGCAGGCCGTCGTGCGGAACATTCACCTGAGCCGCCCGACGGCCGCTGACATCGAACGCCAAGTGCAGAAAGTACTGCGGGGCCTTGGCAATCCGGAGCCGCCGTTGCGGTTGGACGATGTCCGGGAACTGCTGCGCTTAGATCGCCGCTACTATTCGACGACCGACGATGGTGTGCTGCGCGAGATGATCAGCCGGATGACCGTCGCCGGCGCCCAGGTCGTCGAGCGCCCGATGCTGCTGCTGGAGGCGGTGAAGAAGTTCGACCTCCGCGCGCTCTTCCTGCCCGACCGCAAGCGGATCCTGCTCGATACGTCCCAGCCGGAGCCGAAACTTCGGTGGAACGAGGCTCATGAGATCGGGCACAGCATCATTCCCTGGCACGATGACGCCATGCTTGGCGATCACGAACAAACCCTCACGCAGGGATGCCACGCTCAGATCGAAGCTGAGGCCAACTACGCGGCGGGCCAGCTGCTCTTTCTCCAGGACCGGTTCCTGATGGCCGCCAATGACAGCGCGCCCACCCTGAGTGCCGTCCGCGCCCTGAAGGGCGATTTCGGAAACACCTACACCACGACGTTCTGGCGATTCATCGAAAGCACGCATCGGCATTTGCCGATGATCGGGATGATCGGACCTCACCCGCGCCGCTCGCCGGCCAACTTCAACGATGCCGAGCCTTTTCGCCATATCATCGAGTCTCCGGCCTTCCGGGCACAGTTTCCGAGCGTTGCGGCGCGGACCTTGCATGCGGCCGTCGCCAGCTATTGCGGGGGGCAGCGAGCAGGACCGCTGGGGTCGGACGAGATCCTGCTCCAGGATGCGGCGGGTTCCTCGCACATCTTCGCGTTCGAGACCTTCAGCAACACCTATGATTGCCTCACCCTCGGTGTCTATCAGCGGCCCTATTCCAAGGTGGTAAGCTTCTAGTCCGCTAGCCAGGGAGCACCAGCGACGTCCGCTTCTCGCCTGATCTCAACTTCCCCTTTGGGTCGGAAGCAGACATCCGCATGCGTCCGGCAAGCGGAAGTTCCGGGAACTGATCAGGAAGTGTCCGCACTCGGCGGAGGCGCAATGGCCGGATCGACGGGGCCGCCGCGGCCGTGGGACTTGGGGGGAGCTGACGCTCCGCTTTGATCCGGCCGTGGCCGTCGCCTAACTCACCCGGCTGCCGGCTTGCGAGCCTCCAGGATCAGCGAGCTCGCAGCAGGCTCGCGGCGCTCCAGGCCAGCAAGGCCCGGGTCGTTCGAGGCGCCGTAGGCCTGGGAGGTGATGTCGACGAAGCCGGCCGCCTGGAGCAAAGACCCGATGCTTTCCACGTCATAGGGGACGGGGGCTGGCTGATGGTGGGCCGTGGGTTCCACGTCGGACGCCGACGAGCGGTTCGCGCCGCCCCATAGCGCGATGCGGATGACGCCGCCGGTGACGAGCGCTGCGTTCGCATCCTTCAGCAGCCTCAGGGCCGCCGCCTGCGGCAGGTCTTCCAGCAGCGCCTCGGAATAGATCCGAGCCATGCATTCGGGCGGCAGAAACGATAGCCCGTGGGCGAGATTGTGGATCATCTCCGCCTCCGCGACAGCGACGGCGCCGACGTTCAACCACCCCTTCAGGGGGTCGCCGCCGGCTGTAAGGTTTAGCCCCCGCGCCCCCGTGGGCGTGCCGGCCAGGTAGCGGGCGAGGACCGAAAGGAGCGTCTGCAGGTCCATCTGCCCGGCGATGCGCGTGGGCGCTGGGATCGGGGCCGGCACCGCCGTTGCGGTCGTCTCCCGCCGGCGGGCTCCGTTGGGGCGCGGTCGCACAAGGACGACGAACCCACCCGGCGCTTCGGTCACACGAACCACCTCGAAGCGGCGCTCGAAGCGCGGCAGCCACCACGACTTCGGTTGCTGGACCAGGTGCGCGTTGCGTCCGTCGCCGAGGAGCTTCGAGGCCGGGCCGGTGTGGACCGTAAAAAGGCCATGGGCGGTGACGAGGTCCTGCAGCTCATCCAGGACATTGTCGAGCAGCTCCGGCTCCACATGCTCGAGCACATCGATGCAGCAGACGAGGTCGGCGGGTTGGGGCTCGCCGTATTCCGGGAAGGCAGGGTCGTAGGGGCGGTAGTCCACAGCGACGCCCAGCGCCGTCAGGGCCAGCTTCAGGTTCTGCTTGCCGGCCCCGTAGTCGCTGACGCTGCGGCCCCCGAACTCCGCCAGCAGGTCCCGGATCACCGGCGCGTAGGCGCGCGAGGCGACGCCATAGCCTGGGTCGCCATGCAGCTCCTGCTGCATGCTGCGGTAGGCCTCCGAGATGACGATCCGATTGCGCGGCATGGCGGCCCTATAACATACGGCCGACCGGCCTCAGAACGACCGGTCCTTGACGTAGAGCGTCTCGTCGAGCGCGGCCCGCCACTCGTCGGCGTAGTCGCTGTCGGCATAGTCGGCGAAGTAGGGGCCACCGCGGGTGAAGTGCGCAATCTTGGCGTCGGGATTGTGGGCGTACTCGCCGACCAGCCAATTCCACTCCAGCGGAAGCGCGCCGATCTCGTCGTCGCTCCCCAGCCAGTTGAAGCGGTGAAGGTCCAGTCCCGAGGCCGTGGAGACATACTGCGGCGTCAGCGCCCGGCAGCGGGCATTGTTGAGCAGCATGACGCTCGACCAGTTCTTCTTCGGATAGGCGAGCTGCACGTGGCCGAGGAATTTCACCGTGTCGCGCGGCGTGTAGTCGTGCTGACAGACCATCACGGCGTAGCGCTCGTCCGCCAGCGCGAAGAGCTCGGCGATGTCGGCGCGGGCAAGCATGTCGCAGTCCATGAACAGCGACCAGCCAGCGTAGCCGGACAGGTAGGGCGTCAGGAAGCGGGTGAAGGAGAACTCCGTGGACTGCTCCGCCACGGCCGGGCGATCGAACACGTCGGCGAGAGCCGCCCGACGGATCGGCGTGAAGCGCACGGGCCGGGAGCTGTGGGCCAGGATGCTCTGGCACAGCACGTGGTAGGCGAGCACCTCCTGGCTGTCGAAGCCGATGTAGACATCGAGCGCGGGCGGAACGGTCAAGCGACCTCCTGGATCAGGTCTGAGGCGCAAGGGCCGCGACCTTGCCGCGCACCTGCTCGAGGACCGGGGCCCAGTCGCCGGGCGCGGGCTGACGGATGAGCTCGACGGAGCCGTACCAGGGCATGGCCGCGCCGCGGCCGCCGTAGCGCCAAATGGCGTTGAACGGCACCATCACCAGGGCTGGCCCGCCGATCGCGCCAGAGACATGCGCCTGGGCGGTCTGCACGGTGACCACCAGGTCGAGGTTGGCGGTGAGGGCGGCGATGTCCTCGAAGTCGTGCAGGCTCTCGGCAGGGAAGTTGCGAACCGGAGCCTCGCGGCCGGCGTTGACCGCCGCCAGTTCCGCCTCGACGTCGCCGTACTGCAGGTTGACGAACTCGCAGCCTGGCAGGTCGAGGATAGGCCGCAGGTCCTCCAGCGCCAGGGAGCGCTCGGCGCGGTTGGTGCCGCCGGTGCCGCCGCGCCACGAGACGCCCACCCTCAGCGCCGCCGTGCGCGGCCCCAGCCGCTCGGCCCACCGCGCCCGGGCTTCCGGACCGGGCGTGAGGTACGGCCGTCCTGGGAAGGTCGTGGGGTCGCGCCGGAAGGCCGGTCCCAGGCTCGCCATGGCGATCACCACGTCGATGTCCTCGTGGTCAACCTGCGCTTCGGCGGGCGCCGCGAAGGTCACGCCGGGGAACGACGCGCGGAACAGGTTCACCAGCCGCGGCTCACAGACGCAGAACACGGACGCCGCGACCGAGAGCAGGTCGGGGAGCATGCTGAGGAACATGATCTGGTCGCCGACCCCCTGTTCGCCGACCAGCAGCACTCGCTTGCCCGCGAGACCCTCCGGAGAGGGGCGGCGCCCGAGTTGGGGGATCATCGCGCGAGGCACCTGGCCGCGCGAGTGCTCGCTGAAAGCCGGCCAGTCCCACCGCGCCTCGTAATCGTCCCATCCGCGGGCGAAGTCGTGCGCTTTCAGCCGGGCGATGCCCCGACGATAGAGCGCGTACGGGTCCTTCGGCGAGAGCGCCAAGGCGTCGGCGAACGCCTTCATCGCGGCCGGCGTGCGACCGAGGTCTCCCTGGACGATCCCGATCCGGAGATGGGCGTCGAATGCGCAGCTCCGGGCGCGTGAGGCGCGCTGGAAGCTCTTCAGCGCCTCCTCGAGCCGTCCCGTGTTGAGCAGGGCGTCGCCGCGCACGATCCAAGCCTCGCCGCAACCCGGCCGTCCCCGTAGCGTGTGGTCGGCGATTGCCAGCGCCTCGGCGTGTCGGCCCTGCAGCTGCAGCATGCCGCCGAGTTCCAGCAGCGCTTCGCCGTGGTCGGGTTGACGGGCCAGCACTGCCCGGTAGCCGGCCTCAGCCTGCCCCGCGTCGCCCGCGGCCTTGGCCGCGGCGGCCGCCGCGAGATCGGCGGACCCCGACAACGGCGCGTCGAGCGGCGCCAAGCCGGGAAGCGGCGGGGCGGACAGTCCGGGACGGCAGGTAGGTGAGGGACTCATCTGGGCGCGGTTCTCCGGTGGCACCCCTACGGGTGACGCCGACGTGACGCAACCGTCGGCCGATCGGCGGCGCCGGTCATTCACCGCCCGCGAACTGCAGTCGATGCACTGACGCCGGGAACCGACTGGTCGCCTCGGGCAGGCAGGCTGAGAGGGCCGCCATGGCTTGGGATTCCGCCCGCAGCCGCGGCTCGTCCAGGGCGGCGCCGGCGGGCCGGAGGATCCGCGGCGGCGCGCTGAGGCCGCCCCGCACGTCCAGGCTGACCTCCAGGGTCACCGGCACCGGGCTCGCCCGCCGCAGGCGCTTGAGGCAGGGCTCGAGCGCGCCGGCCAGGCCGCCGCCTCCGCCGTCGCGCGCGGTGGCCGCGGCGCGGTTCGGCAGATCGCCCGGGGCGGCGCGGCTCTGTTGCTCGACGGGATGGGCGCCGGCGGGCGCCGGGTAGGGATCCAGGCGGGCCCGCGCGGCCGGGGTCGCCGGTTGGGCGGCGGACAGCCGCTGGAACAGGCGATTGAGCGGCGCTTCGGGCTGCGGCGGCGGGAGCATCACTGGAGGCGTGTCGGTCGGCAGCTCGGCGAGCAGCGGGTGCCGCGTCCCCTGGCGCGCCGCCTCCGGCGACGCCGCGACGGCGGAGAGCGGCACCAGTGTGACGTCCATGGTCCCGATGTCCGATCCGCCGTCCGCCGTGACCCCGAGTTGGCCGGGCGCCGAACCGAAGAGGACGAGGACGGCTAGGCCGTGCAGCACCAGCGAGGCCCCCCAGCTCCAGATGGGCCAACGGCGGCGGGGCCGCTTGGGGGAGGGCGGTGAAGGCGGCGCTGAGATCATCGGGGTCGCGCCGTGAGGTCCTCGAGCTGGCGGTAGACGATGGCGGGCATGACCGGATGCGGCGCGCTGAGTCCGCCGGGCGACCTGACTGGAATAGGCGAACTGGGTTCCAGCTGCAATTGACGGTTGCCAAGCTTGACCATAGCGTCGGGACTCGGCCGGCATGCTGGCCGCAAGGGGGACGTGATGCGTTTGGGGCGAGTGGGCGTCGCAGCGACATGGCTGCGCGGGCTAATTGGTGTTGCGTTCGTCGCGGCAGGACCCGCCTTAGCCGCTCCGCCCTCGGTGAAGATCAAGACCGCGCCGCTGCTCTCGCCCAGCGCCGCATACAGCTACTACACCGGTCAGCAGGACTGGCAGGCGTGGAACAACAGCACAGGCGAGGCCAGCCGCCCGAGAGAGGTGCGGGAACTCTCGCGCGCGCTGAAGCAGGATCCCAATCTCATCTACGAGTTCGTGCGCGACAACGTCGAGACCACCTGGACTTACGGTCTCAGCAAGGGCGCCCAGGGCGCCATCGTGGATCGGGCGGGGAACGCCTTCGACCAGGCGCATCTGATGGTCGAATTGCTGCGGGAATCGAACATCCCCGCCAGTTTCCAGATCGGCACGATCCGGCTATCGCCTGCCGAGTTCCAGGCGTGGACGGGCGTCACCCTGGCGACCCCGGCGTGCCAACTGCTCTCCAGCGGTGGCATCCCCGCGATCATCAACAACGAAACGCGCGCCGACTGCAACTACGGCGTCTCCGCCATCGCCTCGATCGAAATCGGCCATGCGTGGGTCGAGGCCGCGCTTGGCGGAACGAAATACCAGTTCGATCCGGCCTATAAGCCGCACACCTTCAAGGACGGGGTTGACCTCGCCGCGGCGGCCAGCCTGACTCCCGGTCAGGCCCTGGCCGCGGCCAGCGGCGGCTCCGATAGCGGTTCGGCCGACGTGGTGCCATACGTCCGGCAACTGAACACGACCGCGCTCGAAGCGAGGCTCACCCAGTATGCGACGGGCGTTCAGGGGAAGATCGAAAACGACCTGGCGGCCGGGTCGGTCGAGGACCTGATCGGCGGCAAGACGATCATCCGCTCCACCCGGCCCTCGGGTGGGTGGAAGCAGGTGAACCTTCCGTATCCGACGACGGTCTTCCGGACGATCGCCGTGGGGGATGCCGACATCCCGAGCGGAAATCTTCCGAACGTCTTCCGCACCAGCCTCCGGGTGCACCTGACGGCGATCTACCCAACCGAAGCGCAGATCGACAAGCTGCTCTGGGTGGATGAGATCTATGGCCGGCGGCTGATCTTCGACACGTTCTTCAACCACCAGACCGGTCCAAATTCGAGCGGCGGACTTGAGTTGCGGGAAGAAGGCGCGCCGAATGTCATGCTCGCGCCGTCCCCAATCGGTTTCGGCCGGATCACGGGCTGGTCCATCGAACTCCGTGCGAACCTCCCCTATGCAGCCGAAAACGGCGAATACATGGACGCGGTGTTCGCGCGGCCGCAGCTCTATGCGGGGATTGATCATGTGATCGTCCACGGCTGGGGTCACGCAGACGCCCGCTTGGTCGACCGCTGGGGGCAGCCCCGCGACGAAAACCTGCCCGGTTGGATCCCGTCGGGCTGCGATACTTGCGAAGTAGTGATCGCATCGGCAGGCGACGGTCGTCGCCAGGCCCTGGCGGCGGCCTGGCTCGCCCAGTCCTCCCGGGCCGCGGAGCTGAACGCCGCGCTCGCGAAGTCGATCTACACGCATCACTATTCGATCGGGCTGGTTGCAGCGGACATCAACAGCGACGCCACCGTCGTTGATCCGGATAGCCCTGGGCTCAACAGGTGGTCCGTGACCGACAGCTACGATCGCATGGACTTCGAAACTGGGTTTTCGATGACCAGCCGGACGGCGGATATACTCGCCCGCCGCGCGGCGATCCATGCGACGGCCGCCAGCCTCGAGGTCCTGGAGGGCAGCGTGAACGCGCAGGTGTCCGACCTGCCGGACACCACCTCGACCGCGACCCGGTTTGCTTGGGGCAATACGCCGCCAGAGGACCCAAACCCGATCATGGCGGCCAGTCGGAGATTCCTGGCCTTCAACAGTTTGACCAGCGGGGCAGCGCCTTCCGTCGTCCGGGCCGACGGGAAGCTGGCGACCGAAGATACGGCCTCGCCCAACAACGACGGCCGGCATTCCAATTCCAACATCGAAGTCGGCCTCAACGAAAAGAACCTCCGTCGTGGGAAACTAGCCACGGCTATCCAGACCTATGCCGTCGACGGGTTCCAGGTCGTGGCATCGGAGGAAGCCTTTCTGGGGCCTGGTCAGCGCGGCGGTTCGCTCTTGCCGTCATCACCTGGGACCTGGACGCACCAATACACCCGCCAGCGTGGCGGGGCCCTGATCGCCAAGAAATACCTCAACGACGATCCAATCGAGATCGCACATGTGGCGATCTCCGCAGAGGAGGGGATCCTGAAGGGCGGCGGCGGCGGAGCCCAGTCGTCGCACCAGGCGCATTACGATCCGGCCAAGGCGGCCGACGTCCTGAAGGCGCGGTTCGTGGACAGATCGAGTGCCATCGGGGTCGACCTGGCGTCGGGTTCGGTCACGTATACAAGCCCGGCTACCCTGAGCATCGGCTCGGGCGTCTTTCCGTACCGCCTGGACACTCAGTTGATCTGGCGCGGAGGAGTGGTGGAGGATACGCGATTTGGCGCCGTTTCGCATGTGGCACCTTCCACCCCGTGGACGACCAACTGGAACAACAACTTGTCGATTTCCGGCAGTGGCCTCGAGGCCATGGGAAAGACGGATATTCGGGCGATGGCCGGGACGATCGCCACCTTTGTAGCCTGGCAGGACCTTTATCGCGCCGGCGTGTCCACCGAGCGCGAAGTGACGGGGGCCCTGATCGGGGCGTGGTGGGCCAAACAACTGGCCGGCAACGTTGTGACCGTGAGCGTCGGGGCGAGCAGCCGCCAATTCGTCCGAAAGCACGATGGTCAATGGTTCGCGCCTGGGCCGGGTCCCTATGCCACGCTCGCGCAGACGGGCAGTCGCAGCATCGTGGCGCGCACCGGGTGCGACAATCCCGCTGAAGATAATCCCATGGCGCTAAGCCGGGGCTGGCGGAACGCGGGGATGTCCTTTGCCGTGCGCCACGCGCAGGGGGACACCCAGACCTTCGTGGCGTGGGAGAAAGTCATCGGGTCGGGCGGTGCGTGCGGTATCCAGCAAGGCTTCCGGCTGCAAACCTGGACTTGGCCGAAGAACGTGTCGCTCACCTTCCACTACGAAGATGAGGACGACACGGGCCTGCCTATGCTGACCCGTGTGTCCAATAGCCTGGGCCGCCAGGTGCTTCTGACAAACAACGGACTCGGTGGCTTCAACAACGGCCTTTCGGGCAACGATTATCGCGCTGTGACGACGACGGCTCCAACGCTCGACCCGAACGGGACCTACACCCACACGGATCCGGCTGGAAAGACGACGCGGTTCGAAGTCACGCGGTTCGGCGACCAGCTGCGGCTTTCGGACGTGTTCGCGGCCGATGACCCTAACACCGCTGCGCTCCACTACGACTACGATGAACTTGGCCGCGTGAAGCTTGGGCGGGACAGGCTTGCGGTGCTCGGTCAACGCGACCCACACGAGTTCTTCCTGGCGGCTGGCTTTCGGGGCGAGCGGAAGGACCCAGAGGGCTACACCTACAGCGTCGACTACGACGCCGAGAAGCGCCCCGTGAAGGTCGTTGACGAGCGAGGTTATGTGACGGCCGCCTGGTACGACGGACGCGGTCGCCTGAAGGGCTACGTGTACCCCGAGCTCAACCGCGAAGAGTTCGACTACGACTGGCGCAACAACATGACCTTGCTGCGCAAGGTGCCGAAGCCCGGCAGCACCCTCCCCAGTCCCGAGATCAAGGCGACCTGGGACCCGGTCTGGAACAAGATCGCGTCCCTCACCGACGCCAAGAACCAGATGACGCTCTTCACCTACCACCCGAGCAATCCGGGGGCTGGGGAGCTTGCGAGCGCGGTGCGCCCAGCCGTAGCGGACGTCCATTCGACCTATCAGTTCAGCTACAGCGCTGCGGGCCTCGTCGAGACCTCGACCGATCCGACCAATGTGGTGACGAGCTTCACCTATACGCCGACGGGCGACCTGCTGACGCAGACCCTGGACCCGTCCGGCGTGAACGCCGTCACCACCTACACGAACAACGTTCACGGCGACCCGGAGGCGATCGACGGGCCACGGACCGGCATCGCGGACATCTCCCACGTCCAGTACGACGCGATGCGGCGGAAGGTGCTCGAGGCCCAGCCGGCCTCAGCCAGTGGCCACGCGACCGCGGCCAGGACGACCTACGACGCCGTCGCTCGTCCGACGCTCGTCGAGCAAGGCTATGTCCTCGGCGGCTCGTTTGCACCGCTGATTCTAGCAAGCACGGAGTACGACGGTGTCGGCAACAAGGTTCGCGAGACGACTCCCGGCGGAGTGACTCAGTATAGCTATGACGGGCTGAACCGCGTGCGCTGCACGGCCAAGCGGGTTGATCCCGCAGTTTCCCCGCCGGCCGATGCCTGCCAGCACTCGACGCCGGGCGCCATGGGACCCGATCAAATCAGCCGCAACGGCTATGATCCGAGCGGTCAGTTGGTCGACGTCACGCTTCTCGCTGCGGCCGGCGGTGGCACGAACCTCGTATTCGCCTCGTACACCTATTCGCCCAACGGGCAGCGGACGAGCGTCAAGGATGCCAACAACAACCTGACGCAGCTGGTCTATGACGGTCTGGATCGACTGCTGCAGCAGCGTTTCCCCCTGGTGACCCGAGGCGCGAGCCAAGCCAGCACCGGGGACTACGAAGAGTACGGCTACGACCTCAACGGCAATCGCGAGTCCCTGCGCAAGCGCAACGGTGAAACCCTGCTTTTCGGGTTCGACGAACTCGATCGGATGACGCTCAAGAACAATCCGAGGACGACGGAAAAGGACGTCTTCTACACCTACGATCACGCCGGTCGGATGACCTCCGCCCGCTTCGACAGCTTCGCCGGGCCGGGGGTAGTGTTCGAATATGACACGGCCGGTCGTCGGACATCAGAGACGACGTTTGGCCGCACAGTGGTTTCGACGCTCAACAAGTCCGGGCAGCGGACGGGTCTCGGCATTTCGGGAGGCGCGTCGATCGTCTACGACTATGACGCGGCAGGTCGGATTACGGCCATCCGTGAACTTGGCGGCTCTGCCTGCCCGGCGGCAGATGCGCTGGTCTGCTTAACCTACGATCCCCTTGGCCGTCGTGATCGCCTCAACCGAGGGAACGGCGGCTATGCAGACTACGATTACGACCCGTCAGGCCGCTTGCGGGAGCTGATCCAAGCAGGGCGGACGGGAGATCCTCTGTTCATCCAAACGATCGCTTACAACGGCGCCTCGCAGATCATCTCGCTCGCGCAGGCGAACGACGCCTTCGTCTGGACGGCGCGTCCGCCGACGAGATCGGAAACCACGCATGACGGCCTGAACCGTGATGCCGCGATTGCGGCGCTGCCAGGCGGCTATGACGACCGCATGAATGTCGCAAATGATGACGTGCGGCAGATGACCTACGATCTGGAGAACCGGCTCCTCACTGTTTCGCCGGCGGCTGGCAAGTCCGGCCCGTCTCTTGCGCTTGAGTATGATCCGCTTGGCCGTCTCGCGAAAACTGTCAGCAGTTCGACGACGGACTTTCTGTATGACGAAAGTAGACTTGTCGCCGAATACGGAACGAGTGCGTCGCCGCTCCGCCAGTATATTCATGGGGACGGTATTGACGAGCCGCTGGTTTGGCTCGAAGGCGCCGCCAAGAACTGGCTTCACGCGGACCGTCAGGGGTCGGTGGTCGGGGTCTCGAAGACGGGTTCAGCTGGTGAATTGCACACTTACGGTCCGTGGGGCGAAGCCTCCGATTGGAATGCACTGAGGTTCCGGTACACGGGACAGATAGCCCTGCATGAGGCGCAGCTCTATCATTACAAGGCCAGGGTGTATGATCCCTCGGCGGGCCGGTTCCTACAAACCGACCCGATCGATCAAGACGATGATCCGAACCTGTATGCTTATGTAAAGGCCGATCCTGCCAACAACACGGATCCAACCGGAACGGAGCTGGTGGGCGCGATCTACGGCGCGATCTCAGGCGGTGTCGGGGGATACATCGCATCCAATGGAGATTGGGGGGCGACCGCGGTGGGAGCAGCCGCAGGCGGTGCTGTGGGCGTGCTCTTGCCGCCAGGTGCAGCCTCCGGCGCTGCGGGCAGTTATGCAGGGCAGATGGCCGGTGGCATGTTGAAGGCGGAAGGCAACGTCGTGCAGCGCTTCGAGGCAGCGAAGGGCAAGCTCGATCATGGGGCCGCCTTAGGTGCGGCCCTTGGTGGCAAAGGCGGTGCCTTGGTTGGCCGAGCGGCCGGAGCAGCCGTCCCTGGAAGGTTGGCTCCCGTGATTGGCTCGAGAATCCCAGGGCCGGCCGTCAATCGACAACTCGGGCGCACCGTCGCTGCCGTTGCCGAAGGTGCTGTTGCTGGCACAGCCGAGCGTGCGACGCAACGGGGTGGAGTTGCCGACGCGGCTAAGGCTGCGAAGGGTGTCGGGAATGCGGTCGCCGCCACCGTGGATAAGGAGCAGAAGTACAACGATCAGCGGATGAGACAATGAGCATCGCCTGCTTGGCCACCTTCCTGGCCGACCCAGGTGCCGAGCTGTTGTTCTTTGTCTCCGCCTCCATGGCCGTGCTGAACATACTGTATGGAGGTCAAATCCTTGTTGGTCTCCGCACCGGAGGTGGTACTCGCCGGATTCTGTCTGCGCTCTTGAATTGCCTCGCCGGAGTGATGCTAATTGGTCAAGTATATGCGTTTGGATTGACTGGCCTTGAGGCGATATCAGTAGAATTTATCGGAAAAGATCGATTCATTTATTTTTGGATTGCCGGCATGATTCTCGCGTGGGTATTGGTGTATCCACGGTACCGGTTGCGACTATCCGAGCTGGGAATTTACAGTCTCTTGGGGCGAGGGCGCTGATGTCGAGCGCCTTCCCGAAGTCTAAGCAGGCAGTTAGCTACCTGGCGGGTGTCCGAGGCGGCATGACTTTCGCCAAAGTGAAGGTTGCCACCTTAGGTCGGTGTGCTACTCGTGATCGTGCAACGCTGGGGGGCGGCGCGAGTGGTTGGGCGAACGACCGGCTGTCGGTCGATTTCCGAAAAGCGTAAGGGGCGCGCCGAGTGGCGCGCGCTCCCCATAGCTGCGACGCAGGGGCCGGAGGCTGCCGGCCATGCGATGGTGGACGCGCTCGTCGCCATGCTGATCGTCGCAATGACCCTGGGCCTGAGCCTCCAGGCGGTACAGCAGGCGCGCGGAGCGGCGGCCCGTGCCGCTGAAGTCCGTGCGGCATGTCGCCTTCTAGCTGAACTGATGGAATACGGCCCTCGTGATCCTTCGCCGGAGACGGGCGCGCGTGACGGATTCCGCTGGCGGGTCACGATGGAGACTACCGGGTCCGAACGCCCAATCGAAGTTTGTCGCCGCGCTGCCGAGCTTCAGCATGCCGTTTCAGGCCGCCGCTACGCATCGTCGACGCTTGAGGTCTGTCCTGTGGCGGCGGGCGCATGAGCGACGACGGCTACACGCTGGTGGAGACGCTCGGCGCCCTGATGATCACGGGTCTGGCGATCGGCGGCCTGACGGCCGGCGTGCAGGTGATGTCCGAGCAGCAGCGGCGCCTCGGGCTCGGTTTACGGGAGACCACGGCGGAACGCCGGGTCCAGGCGTCGTTCGATCGACTGCTCGACGGGCAGGGGCCTTTCCGGTCCCACGAGCCGCAGCGGTTCACCGGCGGCCCAGCGGCGTTTGACTTCGAGTGCGGCGCCGACGCGCCCTGCGCCGCGCGTCTGGCCTCAGAGGATGCGAAGCTGGTCCTGCATCTCGATGCGGGCAGCGGCGACGTTGGACTGCCGCTGCAAAGGTCCGGCACGGCGCAGTTCCGCTACGAAGGCAGTCTCGGCGTCAGCGACGTCTGGCCGCCGGCGATGCCGGAACGTCAGGCCCTGCGCTCGATTACGGTGGTGGGCCCGGACGGCGCGGTGCTGGCTCAGGCCCGCGTCTGGCGGGAGCAGCCGGCCGACTGCGCCTTCGACCCCGTGATGCAGGACTGCCGCTGATGGGCCGACCCTCCGAGATCGGCTTGGATCCGCCGCCGGCGGACGCGGCTGCCGCCCCGCCCGTGCCGCAAGTCTTCACCCGCGCCTTCGTGACGCCTGCGGCGCTGCCCTGGGACCAGATGCGCGCCGCCCAGCTGGAGGCGCGGCACGGGGCGCCGTTGCCGCTGCCGGACCTGCTGCACAAGATCCGCCGGCTCGACGGCTGGGCGCCCGGCCGCCAGGGGCGCTTCGCCGTCTTCTATGTCCGGCGCCGCGATTTCCAGACGCCCTTCGAAACGACCCTGGACGTCGACGGACAAGCGGTGCGCGTGGCCTTCGGCCGCACCGGCGGCGCTGGGCCCAAGGTGTCGGGGAGCGCGCTGGCCACGGCGGCCGCGGTGGGGGTGGCTTTCGCGGTGGCAGCCGGCGCGGTCACGGTCGCGTGGAGCGCCCGGCAGTCGGCAGAGGCGGAGCTGGCCCAGCTGGAGCAGCGCGCCGAAGCGAAGCTGCGGATGGCGCGTAAGGCGCAGGCGGCGCGCGAGCAGGATCGGGCGCTCGCGTCGGCACAAGGGCAGGGGGCGCGCCCCGAGGACGTGCTGGCGGACCTGGCCTGGGTGAGCCGTGTCCGCTTCCCCGATGCGCGCGTCGTGGCGGTGCACTGGGACAGAGGCCTGATCGCGTTGGAGTCGCGCGGCGAGGCGGCGCCGGTCGCCGCCGTCGGCGCGGACCTCGTGCGCTCGGAGCGGCCGTTGCGGCCCGGGGTCTGGCTCTGGGGGCTGAGCCGCGCGTCGGGTGCGACCGCCGCGCCGGTGGCGGCGCTGCCGCAGGAGGGTTCGTGAGCAAGGCCGTCCCGATGTCCGACATCGTCCGCGGCGGCGGGATCGCCGTCGGCCTCGCCCTGGCGGCGGTGGCCGGCCTGGTGGCGCTCGCCAAGCCGCGGGACTTCGAGGCGCGTGTGGCGCAGGTCGAGGCGCAGACGGCGGAGGCCGCGACGCTGCTCGCCGGCCGCTCCGGAACCAAGGCTTATCCGGCCGGCGCCGTCTGCCCGGAGGCGAGCCCGGCGGAGGCCGCCAAGCTGCAGGCTCAGCTTGCCCAGGCGCTGGGCGCGGCTCAGCTCGAGCCGGCGCGGTTGGAGATCCAGCCCGGCGCTGCGTCGCGCGGCCTCGCGCCTCTGGCCTTCGAGGTGGAGGCGGGTGGCTCCTACGAGGCGGCGATGGCCGGCCTGCAGCAGCTCTCCGCCCTGCGGCCGATGGTCATCGTCGACACCGCCGACCTTGTCTCCAGGACCTCTTCCGTCACCCTCGCCATCTCGGGACGCGTCTATTGCTCCGCACCATGATCCCTGTCGCCGCCGTCCCAGCGGGGCTCGCGGCCGGCGTCCTGGCCTGGTTCGTGGCCGGCGGCGCCAACGCCGGCGGTGCGCGCCTGGGCGCGGTCGCTGAGCAGCTGGACGGCCTGCGCGCGCCCAGGCCTGCGGCCGCCGCGCCGCCGATGGCCGATATTGCCGGCCTCTCCGCCAACCCGCTGTTCGCCCTGACCACCGGCCCTGGGGCTCGGCCGCAGCCCGTGGTGCGCGTGGATGGGCTGGTGCGGGCCCGCGGCCGCGTGGCGGCCCTTGTGTCGGTCGACGACAAGCCCGCCGACTGGCTGCGGCTCGGCGACACCCGAGACGGCGTCACCCTGATCGAGGTGCAGGGCTCGGGCGTCGTGGTCGACACGCTCTATGGTCCCCAGAACGTTGGCCTCGGCGAGCGCTCGCCGGCGGCGGCTGCGGCGGCGGTCACGACCTCGACGCCCGCCGCCCAGACGGCGGCCGCCGTGGACACGATCCCGCAGGGCTTCCGCAGCCCGGTGCCGCCGGCCGATGCGCCGAGGCTCCGCTGATGCGGCGCGGGGGAGTGGGACGGCCGTGGTGGCGCGCGCTGGCGCTGGCGGCGATGTTGGCGGCCGGCCTCCCGGAGATCGCCTCGGCGCAGCGGGCGTCCTCGGCCGCCGAGGCCTATACCTTCGCGTTCCGCGACGCCGAGGTGGCGCAGGTGGCGCAGGAGGTGCTGGGGGCTGCGGGCGTGCCCTTCGCCGTGGACCCCGGCGTCACCGGCAAGATTACCTTCCGGATCGAGCAGCGGCTCACCCGCGACCAGTTGCTGGCCGCCTTCGAGGCGGTGCTGGAGGCGAACGGCATCGCGCTCGTCCGGAACGGCGAGACCCTGATCGTCACGCCCCAGGCAAAGGCCAAGTCGTCGGCGGTCGTGCGCCGCCGCGGTGAGCCGTCGCCGGGCGCTGGGTATGAGGTGGTGGCGGTGCCGCTCGCCTATGCCGAGCCCAGCGAGGTGGCGAAGGCGCTCGAGGCGATCTCGTCCGCCAGCAGCGTCATCTATACCAGTGACCGGCTGGGGCTTCTGGTGCTGGGGGGCAACGGCCAGCAGCTGAAGACCACACTGGAGACGCTGAGGATCTTCGACCAGAGCGGATTCGAGGACAGCAAGATCCGCTGGTTCGAGCTCAGCCAGGCGCAGGCAACGACGGTCAGCGCCGAACTGGAGCGGATCGTCGCCGGCGCCAAACTGGTCGGCGTGAACATCGTGCCGCTGCGGCGGCTGAACGGGGTGATCGTCTTCGGCCGCTCGGCGGAGTCGCTGGCCGAGGTCGCCCGCTGGGTGCAGCGCCTCGACACGCCCGGCAAGGAGGCCGCCTCGTCGCTGTGGGTCTATCGCCCGCGCGCCACGTCGGCGGAGAGCCTGTCGAAGACCCTCAACACCCTGCTGGGCTTCCAGAACTCGACGGAGATCAGCAGCGGCGCGGCGGGGGGGCTTTCGCCGCCGCCGGTCGGCGCGCCGGCGCAACCGGTCGCGTCCTCGACGACCGTGAGCCAGAGTCTCTCACTCGGCGATGAGCAGGTGCGCATCGGGGTCGACAAGGACACCAACACGCTGATCGTCTTCGCCTCGCCAGGACGGTGGCAGCAGATCCAGCGCATCCTGACGGAGATCGACCGCACGCCGCGTCAGGTGCTCATCGAGGCCTCCATCCTCGAAGTCACCCTGAGCAAGGACTTCCAGTTCGGGGTCGACTGGGCGGTGTTCTCGGGCGACTTCGCGATCAGCAGCATCAACAACAATTCGGGCAATGTCGGCCCGAGCGCGCCGGGGCTCTCGATCACCTTCCTCGGCGACGACATCGAGGCCGCCGTCAGCGCGCTGGGGGCCCGCACGGCGGTGGAGGTGATCTCGGCGCCGAAGATCATCGCCCTCGACAACCGGACGGCCCGGCTGCAGATCGGCGACCAGGTGCCGGTGGTCACGCAGTCCTCGCAATCCCGCAACGACTCCGACGCGGCCTTGATCAACACCGTCGACTACCGGAGCACCGGCGTGATCCTGACGGTGACCCCGCGGGTGACCGGCGAGGACCAGCTGACCCTGGAGGTCAGCCAGGAGGTGAGTTCGGTGGCCCGCACCGTCACATCGGGCATCGACTCGCCGACCATCCAGCAGCGGCGCTTCGAGAGCGCGCTGGTCCTGCACGATGGGGCGGTGGTAGCTTTGGGCGGGCTGATCAGCTCGAACCGCAGCACCTCGAATTCCGGGGTGCCCGGACTCAAGGACGTCCCCGGCATTGGGGCGCTTTTCAGCTCGCGGTCCAACAACTCAGGACGCTCGGAGCTGATCGTCCTGCTGACTGCCCGGATCATCCGCGACCGGGCCAGCGGCGAAGCGGCCATGGGCCGTCTGCGCGACGACATGCGGGAGCTGCAGGCCCGCGGCCTGCTGCCGGCGGACCGGTGAGCGATGACGGCTACGCGACGCCCGCGGCCCTGGTGCTCAGCCTGGCCTTCGCGCTCGTGGCGACGGCGATGACGGCCCGCGCCGTGTCGCTGCTTAACCTCACCCGCGCCGACTACGAGCGCGAGCGGCAGGGCTACGCTCTGGACGGTGCCCAGCTGCAGGCCGCCGCTGAGGTGATCCGCAGCGGAGCCGACGCCGGCCCCTTCGAGTGGAGCCTCGCCAGCGATATCGGCTGGATACGAATCCTCGCCGAGCGGGAGTCCGCCAAGCTGTCGCCGGACGCCGCCGCGGCGCTGCCGGACCCCGTGCTGTCGAGCTTCGGGGTCACCGATGTCGCCACGTTCCGGGCCGCGCTTGCCCGACTCGATCCCGTTGCGGGCGAGGTCGACGCCGGCCTGCTCGCGGCCGCCCCCAACTGGCGGGCCTGCGGCGCGAGCCTGGTGTCGGCGTATGGCGAGGCGGAGCGCTTCGAGGCGGCGGAGCCGCGGCAGCCGGCGCCAGGCCCCGACGGGCCGGCCTGGCGGGTCGGCGAGGTCTGGCGCATCCGCACGAGCAGCGAGGCGGGTTGGCGCGACGATCGAATTGTCAGGTTCACCGGCGATGCGCGGCGGCCCGCGGCGATCGTCGCAAGACGACTGTCCAGAGGGGGCGAACGAGGGATCCGATGCAGCGAACTGCTCAACGAAGCCGCCGGCTAACCGGCGACGAGGGCTACACCCTCACCGAGATGCTGGTGGTGATGGCGGTGATCGGCCTGATCGCGGCCGTGCTCACCCCGAACCTGATCGGCCAGCTCGGCCGGGCGCGGGCCAAGAACGCCCAGATGCAGGTGGAGACCATCGCCGCGGCGGTGGAGGCCTTCCGCTCGGACGTGAACCGCTATCCCACCAGCGCCGAGGGCCTGAACGCCCTGATGGCCGAGCCCGGCGGGGTCGACGGCTGGACTGGGCCCTATCTCAAGAACGGCCGCATGCTCCAGGACCCCTGGGGCAACGCCGTGGTCTACGCCCTGGCGTCGGACGGCCGGACCTTCACCGTCACGAGCCATGGCCGCGACGGCGCCCCGAACGGCACGGGCCTCGACCGGGACCTCCAGGCCCCGGGCTGACGTGGACCTGCCGCTCCACATCCTCTGGCTCGCCGCCGTCCCGGGGCTGATCCTCGGCAGCTATGCGGTGACGGCCGGCCTGCGCCTCGCGCGCGGGGAGGGTGCGAGCCTCGGCCGCTCCCGCTGCGACGCCTGCGCCGCGCCGCTGGGCTTCGCCGAGACCGCGCCTGTGGTCTCCTACCTCGCGCTGCGGGGCGCCTGCCGCCGGTGCGGCGCCGGGATCGACGCGACCCACCTGGCTGGCGAAGTCGCAGGGGCGGTGGTCGTCGTCTCGGCGGTCTGGGCCGCAGAGCCGCTGCGGGCGGCGCCGCTGGCGGTCCTCGGCCTCGTGCTGATCTGCGCCGCCGCCGTCGATGTGCGGGTGCGGCGGCTTCCCGACCCCCTGACCTTCGCCACCGCAGTCCTCGCAGCCCTGCTGGCGGCGGAGGCGGGTTGGCCACGGCTTGTGGAGGGCGCGGTCGCCGCAGCGGTGACAATCGGCGTCCTGCTCGCGGTCCGCGCGCTCGCCCGGCGCCGAGGCGGTCGCGACGGCCTCGGCCTGGGTGACGTCAAGCTCATGGCGGCGCTGGCGCTCTGGGTCGGCGCGGCGACGCCGTGGATGGCGGCGGCGGCGGCCGTGCTGGGGCTGGCGGCGGCGCCCTGGGCGCGAGACGCGGAGGGCCGCATCGCCTTTGGTCCGATGATCGCCGCGGCGGGTTGGGGCCTCGGCCTGGGGCTCGAGACGGGCCTCATCCCATGGGCCTAGAGAACCCCTTCACCGAGGCCACCCGGGCGCGCCGCGAGGCGGTCCTTGCCCGGCTGTTGGACGAGGGTCTGGTCGACGCTCCGGCGGTGGCCCGAGCGGAGCTGGTGGCGGCGCAGACCGGGCAGCCGGTCGAGCAGGTCCTCAACCAGATCGGCAGCCTGTCGGACGACGACCTGGTGGTCGCCTATGCCGACGTCCTCGGCTGCGACGTCTGGGAGCCGGCCCGGCGTCCGGTGGCGGCGGACCTTGCGGACGTCGGCGTGTCCGCGGAATTCCTGCGGCGGGCCAAGGCGCTGCCCCTCGAGCGGCAGGGGAAGTCGCTGGTCTGCGCCGCCTGCGACCCGCTCGACGACGAGGCCTTCGCCGGCCTGGTGTTCGCCACCGGCTGCCAGCTCACCATCCTCGCCGCCCGTCCGGCCGAGTGGAAGCGGGAGTACGAGCGCGCGTTCTCCCCGACGTCGGACTTCAAGGCCGCCCCCGACCTCCGCCGGCTTGAGCGCGAGGTCGAGCTGGTCACCGACAGCGCGATGCAGGGCGGCGGCGCGCGCCTGGTGGCTTCCGCCTTCGAGGCCGCCATCGCGCTCGGCGCCTCCGACATCCACTTCGAGCCCACGCGCAACGAACTGCGCATCCGCCTGCGGGTGGACGGACGGCTGGTCGATCATCAGGCGGTCTCGATCGACCTGGCGGCGCCGGCCGTCTCGCGGGTCAAGGTGATCGCCAACCTCAACCTCGGCGAACGGCGGCTGCCCCAGGACGGCCGCACCACCTTCATCGTCCAGGGCAAGCAGATCGACGTGCGCGTCGCGACCTCGCCGACGGTGTTCGGCGAATCCGCGGTGCTCCGGATCCTGGACCGCAGCGCCGTGCCCCTCGACTTGGACGCGCTCGGCATCGGCGGCGAGGTGATCGGCGTGCTTCGCCGGGCAGCCAAGGCCGCACACGGCCTCTTCCTGATCACCGGCCCGACCGGGAGCGGCAAGACCACCACCCTCTACGCCCTGCTGGAGACCTTCCGCGGCAGCGGCAAGAAGGTCCTGAGCGTCGAGGACCCGGTGGAATATCATTTCGAGCACGTCTCCCAGACCCAGGTCGCCGCCCAGCTCGGGCTGACCTTCGCCGCGGCGCTGCGTTCCTTCCTTCGGCAGGACCCTGACGTCATCCTGGTCGGCGAGATCCGCGATCCGGAGACCGCGGCGGTCGCGGTGCAGGCGGCGATGACCGGGCACTTCGTGCTGGCCTCGGTGCATGCCAACGACGCCGTGGGGGTGATCTCGCGGCTCCGCGACATGGGGGTGGAGCCCTATCAGCTGGTGGCCGGCCTCAAGGGGGCGGTGGCCCAGCGGCTCGTGCGGCGCCTGTGCCGGCGCTGCGCGACGCCCGGCGCGCCGTCGGACGCCGACCGACTGTTCTCGGCCTCGCATGGCATCGACTTGCCCGAAGCCCTCATGCAGCCGCGCGGCTGCCCGGCGTGCAAGGGCTCGGGCTTCAAGGGCCGGCTGCCGATCACCGAGGGCTTCACGGCCGACGACGAGCTCCTGCGGGCGGTCAGCGACCGCGCCTCGCCGCTGGGCATCGAGGAGATCGCCCGCCGGGCCGGTATGAAGAGCATGGCGGTGGACGGGTGCCTCAAGGCCCTGGCCGGCGAGACCACTCTCGACGAGGTGGCCACGGCGCTGCATGGCTGACGGGGGTGGCTATCGCTATCGGGCCGTGGACGCGGCCGGACGTCGGGTGCGCGGCGACCTCGCGGCGGACAGCGAGGCGGCAGCCTTCGAGGCGCTCCGAGCGCGCGGGCTCACGCCCCTGGCCCTGCAGGCGAGGCGACGCGCGCGCGCAGCCCGCGAGGCCCGCCTCGGCGTGCTGCCGGATCGCGACGCCGCCGATTTCCTCGCCAGCCTTGCCGACTTGTTGCGGGCGGGCTCGGATATCCGCACCGCGCTCGGCATCCTGGGCGCCCGCGCCGGCCGGGGCGCCGCGACGCGGATCGTTACCGCGCTTGCGGAGGACATTTCCGGCGGCGAGGCGCTCGATCGCGCCTTCGGTCGAGCCTTCCAGGGCCGGCACATGTTCGTGGCGTCCCTCGTGGCGGCCGGCGAGGCGGCCGGCGACCTGCCCGGCGGCCTCCAGCGAGCGGCCGAGATCCTGCAGTCTCGGCTCAAGCTTCGCGACCAGCTGGTGTCGGTGCTCGCCTATCCGGCGTTCGTGCTGGCGAGCTCAATCGCCGCGGTCTTCGTCATCCTGCTGTTCATCGTCCCGTCGATTGCGCCCCTGGCAGAGGAGGCGGGCAGCACGCCGCCCGCATCGCTTGCGGCCTTGATCGCGGCCAGCGACTTCCTCCGCGGCCAGGGCCATCTGCTGGCGGCGGGCGCGGCGGCCGCAGGGCTGCTGCTCGGGCTGGCCGCCTGGATGGGGGTCCTCACCGGCCCCATCGAGGCGCTGATCCTCGACGGCCCGGCGAAGCGGACGGTGCGGGCGGTGGTGTTCGGCGGCTTCGCCGTGTCCCTGGGGTCGATGCTCGCGGCCGGCGCGCCGGTCACGGACGCCCTTCGCCTGGCGCTGAGGTCGGTCGGGCTGACGGCGGCCCAGCGCCGGCTCCTCCCGCTCGTGCAGGTGGTCCGGCAAGGGCACGCGCTGTCGAGCGCGCTCGATGGGGTGAAGGGGTTCCCGCCGGCGGTCGTGCGGCTAGCGGTCGTGGGGGAGGCGACGAATGCGCTGGGCCAGATGCTGCAGCGGGGCGGACGGCTCGAAGAGGAGGCGGCGCTCCGGCGAATCGAGACCCTCGGCCGGATGGCCGGCCCGGCCTTGATCGTGCTGCTCGGCATCCTGCTGGGCGTGCTGATGGGCGGGCTCCTGACCGGCGTCAGCCAGATGGGCCAGGAGGCGCTCGGCTGAGGCGCCGAGACGGCCCTTAAGGTTTCGGCAACCTTCCCGCAAAACGGCGCTTGCCTTTTACCCACACCTCTTGATTGTAAGCTTCACTGTAGGGTCGGGGGGCCTGATGCGTTCTTGGTCGGGGTACGGCGTCGGACGACGCCTGGCGGTGTTCGCCGCCGTGTTGGCGTTGACGTCCGGCCCGGCCTCCGTCCCCGCGTCAGCCCAGACCACCACTACCTATACTTACGACGCCTTCGGGCGGCTGGTGTCGGTGTCCGACGTCAACGCCGGCGTCCAGACCCGCCCCGTCGTTTATGAGTACGACCCGGCCGGCAACCGCGTTCGGGTCAGCAACGGCGGCGGCGTCCAGGAATACCCCGTAGGCGGCTGGTCGACGTCCTCGACATCGACGGTCGTCCCGAACAACGGCCTGAACGTCACCGGCATGGCCGACGGCCGGGTCACCGCGCCGACGAGCGTCCACATCACCACCTCGACCGCCGGCGAGGAGTGGGTCGAGGCGGACCTCGGGGACGCCAAGACGGTCGAGGAGATCGACATCGCCGCTGCGGTCCTCACGTCCCAAGGCGTGGGCGAGAGCCTGCTGAACGGCGCCGTCATAGTGGCCTCAAACGACCGAGTCAGCTGGACGGCGCCGATCTCCGTCTCGGGGGTCGCGGCCAACGCGTACCGGACCATCGCGGTCGGCGGCGTCAGCGCGCGCTACTGGCGGGTCCGGCGGGCCGGCCAGCTCGCCCTGGGCGAACTGCGCTTCTTCTCCGGCGGTCGCCCCCTCCCGGCCCCCGGCTCGCAGCTGCCTTCCGTTTCGCTGTCGGTGGTGATCAGCGGCTCGGTGACCTTCCGGCCGCTCGAGTCGGCGAGCGTGGGCGCCTCCCCCCAGGCCCTGGTCTCCTGGACGCAAGGCGCGTCGGGGACCGTGGCTGCGCCCGGAGATGGGCGGCTGATCTACACCCCGACCGTGACGACGCCAGGCACGGATCAGTTCACATACAAGCTGAAGGATGCGAACGGCGTCGACCGGACCGCGATCGTGAGCGTCTCGATCCTCGCGGTGGGCGCCAACCGGCCGCCCTCGGCGGTGGCCGACCAGGTTCAGGCGCAGGCCGGCGTCGCCGTGATCTTCAACCCGCTCGCCAACGACAGTGATCCCGACGGCGAGCCGATCGCGCTCAAGTCGTATACGCAACCGGCTTCCGGGACCCTGACGGTCAACGGGACCCAGATGACCTATCGGTCGCTGTCGGGGTTCAGCGGCGTCGACAGCTTCACCTATGAGATCGAAGATACGCGCCGGACCCCCGCGACCGCGACGGTGACGATCACCGTCGGCAACGCAGTTCCTGGGCCGCCCGGAAACCATGCCCCCTGGCCGATGCCCGACTACATCACCGCCTCGCCCGGCGTGCCGGTTACGTTCAACCCGGCGGACAACGATGGCGAGCTGGACGGCGACACCATGCGGGTGACCGCCGTGCAGGCCTCCGCGGAATACGGCAACCAGATCAGCGTCGATCCGCAGACCGGTCTGGTCACCTACTCGCCGTGGTTCAACTACGTCGGTCAGGAGACGCTGACCTACACGGTCACCGATCAGTGGGGCGCCTCGGCCACCGGCGAGATGCACTTCACCGTGGTCGGCAGCATCGCTCCGGTGGCCGGGGCGGACGCCATCCATGCGCGCCCGGGCGTCGCCAAGGTGTTCGACCCGCGGGTCAATGACACCGATGCGGACGGGGACAGCCTGAAGGTGACGCAGATCACCGCGGCGCCGGGCCATGGCGCGGTGGCGATCAGCGGCGGGGGGACCTCGATCACCTACACGGCCGCAGTCGGGTACAATGGCGCGGACACGTTCACCTATCGTGTCTCCGACGGGCGCGGCGGCCATGCGACGGCGACGGTCACGGTCACCGTGCAGCCGAACACCGCGCCGGTGGCTGCCAACGACAGCTTCGACATCCCCGCAGTCGGCCGCGGCAGCCTAGATCCGCTTGCAAACGACAGCGATTTCGATGGCGACGCGCTCACCGTCACCGGCATCACAGGCGCCGCGAAAGGAATCGCGACCATCGAGCCGGGCGGCCGCCGGATCCTCTATGTCGCCGGCCACGGCTACACGGGCTCCGACACCCTCAGCTACACGATCAACGACGGCTACGGTGGAACCGCCAACGGCAGTCTGACCGTCAATCTCCTACCGAACGTTGTAGAATACCTCATCGTGGGCGGCGGCGGCGGCGGCGGCCCGTCCGGAGGCGGCGGCGGGGGCGGCCTGAAGACAGGACTGCTGCAGCTCCCTCCGGGTCCGCTCGCCATCACCATCGGTGCTGGCGGGGTCGGCGGCAAGGAAACCCAGCAAGCCACCAACGGCGGCGGCTCGTCTATTGGCGCGTCCGTGAGCGTCGCGGGAGGCGGCGCGGGCGCCGGCCGCAGCGGCGTGGGCGCCGCGGGCGGGTCCGGCGGAGGCGGCGGCGGCGACAATGAAACCGTTGCGGCCGGCGGCGCTGGCACACCGGGGGAGGGATACGGCGGCGGGATCGGAGGCGGCGGCGGGAGCGTGTTCGTTCATGGCGGCGCGCCGGGCGGCGGCGGCGGAGCAGGCGGTCCGGGCAGAGCCGGCGTCAAGGGCCGGGCCGGCGACGGCGGGCCCGGGGTGATCAGTGCAATCTCGGGCGCCGCGCTGCCGTACGCGGGCGGCGGCGGCGGGCGCGGCAGCTACATGGGCGGCACGAACGCCCTGGCGCAGGACGCGGGCGCCGCCGGTGACGCCAGCGCCGGGGCCGGCGGGGGGGGCGGGTCTGACACCTTCGAGGGCCAGATCGACGGCTATCCGGGCCTCAACGGACGCGGCGGCGGCGGCGGCGGCGCCGGCGCCATGCGTTCAGTGATGACTGGCGCCACGCCCGCCTATGGTCGCGGCGGCAGCGGCGGCTCGGGCGTGGTCATCCTGCGATATCCAGGGCCGAGCCGGTCGCTCGGGGGTGCGGTGACGCAGGCCGACGGATACACCATCCATACCTTCACTCAGAGCAGCACGTTCACGCCCGCGGCGAACACGGCGCCGGTGGCGGCGAACGACGTCTTCAACGCCAAGCCGGGGGGCCCCCGAGCCTTCGATCCGCTGCGCAATGATGTCGACGCGGACGGAGACGAGCTGTTCATCACCCAACTCACCGCGGCTGCGTACGGTACGGTGGTGACCTCCGCGGATCGACGGACCGTCACCTACACGCCCAACGCGGGCTACACCGGGCCGGACGCCTTCAGCTACACGGTGGGCGATGGCCGCGGCGGGATCGCCACGGCTCAGGTCACCGTAAACGTGCGCGCCAACACCGCGCCGACGGCGGCCAACGACGCGATCAACGCCGTTGGCGGGGAGCCGTTTACGTTCGATCCGCGGGGCAACGACACCGACCCGCAGGGCGACGAGCTGTTCATCGCCTCGGTGTCGGGACCGGGCCATGGGACAGCCACGGTGTCTAACCGGCAGAGGGCCGTGATCTACACGGGACACTCGGGTTACACGGGCCCGGACAGCTTCACCTATACGGTGACAGACGATCAGGGCGAGACCTCCACTGCCACCGTGCAGGTCGTCGTTCAGTCGCAGGTCCGGCTCTTCAGCATCAGTCCCGCCGTGGGCGGCCGGACCACCTGGAACCTCGATCTCGACGGCAGCCTCGACCTGCCGAGCGGCGGGACGTGGACGCTCACGCCGCTCACCACCTTCACCGCCCAGGTGAAGGGCTGGGGTGCGGGCGGGGGCGCGTCGGGCGACAGCGTTGGCGGCGGAGGCGGATTCGCAGGCGGGCGTGTGCAGTTCCAGGCTGGCGAGGCGCTGCGCCTCGACATCGGCGGCGGCGGCGGCGTTGGGCAGACCCATGGCGGCGACAACGGAACGTCGCATGGCGGAGCGCCGGGAGGCGGCCGCGGCGGGCTCGGAAATCAAAATGGCGATTACCCCGGCGGCGGCGGCGGCGGGTTCACCAGTATCCGGCGCGCTGATGGCGCTGTTCCGGTGATCGTTGCAGGCGGCGGCGGAGGGGGCGCCTTCGAGGTGTTCTCACCGGCTGTGGGAGGCGCCGGCGGCGGCGCAACCGGACAGCAAGGCGGGCGCAAGTCGTTGGCCGACCCGCCGGGCGGTGCCGGGGGCACGCAGACCTCCGGGGCTGCGTCTCTGCAGGGCGGAGTTGGACAGGGTCGCGCAGGCGGCGGCGGCGGTGGCTATTACGGCGGCCAAGCCGGCGTGAACGATGGCTTCGACGGCTTCGCCGGCGGCGGTGGCGGCGGCTCCGGATATCTTGATGAATCCCGCGTCAGCGCTGGCGCGCTGGTCACGGGCAACGCCGCCACACCGGGTGAGGCCGGCGATCCGGACCGCGGCAACGCAGCGGGCAACGGCGGGGCGCCCCGGGAATATGGCCAAGCCGGCCGACTGATTGTCGTCGGTGCGACCACGCCGAATAGTGCGCCGACCGCTGTCAACGATGCCGTGACGACGGATTGGCGAACGCCGGCGGCGATCCAACCCTTGTCCAACGACACCGATCCCAACGGCGACAGCCTGACGATCGCCAGCTACGGTGCCGTCAGCCAGGGTACGCTCAGCCGCAGCGGCGAAGTGCTGAACTACGTGCCGGTCAACGGTTTCGCCGGCCCGGTCACCTTCAGCTACACCGCCTCCGACGGCCGCGGCGGAACCGCGACGGCATCGGTCACGATTACGCTGACCGTGCCGCCGAACGCGGCGCCGGTGGCGGCGAACGACAACGTGGTCGTTGAACCGGGTCAGACGCTGACCTTCGATCCGCGCAGCAACGACAGCGACCTCGACGGCGATGCGCTGACGATCACCTCGGTCGGCCTACCGCCGCAGGGTTCGGCGGCGATCGCCGCCGGTGGCGGCGCCGTCACCTACATCCCGGCGCCGGGCTACCGCGGCCTCGACAGCTTCACCTATTCGGTCTCGGACGGACGCGGCGGAACGGCGGCTGCGACTGTTCAGGTCACGGTGCGTCCGAGTGTGGATTATCTCATCGTCGCCGGCGGCGGCGCTGGCACCGTTCGCGGGCCCCTGTCGGGAGGTGCGGCCGGCGGCGGCGGCGGCGTGCTGACGGGGTCCACCACCATGAGCCCCGGCTCGTATGCCGTAGTCGTCGGCGCCGGAGGGGCATCCAACACCTCGATCGATGGAGCGGCCAGCAGTCTCGCCGGCGTCGGGACGGCGATCGGCGGCGGCGGCGGCGGCGGACAGGCAGGCTACGGCAATGTCAACCCGGCGACGATCGCTGGGCGGCCCGGCGGGTCGGGCGGTGGGGCCACCTCCTCCGGCGCGCCGGGGGCCGGCACGCCAGGACAGGGACATACTGGCGGAACGCATTCTCGCGGCGGCTCAGGCGGAGGCGCGGGCGGGCCTGCGTCCGGCACGCAGCCGGGTCCTGGTCTGGTAAGCATGATCAGCGGTGCAGCCCGGTACTATGGCTCGGGGGGCGCGGCTGGAAATGGCGTACCAACGGAAGGCGGCGGTCGCCCGATACCTTGGGGTCCGCCCGGCAATGGCGCCGCCGGCCTGGGCGGCGGTGGCGCTGGCGATACTGAGTTTGAGGACGAGGAGGGCGGTATCCGCGGCACCGGCGCCGGTTCGGGAGGCTCGGGCGTCGTCATCGTGCGCTATCGGAATGGCGCACATACCGCCTCAGGCGGGACGATCAGTTATGTCGGGGGCTACACGATCCACACCTTCCCGGCCAATGGATCGCTGGTCATCAACGACAACGCGCCGCCCAACCCCATGCCGGTCGCGCAGGACGACACGGTGTCCACCCAGAATGGAGCCCTGACCTTCGATCCTCGGGTCAACGACTCCGATCCGCAGGCCGACCCCCTGACCATCTCGTCTGCGACCCCGCCGAGCCATGGCGTTGTCGCGGTCAATGGCGGCGTCACGATCACCTACACGCCGACGTCCGGCTACGCGGGCTCGGACAGCTTCACCTACACGATCAGCGACGGGCGCGGCGGCACGGCAACGGCCACGGTGACAGTGCACGTCGGCGTGTTCGCGTATGTCGAATACCTTGTAGTCGGCGGCGGCGGCGGCGGCGGGTCAGCATGGAATTCCGTGGGCGGCGGCGGCGGCGGCGGCGGCGTCAAAGCGGGCGGGCTCGCGCTTCCCAAGGGCAGTTATGCGATCACAGTTGGCGGCGGCGGCGCCAGCAACGGCGTTGGGCCTCCAGGCTCCAACGGCGGGGGGTCGGCCTTCGGTACGCTGGTCTCCGTCCTCGGCGGCGGCGGGGGCGGATCCGGCGTCAGCGCGGGGCAAGCAGGCGGCTCCGGCGGCGGCGGCGGCGCTTATGCCGCCGGCGCGGCGGGAACCTCGGGGCAGGGACACGCCGGCGGTTCTTACGCGGGCGGCGGCGGCGGCGCAGGCGCGGCAGGCGGGAACGGCGCGGGCGGCGTCGCCGGCAACGGCGGGGTCGGATTGTCGAGCGCTATCAGCGGTGCCAGCCAAGTCTACGGCAGCGGCGGTGGTGCCGGCAATTCGCCGAGCTATGGCGGCGGGGGTGCCAACGGCGGCGGCGTGTACGGTCGAGGAGGCAAGGGCGGCAATTGTGATGAGGAGACCTCGGAAGGCACCGAGCCAGGCACGGGCGGCACGGGAGGCGTGGTCATCATCCGCTATCTGGCGGCCGCCGGGACGGGGACGGGGGGCGCGATTACGACATCAGGCGGCTACCGAATTCACACCTTCACCTCCAACGGAACCTTCGTCGCGCCTTGACCCGGAGGCCCTGAGATCTGGAGGCGGGCAGCGGCGACTGGCGGCGTGAGCCATGGCCGCCCGCCGAACCACGTCGGCGCCGGCTCACGCGGGATGCGGTCGCAATCCTAGATGGCGTTTGGATCGCCGGCCGAACCCATCTAGCCATGCGGACGTGCGCCGGGAGGGACTATGAAACTCAACCTAGGATGCGGCTTCGACAAGCGCGAAGGCTGGCTCAACGTCGACAGTTTCGCCGCTTGCGAGCCGGACAAGCTGCTCGACCTGGAATCGACGCCCTGGGATTTGCCGACCGACGGCTTCACCCACGTGCTGCTCAAGCACGTGCTGTAGCACGTCGGGGCGGACTTCGGGACGTTCAAGCGGGTGATGCAGGAACTCTACCGGATCACGGTGCCGAATGGCCTCGTCGAGATCCACGTCCCGCATGTGCGTCACGACACCTTCTGGTCCGATCCGACCCACGTTAGGGCGTTCCTGCCGATGACCTTCGAGATGATGTCCAAGCGGCGCAATCGCGACTGGATGGCCCGACGGGTCAATTCGACGATGCTGGCCTTCGTCCTCGATGTCGACTTCGAGATCGAAGGCATGGAGCAGGTCTACGATCCGATCTGGTGGGCGAAGGTCGAGGCCGGGCAGATGACCCGCGAAGTCTTGCGGCAGAAGGCAGCCGAATCGTGGGGCGTCGTCCAGGAGCTGCAGGTACGCATCCGGGCGGTCAAGTAGGCCCGATCAACCCACGGGAGGCGCAAAGCTTGCGCATCTACTACCTGACCGATGGGCGCCACAGCTTCGGCGGCCAAGTCGTGAATCTCGAGCACGTGCTGGCGCTTCGGCGGCTTGGTTACGATGCGCGGTACCTCGTGGTGCCGCCACCCGGAGAAGCCCCGAAGGTGCACCTGCCGCCGGGCGTCGAGGTCCCCTGGCAGACCGACGTTTCAGACCTCACCGCCAGCGACTGCGCCGTGATCGGCGAGATGAACGGCGCGGCTGCGAACCTCCTCGCAAAGTCGCCGGCGCGGAAGCTGATCCACAATCAGAACCTGTTCTACACCTTCCGGGCGTTCCGCGACCTGCAGGTGATCCAGGACTGGGGCTGCGAAGGCATCCTCACCGCCAGCACGTTCACCGCCGACGGGCTGAGACGGATCGGCTGGCCGGGGCCGATCTGGACCGTTCGGCCGTTCCTGGATCCGGTCTTCGCCGCCACGCCTGCGAGCCGCAACCAGCTGGCCATCGCGTCCATGACCCGGAAGCGGCCGTCCGATTGGCTGTTCCTCAGAGGTCTGGTGAAGAGTTGGCGGCCCGACCTCGAGGTGCACTTCCATTCCATCGCAAATGTGCCGCGCGTCGAGGCCGCCAAGGTCATGGCGTCCTGTCCGTTCTACCTCTCGCTGAGCCACGAGGAGGGGCTCGGCCTTCCGCCGCTGGAAGCCATGGCCGCCGGCGCGGTGGTGATCGGTTTCCATGGCGGAGGCGGCCGGGAGTACGCGACGGCCGAGAATGGCGACTGGTTCGAGGACGGCGAGTTCTTCGAAGTCGCAGAGCGGCTGGTGCAACGGTTCGATGAGTACCTTGCGGGCGAGCGCTTCGAAGCGCGGGTCGCCGCGGGCCGAGAGACCGCGGCGGGGTTCAACCGCGCGAGGTTCGATGCCGATCTGGCGGCGGCCTGGGGCGAGATCGCGGGGCCGCCGCCACGTTGACGCTGCTTCCGGTCCGCCTCGGCGATCCAGCCGCGGCCACCGGACGCCGTCCCGCCGCCGCCGCAGGAGAGACAGTCGGCTCCAGTCGCCCGTGCGGCTAGCCTCACGCCGGGTCCTGATGCCGCCGTCACCCGCGAAGGCCGGCTCCAGCCGCCTCGCCGAGGGCCTGCTCGATGGCGTCCTCCCAGGCGCTGCCGTTGGCGCGCCGCACGAGCCGCATCGATGGGTACCACGGCGAGGTCGCGCCGGCCGTCAGCCACCGCCAATCGAGGCGGGCGGCCGGGAGCAACACCCAGGTCGGCTTGCCCAGGGTTCCCGCCAGGTGTGCGACCGCCGTATCGACGGTGATCACCGCATCCAGCCCCGCGACGATCTCGGCTGTCTCGAGGAAGTCCCGCGCGCCGGTCGCCTCGGGCGCCAGGCAGACGGCGCCTTCCAAGGACAGGAGGCGAGCCGCAGCGTCCGCCGGCAACGAACGATGGGCGTCGTTCGTGTGCTGGGGCGAGCCTACGGTCATGACGCCGATCCGCCCGCCGACGCGTCGCGCTGTGATGGCGACCGGTAGAGGCGGCGGCGGGTTGGTCGGATGCACGCCCAGGAGCCGCGGCAAAGACAACATCGGCGCAGCCCGGCTGCCGGCTGGGAAGGCGGCCACCGAGGAACTCCTCGCGTCCAGTCCCATCGCCTGGAACAGCCGCACCAGGGGCGGCGCGCAATAGACCGCGGCGCGCTGCCCCACGAGTGCCGCGAAGCGGGAGGCCATGATCTGGTCCCCGAACCCCTGCTCGGGCCAGACGGCGAGCTCCGGGACGGTCGTTCCCGGCTCCCAGACCGGCAGCGGCGGGCGGCGAATGTGGAGCTCCGGTATCTCGAAGCGGGCTTCGTAGTGCTCCCATCCCTCCGGTTGGCCGAGGGCGAGCAACGTGCGCGCGAGGGCCCAGCGCGCATCGGGACGGCCCGGCTCGATCTCCAGCGCCCGGCGAAGCGCGGCCTCGGCGTCCTGATGCCGGCCGTCGTCCAGGCAGACCTTGCCCAGGATCTCCCACGCCAATGCGGCCCTCGGCTCCAAGGCTGTGGCGCGCCGAAGCGCGGCCTCCGCGCCCGCCTCGTCGCCTGCCTTCCGCAGACCGACGGCGAAATTGGTCAAGGTCCGGTAGTCTGCTCGATCCATCTCCCGCCCTTAACACAGGATATCCATGCGCATTCGGGTTGAGCTGCCACAGGGCCGTTCTGTCGGGCCGACGCTCCGCTTGAGCCGCGACGCCTGACGCGGGCGTGATCCGAGCAGGGAGCGTTTTGCGCAGGTGTGCGCAGTGGGATCGGCTTTCAGTGGATATCGCTCCTGAGCGCTGGCACGCTTCACCGACTGTCGGCAGCGGCTGCAATCATGTCGATGGCCAGACTGGCTTGCACGGGGGCGCTGTCGACTGCTGCGAGCTGGCGCCGGGGCCGCAATCGCGCCTCGGCTTGGACCGCCGCCGCGTAAGGCTAGAGCAGGAGCTCGCAGGCATCGTTGCCTTATTGGTTGAATTGCAGCGCTAAGGCGTTGGCGCTGCCGAAAAACTCCTATCCGCTGCGCCTAAATGTCCGCTCTCCGCAGCTTTCGAAGTCTTCTCGGGGCCCGCAAGCAGACCTTCTGAACGTCCGCTTCCGACCCGTAGCAGACAGCAGGGAGGGCAGGTCGAGGCGGCTCGCTCCTGCTTGTCGTGGCCAGCATGTGGCCCGGATCGGTCGCCCGTAGACGGCCGAGTTCACCATGCTGGAGTTATCACCTACGCGGAGCGCGCAGTCATGAGAAGACGGAGCGTGGTTGCGGCGACGCCCTGATCCTTGGGCGCAGGCCTCTTCTAGCCCCCTGGCACAAGCAACGTGATCTAGAAGCTTAGCCATGGCAGGCTCAGGTTCCAGGGAGGGTTCTCATGAGCGAATTGGAGGGAATGATCATTCAGCTGCTGCCAGCGACGGTGCTGGGGTGGATCTGGTTGATCCCGGTCTACAAGACATGCCGCAAGCGCGGCGTGAGCCCGTGGCTATGGATAGCGCTGTGCGCGGTCCCCATCGTTTCGATGGTTGCGTTGCCGGTCTTCTGGGTGACGACCATCATGGCCATTCTCGACCGGCTGAACGCGACCGAGAAGGCCAACCGTTACGAGCCGCAGTTCTGAGAAAGCGGACTGTGGCAGGGGTGAACAAGCACGGTCTCAGCCGCTATATCCCGGCGGACGTGGCGAGAAGGGTCAGAGAGCACTCCAAACAAGGGTGCATCTTCTGCCGCGCCCTCATCTGCGAATACGAGCACATCGAGCCTGAGTTCGCTGAGGCGAAAGAGCATGATGCGGATCGCATCTGCCTCGTTTGCCCGTCGTGTCATCGGCAGATCACTAGCGGCTTGATCACGAAAGCGCAGGTACGCGCCCGCTACGCAGTGGTCCGCCAGGACGCGTCCATATTGCCCCCATTCCATCGCCTGCTGCTCAGCGGAAACCTCACGCTGGAGCTCGGCGACTCGACGTTCGAGGCGATGCCCGCGGACGCCTGCGTGCTGCGCTACGACGACGAACGCCTAATCTCCGTAGGAAGCCGTCCCGATGAGCACTTCGGCGGCGAGCGTCCGTCGATTTCCGGCACGGTGAACGACGCTGTGGGAAATGCGATCTTCACGATCGACGACAACATCATCACGCTGGCTGAAACGGCGTTCGATGTCGTCGCCAGAGGCTCCCGCATCTCGATCAGCGTCGGCGGACGCATGGCCATAAGCCTCATCATAAAGCCGCCAGGCGGCTTCGCCATCGACCGGCTCGTGATGAAGCACCGGGACCTGACCTTGAACTTCGATCGAACTTTCGGCGCAGAAATCCAGGGCCGATCTTGGGAGCTGCCTTCTGTTCTCGCGAAGGGGGCGCGGGCTGCCGTCGCCTACAACTCAACTGCGCCATGGCGGCCGCGCGGCGACATCGAAATCGTCGGGGGGGTGGGTGTGGTGCTTCCGAATGGGCTCACGCTTGCGGAAGGAGCAGGCTCGATGGAGATCCGGCAGGTGATCGGACGGATCAGCCGGATACCGCCGAAATGAATCTGAGGGCTCAAGGATGGAATACCATCTAGAAAGACGGGTCGTTCTCGACGAGAACCCGAAGCATAAGAACATATATAAGTGGACCGTGCGTGAAGTCGCGGACGCGGCCGGGCGCCCAGTAGCTGATCAGATACCCTGGAGCTGGAGTGTCTACTTCACGCTCGCGGATACCGAGCTCCAAGTCGGCATTCGCTTCGACCCATATCGGTTCGAGAACAGAGCTGACGCAAAGGTCGAGACTACACGGATCATTCGAGCAAAGCTACGGTCAGGCGATCGCGATGGGGACGATCGGGTCCGGTTTTCAATGTTCGGGACCAGTCGCGAAATCGATGATTTCACCCTTCGAATCCAGGAGACGCCGGCCGGCGAGCAAGAACACTGCAGAGCCGGGGGTGTGGTTTCCTATACGACAGAGCATGATTTCCGAGATCGAACCCACAGCGACTGCGTAGGCCTCGACATATACGTCACAGCCGACCGGTTCGCCGCGATCGAGGAATTGCTGAAGCTTAATGCGCTCGGCGGCGGGGTCCTGCGCGTGAGCGGCGTCTCTGGCTTCTACTCTGATTGGTCACCCATGATCACAACCCGGAACGTGAAGGTCCTGACCGGCGACGAGCAATCCCATCCGGTCGAAATCCCGGCCAACTGCAACATCACTCCCCCACGTCTTGGAGAAGTGGGAGAGTTCGACCTCACTCTAAGGACCGCCAGCACCGCGCCAGCCTACCACCCGCCAGCCGGCGAGGGTGGCGGGGTTCGCGCGTACGGAGAGACGAGCATGACCGTTGGCGCAAGTCCGCTAGGCCTGAATACCTCTGCTCAAATCCAGCAGGTTGGCGCTGTGGATCGTGGCGGCGCTCCTCGTAGTGCTGGTGTTGAAGTAGCGCTGACGGGTTGGGAGCCTCCAGCCCGCGACCAGTCGGAGACGACAATGCTAAGGCCAGATGGAAGGCGCTGATGCAGCCGCCGGCGATCTACCTTGCGCCAGCGTCGAGTTTCGCCGCATTCGCGCGAACATCGCAGTCCAGCTCTTCAATCAGGAACTTGGCGCGTTCAAGCGCCAACGTCGTCGGCGCAGTCATCACGCCAGTGATTGCTTGCTCACACAGGCGCCGCCGCGCGAGCCGCGACTCTCGATCAGCTGGTCGCATCTCCAGGGCGACTACGGCTGCGGCGTAAATGGCCCCTAGCACCGGGATACTAACCCACAACGGAGGGGTAGTGAGCTTCATCCCTTCGAGGAGCCTGGCCACCTCGCCAGCGAGATCTCGGCGAGCATGGCGAAGAGCCCGCTCTTGATCTCGTCACGCAGGAATTCGAACTCCGCCGCGTCCTCGCTGAACGTCAGAAGCTGTCGATAGGCAAAGTTGCCGATTTCGAGGTAGGCCGCCGGCTCAGGACCTTGCCCACTCGCAACGAGCTGCCGCACGAGAGCCGCGACGCCAGAACTCACCTCATTGCTCGTCGATGCGAAATACACACCGACAGTGTGTAGAGTGCCGCGGCGAACCCCGCAAGTTCGCGTATGTGGATGTTGACGCTGATCTTCTGTCGTTCGGCCGCGCTCTCCGTCGCCTGCGTCGGGCGTCGCGCATAAGCCAAGAGAAGCTAGCTGAGCAGTCTGGGCTGCATCGCAACTACATCGGCTTGATCGAACGGGGGCAGCGGAACATTAGTGTGAAAACACTCTTCACGCTGGCCCGCGCGTTGAGGGTTCATCCAGCAAAGTTCTTCGACCCTGAACCCGAGGTGTGACAGCGTTCGGAACGCACGCCGCATCTCACCTGGTCGCGCCCATACGCTGACAAGCCTCAGAAGGCCGGGCCATCATGCGTGGCAGCGGGCGCACGTATTTCAGCTCTCATACCGGCCGAAGAGGGGTGATCTTCCCGCCAAGCTCAGCGATTTGAGCAGCCTGTTGAGCGATGATCTCGTCACGCTTTCTCACGGCCAAACTGGTGGCATATAGCTTCGCAACGAGGCTTGCGATGAGCTCGTCCTTCGAAGTCGCCTGAGGTCCAGTTCGGGGGCGCTGCAAGAGCTGCCAGCGCCTCTGCAGCTCCTCTGGCATCGTGCGTAGGGCGCCGCGGTCGACGCGGGCGATGGCTAGAAGGGATGCCTCGGTCGGCTCTTGCCCCTGCGCCGCGAGGCTTTCCAGCCGGCCGAGAGCCTCGCATACGGCCGCCTCCTTCACTTTGCGCCACTCGGCTACACCCTTCGCGCATCGATAGAACGTCGCCTTAGATGTGCGTGCTTCAGCGATCACATTCCGATCGGTCAGGTGGACTTCGGTGACATACTGAGGCGTGCCAGATCGCAGCCGCTCGATCGCCGCCATGATCTGGCGCTCAACCTCCCCCTCGCGTCGGGTCATGCGATGGTCTCCAGCGCGTCCTTGTACAAGGCGATCTGATCGTCGAGCGCCACGCGCTGAGGGCCTGAAAGCCTTCGCGTCTTGCTGTACGTGACCGCGTCCTGGAGCGCTCTCTCGAGCATCGGCCTGTGCTTAGGCGCAACGCAAGCGTTGCTGCACTTGCTCCAGTTGCAACGTGCGAGCAGCGGAGCTTCCCGTTTGCTGGACTGCCGTAGGCACAAAGCCTTGTCTGGATCGAACGAGCAGTCGTTGACCACTCCAGCATACAGCGTGCGGGCGACGCTCTTGAGCATGCCCCGCACGCGACTTTCATCCGCAATCTTTCCCTGAAACGTAGCGTTCGCAAACGTGCGGAAGTCTTTCGTCAGGCGCTCTCCCCGGCGGCCGCCGAGGCTCCCACCGGCCTCGACGTGTTCGTACATCTCGATGACGTCCATCAGTTGCCCAATGTGACGGGCGCGCTCGATCTCGTCTCTGAAGCCAGCCTCTGGGCTGCCAGCGTACCCCTCGAACGTCACCTCTCGCACGTGGCCGAACTGGCGTTTACCCGCCACGATGCCGAACGGTTCGTTGGCGATGTACCAGGCGATGGTGCGCCGTAGCTGTCTCGTCTGCCACCGCCATGTTTCACCGCCAGCCTCGTCCGGGATCGAGTAGCGCGCTTCCAGGATCTGCCGGTCGGCGGGCGAGCTGGCGCGCGCGAGGGCGTCTTTTCCCAGCTCGCGCACCAGCGCGTCGAAACGACGAAGGTATCTGTTCACGGAATCCGCCAGCGCGGCGTCGGCCATCCGCCCATCCGAGCGGTAGCGCCGGAAAATCAAATCTGCGTTCTTGACCCCGGGCTGATCGGGCCACCGCTCTCATGCCTTCTGATTGAAGGCTGACAGCCGAGAGAGCGCGTTGTGAACCTCCTCGAGAACGATCCATGTGCGTTCGACAGGGAAGCCGCTCTGCGTCTTGAACGCCGTGCCCTCTACAAGGTGCCGATATGGCCGGCCATCTGCCTGCCGCTTTGTCGATGTGCAACCCTCCCGAAGGGCCTGTACTTCGCCGTCTCGCATTCCTGAGAGATACGCCGTCACGAGGTAGGCTGCTGCGATCAGGTAGCCGTGCGCGTAGTTGCCGAGCGAGCCCGACTGCGAGATCCAAGCGGTGGAGGTGCCAGGTAGCGCTTGAGCTGGACCCTGTAGAAGCGTCGTCCGCCCGCTCCTATAATCTTCGCGGGGGAAAATCGCCTCCATCAGATCATCAAAGCCGTCGCCGAGGAAGAACAGCGCCCAATTCAACGCGGGATCGATGACGTGGCGAGGGATCCTAGGGGTGGAGTTCTCTCCGGGGGGCGGCGCCCTGCCGATGAGTTCGATCACGTCTGATCCGACCCAAGGCTCGTTCGGCAGGACAGCAACTGCCGGTAGCCACTCGGCGTAGAGCGCGAGCCGCGCCGGCAACGCATAGGCGCGAAACCGTGTCGACCAAGACGCCTCGCGATACGCGTTCAGCCAAGCAGCTTGATCTGCGTGCGTTGCCTTCGAAATGCTGGTTTGCCGCTGGTCCAGGAAACGCAGGTACGACCTCAGCCAGCGCAACTCACGTTTCAGGCGGACAGGGGGAACCGCGCCGAGCTTCGTTCCGAGGGATGTAAGAGCGTGAATCTCGCCAGTGGCCGCGAGACGATCATGGTGAAGGGCACACCACGCGAAGCACTTGAGCGTCTCCACCCACCTCGGGTCCTCAGACCCAAAATCGAGGAAGGTGCTAAAGTTGCCGGCATTGCGTTGCGGGATGCCTGCAGACAGATCCCAGACATTGTCGGCGAAGCGCGGCAGACTGCTGGCTGGAGCTTCGGTGTATCGAAGCCAATCTTCAGGCAATACGTTAGCGTCAGGCGAAATCCGACGCGCAGCGACCACCAATCCATCGACAGCCGTTCTCATCAGGCGGTCCGTAGTTCGATCGGAATGTACAGGTCGGCTTCGCTCGCCATTTGAACCTCAGCCCATCGGAGTTCCTCAGGCCTGAAGCCCGGAAGGATCTCCGTCTCGACGACGTGAAGTATAGGGGCTCCGGTGAACTCCCACTCGGTGGGAGAAGTAACTTCTCGCCGTTCGATCAGCATCGCGCGATACGCGAGTAAGTTTGGCAACTTGCGCCTCGTGAAGACCGAGTTCCTGCAAAGGATACATTCCGTGAAGGGCGTTGGGCAGGATTGGCCATGTTTGCCGTACGGACTTGCCCTGAACCCCAAGCAGCCGGCGAGCCACGTGTCATTCTCCCCTCGAACGGTCGCTCGGCAGACCTGAATCGGAACGCCCGTAACTTCGCTGAGGCGCGCCGCTGCTTCTTCGTCGGGAAGATTGCCGCTCAAGGTTCGCGTCTGCGCGTCCGATAGCGCGTGCTTCAACCCGTTCGTAACGGCATCGTCGTGGTCTTCGTCATTCGCCCTGACATCAGCATAGTGATCGCGGGCTACCGAGAACGAGTGATCGTCAGTCAGTGTGCGGAGATCGCCTCTGCTATCCTGATAGATGTTCTTTTTTACGGTCTTCCGGAAGCGTGATGGTAGAATTGCGTCTAGCATGTTGCCGTCATCATCACTGATCGGGTGCCGCTCGGCGAACCGCCACCACGGGTGATCAACGGGGTGCTGAAAGCGGATCCGCTTCACGGTAGGCCCCGAGCGGCCAAGCCACAGCATGTCGGCATCGGGATCTCCCGCCGCCGCAAGGGCCAAGTGTGCAGGCTCCGTAATCTCTAGAATTACACGAATTAGACCGCCTGGCGTCTCCAAACTTCCGTCTTCGACCCTCACATCGAATAGGGCATGATTGGCTCGTGGCTTCCTGTAGAACACATCAACGAAGCCATCGCTTGAGTTCTGTAAGCAATCGCGGCGCAAGATCTTAAGTGAGCCGTAGTCGATCTGAGACACGAGACCGAGTTGCGCTATGAACGGTGTTAATTCGTCCTGGCTCAAGAACAAGCGCGTGCGCGGTTCGCTCAAGACCTTTATATCGTCAACTGGTTGTTCTTGGGTGATAGAACTCTGAAGCATCAGCGTCCGCAGTAGACGCTTAGCGTGAGCCGTGATTGGCGCATACTTCTCAGAACAGTATGAAATCGGAAGTTGGGTCGGCACTCCCTTCTCTGCCTGCCAGACTGCAAAGTTCGAGAGCGTGGGAGCGCCTAGTTCGGCCATCTCAGGAACGCTGTCCCCCAGAACCGCTCTCTCGAGCAGCTCCACCTTGTCCAGGAAGGCCGCGAACGTCTTACTGCCGAACGCGCCGTGCCGCTCCGCTAGCAGCGAGAGTAGGTCGTCCAATCGATCGAGTTGGGTGCTCTCAACGGTGCGGATTGGCTCGATGCCGAGCTCGGGATCGCGCCAAGCCGCGAACCAACCGCGAGTGAAATTCGCATGGCGAAGGTAGCGCCACGGCACGCCCAGCTTCACCCAACTCGTCAAGATTGCGGCGCGGAGTGCGACGCCTAGTGGCTCGTGGCTTTCCGCCATAGCGCGAGCTGCCGCGACGTCAATCACTGCCCGGCGTGTGCCGAGTTCAGCTGCGGCATCGTCCGCCTGTCGTTTCGTGATGGCGCGACGGCTGAGCTCAAGGTCGGCGGTCGCGCCCTCGGTTAGGGCGAGCTGGAATTGCTGATCATGCTTAGCTGCGCGATTGAGTGCGAGGGGCCGGAGTCGAAATTCCTTCGTGAGCTTCTCGCGGCCCTCACCGGCGACCAAGCGACTTGCGATCTCAAGGCGTTCTTCGAGGGTCAGATCTTCGAACGCTCGGCGCTGCCCTGCGCGTGAAGCTCTGAGGCTCGCCGCCTCTTGCAAGCTCTCGATCCGAAACTCCGCAGCGCTGAGGACCCCCTTCCGTTGGAGAAGGCCGAGGTCATGGACATTGAACGATCGAAAGCGCATTGCCGCTGAGCCGCTTAGGTGGTGCCGAAGCGCAGCCGCCGCGGGTCGAAAGCTGGTGAGTAGCTCCCTCATCTCCTTTCTCGCGGCTGCGGCGATCTGCTGCTCGACGAAGGGGCTGTACGGCTCGCGCGGTTCCGTCTTCGGCTTGGGATAGATGCTAACAACCTTGAGACGTCGTGCGACCCTCGGGTCCGATAAGCTGGGGTGGGTTGAGACGCAGCCATCTTCGAGCGCGAAGCGGACTAGCCTCACCAAGTGACCGAGGCGCTTGTAGCCCGACAGCGTAAGGTTCGGCCCGTCGAGCGTGCCGATGAAACCTGAGTCCATGTCGCTGATGCGATGGATGGTTCGCCCTGGATCGTATCGATCGATATTGCTGAGCAACCCTCCAATCTGAAGGCGAAAACCCGAATACGTTGACGCCCGCTTGAACTGCCCACGCCGGAGCATTCGTTCGACTACAACCACGACGTCGCGTGCGAGGCTCGGCCTTGGGTAGTTGCCGAAGTGCCAGACACTTGTCCTCCGCTCTAGCGTGGCCGTAAGGGTGCGGGCCTCTAGGTCGAGCTTGCAAACCTCGTCGATACTTTGCGCCGGAAGCTCAGGCGAGGGGCTGAAGTCGACGGGCTGGCGACCGCGCGTCTTTGGTTTGCGTTGATCAGCCAAGATCTCGGTCCCATGCCTCTACGGCTTGCAGAACGAGCTTCGCATTGTCCTCCATATAGGTGAGATACTTGCGCGTCGTTGAGTATCGCGCGTGACCGAGCAGGTCTTGCAGCGTGCGCAGTGGATCTCCGATCAGATGCTCGTAAAGTTCGCCCCGGCGACCAGCGACGGGCCTCCGCGTCCTGATATCGACCAGGCCGGTGAGAAGGTGGTGGAGCTGACGCACTGCGAAGGTGTGTCGCAATGTGTGAGGCGACACGTTCCGTCCGAGTATTTCGCTTCCTCCCGCTCTCGAAGTGGCGGCAGAAAACGCGGCGTTCCACGCGGCGCGTGACGGAGCGGGTCCTTGTTCCGAAAGCCAAAGCGGCCCGAAATCAACAATCTCAGAGTACCCGCTTCTCGATGGGTGGGGACGCACTTCAACGAGCAGCTTCCGTTCCTCGGGGAGGAAGAGGCTAAGCGGCTTCACGACCCCCTGGTTCGCGCCGGCGACGATGCGAGCTTTCGTCCCGGCAAGCTCGAAGAAGAGCCACTCGCCGAACTGGCTCAACGACTTACTTCGGTGCACCCCACCGCCGAATGTCGTGTTGATCAACGTATGCGCCTGGTGGCCTCGTTCTTCTTCCAGGTAGTTCCGCATTGGACCCGCCGCCACGCGCTTGGAATAGTGAACGTCCCTCTTCTTGCGGCCCTTTGTTATCGAGGCCGGCACCGCGAGCTCCACCATTCGGTGGCTTGAGAATTGGTCGAATGGCTTCAACTCGTGGCGAAGCAGGTTCGCGGCTTCGGAGCATCTCAACCCGGTCGTGACCAGCAGCTCGGCGAATGCCACGTTGCGCAGAGACGTCCTCGGCGCTCGCCCCATTCCACGGTCGCGGAAGATCCGAAACTGACCGATGTTGATCATCCGGACCTTGCCGCCGCCTGAGTCTGCGCTGGCGCGGAATTCGGCCCAGTTGATCTCACCGGGAAGTTCTAGATGGCGCTTCAGCCGCAGAAGAGCGGCGGCGACCTTGTTCCAGCTCGCCTCACCCAGCCGGAAGCGGAGGTCGCCTTCGCGGCGCAGGCGCTTGTAGGCCCAGAAATCCAGCTCCGTCGCTTGCTCGACGGACTTTCCGCATCTTTGGCGGAGATATCTGGCGAAGACCTCAGCTTCGCGCGCATAGGTTTCGGCAGTGAGTGCTGACCGATCCCGGCGCCGGACCCTGACGCCAAACTCAGTGACTGCCCAATTGAGATCGCCGTCGTCGTCGATAATCACGGGACTGAGCTCTGGGACGTCGTAGTGTGCCAAGGCGTCGAGCGCTGCTGATGTGAGACCAGCGTCGAAGAAGCTCAAGTGGAGCGGCTCAGAAGCGGAGATCTGGCTCCGCAGAAGCTTGAATAATGTCATGTGCAACCGAGTCCTGAGCGGATCTGAGTCGCAGCTTCGACGCGAGTCCGAAATGAAGCGCGTGCGCTCTGCTCCAAGTCGCCGCGCTCTTCATCGAAGTCAGTTCGCGAGGGGGTGCTGCTGCTCTGTTGAGACCTAAGCCAAACATGCAGCAGAACCGTTGTGCGCCAGGCTAACCTCGCCCGGCTTGGCCTTCAGCCCGCCGCCGGTCAGCGCCGCCATGCTGGCCGAATGGTGCGGGTTGCGGAACGGCCGGGCGCGGGTGAGCTGGCCCTTGGCGATCAGCCCGGCCACCGAATGGATCATCGAGGTCTCGAGCAGTTCTTCGCTGGTCAGCGGCGGCAGGAGGCCCGGCAGCCTGGCCGCCATCATCGACTTGCCCGAACCGGGCGGGCCCGAAAACAGCAGGTTGTGACCGCCCGCTGCGGCGATCTCCAGCGCCCGCTTGGCGTTCTCCTGGCCCTTCACCTCGCGCAGGTCGGGCGCCCGCTCGTCATCCAGCATCGCGCCCGGCCTCGGCGCCGACAGGATCTGCGTCCCGCGGAAGTGGTTCACCAGGGCGATCAGCGAAGGCGCGGCCAGCACGCGCGTCCCGCCGGCCCAGGCCGCTTCCGGCCCGCAGGCCTCGGGGCAGATGAGGCCGAGCCCCAGGCCGCCGGCCGCCACGGCCGCCGGCAGGGCGCCTGCGACCGCCGTGATCCGCCCGTCCAGCGCCAGCTCGCCCACCGCCGCCCAGCCCTCCAGCGCGTCCGGCGGGATCACACCCATGCCGGCCATGATGGCCAGCGCGATCGGCAGGTCGTAGTGGCTGCCTTCCTTGGGCAGGTCGGCGGGCGCGAGGTTGGCGATGATCCGCCGGGCCGGCAGCGCCAGCCCCAAGCCCGAGAACGCCGCGCGGACCCGCTCGCGGCTCTCCGACACCGCCTTGTCGCCCATGCCGACGAGGAAAAACTTGGCCTCGCCGGACGTGAACTGAACCTGCACATCGACGCGGACGGCTTCGACGCCGGAGAACGCCAGAGTCACCACCCGCGCCGCCATCCCTGATCCCAACCTGTTGTGGTCAAGCCTAGACTTATCCACAAACCACAGCATGAAGCTGAGCCTGGATCAAGAACAGAAACAGAACTTTTCAGGAAAGTCAGACAAGTCCGCAGCTTAGGACTGTCTTTTGAGGTGTGCGTGGAGCGTGCGGCGCTAAGTTGCTCAGCCGCGTCGCAAGGCTTCGACCCTCTGCCACATCACCTCGGCGGCGTCGACGCCGGTAAACCGCTTCAGCGCCACGGCGCCGGTGGGGGAGGTGACGTTGATCTCGGTCAGGTAGTCGCCGATCACGTCGATGCCGACGAAGATCAGCCCGCGCGCCTTCAGCTCCGGACCGATGGTCGCGCAGATCTCCCGATCGCGCGCGGTCAGCTCCACCGGCTCGGCCTTGCCGCCAACCGCCAGGTTCGAACGAATCTGACCCTTCTCCGGCACCCGGTTGATGGCGCCCACCGGCTCGCCGTCCACCAGCAGGATGCGCTTGTCGCCCTTGGTCACCGACGGGAGGAACTTCTGGACGATCACCGGCTCGCGGCCGATCTGGGCGTGCAGCTCCAGCATGGCGTCGATGTTCGGATCGTCCGCCAGATGGCGGGTGACGCCCGAGCCGCCGCGGCCGTTCAGCGGCTTCATGACGATGTCGCCGTGCCGCGCCCGGAAGTCGTAGATGGCGTCGCGGTCCTGGGTGATCAGGGTCGGCGGCTGCAGGCCCGGAAACTTGGTCACGAACAGCTTCTCGGGCGCATTCCGCACCTCGCGCGGATCATTCACGACCAGCACCTGCGGGTGGATCGTCTCAAGGAAGAACGTCGTGTCGATGTAGTGCATGTCGAACGGCGGATCCTGCCTGAGCAGCACCACGTCGAACTCGGTCAGCTCCACCTTGCGCCAGGGACCGAGGTTTGCATGGTCCCCGTTCACGCGCTGGACGGTGACGTCGCGGCCGCGGGCGAACACCCGGCCGTCCTCCATCGCCAGCTTGTCGGTGGTGTAGACGAACAGCGAGTGGCCCCGCGCCTGCGCTGTCTCCATCATCAGGAAGGTCGTGTCGCCTTCGATGTTCACGCCCTCGATGGGATCCATCTGGACGGCGACTTTCAAAGACATGCGCTTCCTCGGGCAGAACGGCTCAGGTCCAGCGACATAGGACGCCGGAGCCGCGCGCGCTAGCGGCGGGCGACGGCTTCCGGCGGCAGGGTGTCTGCCTGGACGCCCGCCAGCGCCAGCCGGCCGCCGTCCATGACGATGACCGTATCGGCGCCTTCCTGGCGCACCTCGTAGGCGACGCCGGGCTCGACGATCACCCGGTCGCCCTCGGCAAGCGAGAAGTCGAGCACGCGGTCCGCGCCGACGCCGGCCCGGGTCACGAAGATGTCGGCCCCCGCGCCCCCGCGCAGCATGTCGTCGCCCTTGTCGCCGCTGATCCAGTCCGACCCCGCGCCGCCGTCGACGCTGTCGTTGTCAGCGCCGGCGCGGATGACGTCGTCGCCGCCGCCGCCGTCGACGGTGTCGTTCCCCGGCCGGCCCAGCAGGAACTCGCCCTTGTCGCCACCCTTCAGATGGTCCGGACCGGGGCCGCCGGTGACGGTGGGCGCAGGGCCGGTCCCGCGGCGCTCCGCGATCGCCTGCTCGGGCGAGATGCGGTGGGGCAAGGCGATAGCGGCGGCGATCCGCTGCCTGGCCGCGTCGCTGGCCGGCGGGGCGGGCGACATCAGCACCGGCAGGCCGTTCTCGACGACCTCCAGGATCACCACGTCCGGCTGGAAGCGGGCGATCAGGTCCTCGCGCCAGGCGCCGTCCTGGTTGTGCGCCAGCACGATGCGGCTGAAGTGCGAATAGAAGAACGGCAGGAAGGCGTTGGAGAACGAGTCCATCGTCATCAGCAGCACCGGCTTGCCGGTCTGTCCGGTCTCCACGACACGCGGGGCCGTCCATTCCTGCACCGGCGTCAGCCACTGGACCTTCAGCGCGTCCTCGACCGGCGGATCGCCCAGCTCGGGGTAGTCGACATGGGTGAAGCTCGCGACGCCCAGCATGAGCGCCAGATTGCGCGGCTTGTTCGGGTCGCGCTCGCGCACCTCGACGAAATCGTCCAGCGGCCGCGGCCCTTCGGCGACGCCCAAGGCCTGCAGCTTCCGCATCACCGCGGCGTAGCCGTAGTAGGCGCCAAGTCCGGTCCAGTGGGTGTCGTTCGGCGTATAGGTGTTCAGGCCCCAACGGGTCGGCCGCTCCAGCGCCTCGCGCAGGTACAGCACCTCGCCCGCCTGCGCGCTGGCCGCCAGACGGGGCAGCAGCTCGGCCGCTCGGTTCAGGTCGGGGCCGCGGTACCACCAGGGCCCGAACTCGGGATAGAGCGCCTCCTTGTCCGGCGCGGCCACCACCAGATAGGTCGCGCCCTGCGCTCTCAGGGCCTCGGTGCGGCCGGCCAGCGCCGCCAGCCACTCCGCGGCCTGGGCGTCGGTGTAGGCCGGGTCGTTTCGCACCGAACCGAGGTGCGTGCCGTTGTCGAAGAACAGCCAGCCGTCCTTGCCGACGATCACCTTTTCCGAGCCGCTCACCCCCAGCTTGGCCCGGAGGAAGTTGAGGGCGCCGATGAGGTGAGGCCGGGCCGGGAAGTGATCGGCGACCCAGGCGTCGGCGGCCTTGGGGTAGTCCCGCAGCGCGGCCCAGGAGGCCTCCAGTTTCGGCGCCTTGGCCGGCTTGCGATTCTCGGCGAGGTCGGGCGCGGGCGCGAGCTTCGGCGCGAGGAACCCGGCGGCCAGCACCGCGGCGGTCGACGCCATCAGCCCGGCCCAGTGTGTGCGCAGCGACCGGGCCATCAGAACCGGAAGTACAGGAAGGGGTTGAGGCTGGAGCCCGCCAGGTAGGCGATCGAGAGCACCAGGCCCACGATCAGCACCGGCGTCGCCAGCACGTGCACGCCCTGGGTGTCCAGGCGGGCCTCGATGGTCGGCGAGGGCGGAAGCTTCGGCGCATTCAGGCGCGCCATCAGCCAGGGCAGCGCCGGGTAGGCGAAGACGCAGCCCAGCGCCAGCGCCGCCAGCACCTGGTTGTTCAGCGCGACCTGGGTGGCGATCGGCAGGACCTTGAAGCCGGCGGGATCGACCAGCGCGCCCCAGTAGCGCAGCGCCTGCGTCAGGCTCTCGTCACGGAACAGCACCCAGCCGGCCATCACCGCCAGCAGGGTGTAGGCGACCGCCACCACGCGCGGCAGGCGCTCCAGCAACCGGCCCACGCCGAAGCGCTCGATCAGCAGGAAGCCGCCGTGGAAGAGGCCCCAGGCGATGAAGTTCCACGCCGCCCCATGCCAGAAGCCGGTGAGCAAGAAGACGATCAGCAGATTGCGCACCGTCTTCCAGGCGCCGCCGCGATTGCCCCCGAGCGGGATGTAGACGTAGTCGCGGAACCACGACGACAGCGAGATGTGCCAGCGCCGCCAGAAGTCGGTCACCGAACGCGCCATGTAGGGGTAGTCGAAGTTCTTCGGGAACGTAAAGCCCAGCATGAAGGCCAGGCCGATGGCCATGTTCGAGTAGCCGCAGAAGTCGAAGTAGATCTGCAGCGTGTAGGCCAGCATCCCCAGCCAGGCGGTGCCGGCGTCGAGCGATCCGGGCTGCAGGCCGAAGGCGTGATCCGCCAAGGGCGCGACCGAGTTGGCGATCAGCACCTTCTGGCAGAGCCCGACGATGAAGTACTGGATGCCCAGGCCGATGCGGCCCGTGCGGCGGCGATCGGCGTGCAGTTCGTCGCGGATGTGCGCGAAGCGGACGATCGGACCCGCGATCAGGTGCGGGAACATCAGGATGTAGGCGGCGAACCGGGTCAGGTCGCGCTCCACCTCCACCTGGCGACGATAGACGTCGAACAGGTAGCTGATCAGCTGGAAGGTGAAGAAGCTGATGCCCAGCGGCAGCTTGGGGTCGATGGCCGGCAGCGGGTCGCCCGGCAGCAGGGCGTTGAGGTTGGCGGCGAAGAAGCCCGCGTACTTGAACCAGCCCAGGACCGACAGGTCGACGGCGATCAGGGCCGCCAGCGCCAGGCGTCGGCGACCGGGGTCGGTCAGGCCGTCCAGCCAGCGCGCGCCGGCGTAGTTCAGCCCGATCAGCGCCAGCAGCAGGACGACGTAGGGGCCCTCGCCCCAGGTGTAGAAGATGGCGCTGCCGGCCAGCAGCGCGCCCGTTCGCCAGCCGCTCAGATAGTAGCCGAGCAGGAACAGAGGCAGGAAATAGAAGATGAAGATGACGGAGCTGAAGACCATCCGCCGTTGCCGCGCCCCGCCTCACGAATCGCGGGCCAGGATGGTCGGCGCGGCCTGCCACGGCAAGGTCAGTTGAGACGAAGCCGGACGCGCTCGCGCTGGGCCCGCGCCGCCAGCGCAGCGCCGCCGTCGATGGCGCTCGCCCGTTGCAACGCCTCCAGAGCGCCGGTCAGCGCGCCCTGACCTTCGCGCGCCGCCGCCACATCCAGCCACGGCCGGTGATCGGCGGGGTCCAACAGGGCGCGGCGCAACGCCGCTCGCTCAGCGCGTGGGTAGTCGCGCACCGCGCTGGCGCGGGCGAAGATGATGTTCTGCAGCCGCATCAGAACGGCCCGGTCGCTCACCGGCGCCATCAGCCGGTCGAGCCGGTCGGCGACGTTCGGCGTCAGGCCGGCGTGCAGCGCCCGTCGGGTCAGCTCGGACGGCAGCACCACGCGGCCCTCGGAGAACGGATCGAGCGCCAGCGGGCCTTCCTCGGTCTCGATGCGCAGCAGGAAATGGCCCGGGAAGTCGACGCCCTGCACCGTCAGCCCGCAGCGGCGGGCGGCGTGGAGGTAGAAGATGCCGAGCGTCACCGCCAACCCCCGGCGGGTCTCGGCGACGGTGATCAGGTCGGCGTTACCGAGGCCTTCGGTCGCGAACAGGTCGCCGGTCAGACGCAGGTCGCCGGCCATGCTTTCGGCCAGGGCCTCCTCGGCGCTTTCCCGCTTCAGCCGCTCGGTCAGCCGCTGCACGCCGGCCTGCGCCATGTCCCGCGCCACGCCTGCGTCCCGCACGGGCTCTTCGTGCATCGCGCAGGCGATCGCAGCCTCCAGCAGCGGGAACTCGCCCTCGGGAGCAGCGCCTGCCTCCAGCAGGATCGTCTCGGCCTCTTCGCGATCCATTCGTCTCTTAAACTGGGAATCCCGTCCTCAGGCGCCCTTCCAGGCGTCGGGAATATGCATAGGAAGCCGCCCCGGCGCGAGAGCCACCAGGTCGAGGCGAACGGACGCACCCTTCAACCCCGGCCGTTTGGCCGCCAGATTGGCGCCGGCGCGCCGGAGCCGGTCGCGCTGGTCGGCGCTGACAGCGTCGAGCGCCGCCGCCAAGTTCCCGCGCCGCTTTACTTCCACAACCGCGAGGATGCGGCCGCGCAGCGCCAGCAGGTCGATCTCGCCCTGCGGCGTCTTCAGCCGGAAACCCAGGATGCGGTAGCCGCGCAGCATCAGCCACAGCGCCGCCAGGACCTCGCCACGCCGGCCCGACAACCGGGCGGCCGCTCCGCGCGCGGTGCGCACCGCCGCCCGCGTCGGCCGCGTTGTGCTCACCGCTTCAGCTCCAGCGCCCGCCTGTAGAGTTCACGGCGGGGCAGGCCCAGCGCCTTGGCCACCTCGGCGGCGGCGTCGGCGGGCTTCAGGCGGGCCAGGGCCTCGGCCAGCGCGGCGTCGGCGTCGGCGGCGGTCGCCTCGACCTCGCGGCCCGGGCCGACCAGCACCACCAGCTCGCCCCGCGGGGCCTCGAACTGCGGGTCGACCGCGAGCTGGGAAAGCGGGCCGCGCACGATGGTCTCGTAGAGCTTGGTCAATTCACGGCAGACGACGGCTTCCCGCGTTCCACCCAGCACCTCCGCCATGTCCGCCAGGCTGTCGGCCAGCCGCGAGCCGCCCTCGAAGAACACCAGCGTCGCCCGCACGCCGGCGATCTCGGCCAGGAACGTCTTGCGCGCCGCCGACTTCGGCGGGGGGAAGCCCACGAACAGGAAGCGGTCGGTCGGCAGACCCGAGGCGGCCAGGCCCGCCAGCAGCGCCGAGGCGCCTGGGATCGGGATCACCGGGAAACCGGCCTGCGCCGCCTCGCGCACCACCCTGTAGCCCGGGTCCGAGACGAGCGGCGTGCCGGCGTCGGAGACCAGCGCCACGCGCCCGCCGTCGGCCATCACCTGCAGCGCCCGGGGCGTCGCCCGGGCCTCGCCGTGTTCGTCGCAGCGTTCCAGCTTGGCCGACAGCCCGAAGGCCTGCAGCAGCTTGGAAGAGACGCGGGTGTCCTCGGCGAGCACCAGGTCGGCCTGCGCCAAAACGTCCAGCGCCCGCAATGTAATATCCCTGAGGTTGCCGATCGGGGTCGCTACGACATAGAGGCCCGACGCGAGCGGGGCGTCGTCAAGTGCGGGCGGAGGCAGGGCGCGGGCCATGGGTCCGAGGCTTCGCCGCTCCGGCCCGCGATGGCAAGCTGCATCGCCGAGCTTTGCAGGGGTCGGGGGTCGAGTTCGATGCGGCGTCGGGTGTACGTGATTGCGTTGGGCCTTGCGCTGGCCGTCGTCGCGCCGATCTGGCTGCTGATGCAACGGCCGGACGCCGGGAAGATGCACGTCTTCGAGGGCGTGCGCGGCCCCAAGGCCGCTTCGAAGATCGTCGAGCCCCCTGGCGCGGCCGTCGCCGACTTCGAACGGGGCGGCGACCACCGCCTGGCCATCCTCGTCACCGATCCGGAGTCCGGCTGGCTGGGGCTGGTCCGCGGCTTCCGCGCCCAGGGCGTGCCGATCACCGTCACCCGTGACCCGGCCAGGGCGCTGCGGCACAAGGTGGTGCTGGTCTATCCGATCGTCTCGGGCCAGGTGCTGGAGGCGCCCCAGATCCGGGCTCTCGCCCAGCACGTCCGGGACGGCGGCACGGTGCTGGCCTTCAACCTCGCCGGGGGCGGCCTCGAAGAACTCTTCGGCGTGCAGCCGGGGGCGGAGTCGGCCACGCGGACCCGCCTGCGCTGGACGCCGGGCACGGGCGTTCCCGAGGAGGACGAGATCGCCGTCTCCAGCGCCGGCGAAACGCGCGTCTCCAGCATCGGCTACGCGGCGACTTCGCCAGGCACCCGCGTGCTCGCCCGCTTCGAAGACGGCTCGGCGGCGGCCGCCTGCCGCACCGTCGGCGGCCAGGCCTGTGTCCTCGGCGTCGACCTGGGCTCGCTGGCGCAGCGGGCCATGAACGGCCGCGCCGAGCCGATCTCACGCAGCTATGTGAACGGCTACGAACCCTCGCTCGACGTGCTGTTCCGTTGGGTGCGGGACCTCTATGTGGCCGGCGAGCCGACGCCCTGGCTGGTGTCGACGGCGCCGGCGGGCAAGCAGGTCTCGATCCTGTTCACCCACGACGTCGACGCCGGGACCTCCCCCGCCAATTCCCAGGCCTACGCCGACGTGCTGAAGGCGCGCGGCATCTCGGGGACGTTCTTCATCCAGACCAAGTACGTGAAGGACTACAACGACGTGGCCTTCTTCAACGACGCCGCCGTCCCGCACATCAAGCGGCTCGTCGCCGACAGCATGGACGTGGGCAGCCACACCGTCGCCCACTCGCGCAAGTTCCAGGATATGCCGCTGGGCACGGGCAAGGAGCGCTACCCGAGCTATCACCCGTTCGTGGAGAGCGAGGACGCGGTGCGCGATGCGAGCGTGCTCGGCGAGCTCCGTGTCTCGAAGGTCCTGCTGGAGGAGCTGGCAGGCGCCAATGTCCAGTCGTTCCGGCCGGGCCGGCTGTCGTATCCGTTCAGCCTGCCCCAGGCGCTGGTGGCGACAGGCTATCGGCACTCCTCGTCGATCACCGCCAACATGGTGCTCAGCCACCTCCCGTTCCAGCTGACCGACAGCCGCGGCGACGTCGCGCTGCAGCCGGTCTGGGAGTTCCCGGTCGCCATCGAGGACGAGCTGCCGCCCAGGTTGGGCGACCGCCTGCCGCAGGCCAACGCCCTGATCGAGAAGATCGCCCGCCACCGCGGGGTCGCGACGATCCTGATCCACCCCAACGTCACCGACCACAAGCTGGCCTTCGAGGCGGGCGTCGCCGATCACTGGAAGGACCGCGCCTGGATGGGATCGGTGGCCGCGTTCGGCGACTGGTGGCGGGCCCGGGACGCCCTCGACGCCGATGTGGTCGTCGCCAACGGCCGGCCGGTGCTGCAGGTGAGCGCGCCTCAGGGCGCCGAGGCCGTGGCGGTGATCTTCCCGAAGGCCAACGGCCGCGAGGTGCGCCTCGACCTGCCGGCGGGCGGCCGCACACAGGTGGCGCTCCCGTGATCGCCGCGCTCGCCGTCGCGGCGGCGCTCGCCGGCGAACCGCGGCTGGTCTGGTCCGACGAGTTCGATGGCGCCGCGCTCGACCGGTCCAAGTGGACCGCGGACGTCGACTGCTGGGGCGGCGGCAATCACGAGCGGCAGTGCTACGTCGACCGGCCGGCCAACCTGGCGGTGGAGGACGGAACGTTGCGCATCACCGCCACTCGCGCCCGCACGACGGGCCCGGCCTGGCCGGCGCGGCTCGGCGGCGGGGGCTCGAAGTCGCTGCCCTACGCCTCGGCCCGGCTGCACACCCGCGGCAAGGCCGCGTTCCGTTACGGCCGCGTCGAGGTGCGGGCGAAGCTGCCCGGCGGCCAGGGGATCTGGCCAGCGATCTGGATGCTGCCCGAGCACGACGCCTACGGCCCCTATCCGCTGTCGGGCGAGATCGACATCGCCGAGGCAGTGAACCTTGGCGTGCGTTGCGACGGCTGCCGCGACGAGGTGCACGGCACGCTGCACCACGGCCGCTCGACCCGCAGCGTCCGCCAGTGGGGCGGCAAGGCGCCGTTCGCCGACTGGGACGCTTTCCACGTCTACGGCCTGGAATGGACCCCGACCGAGATCGTCTGGCTGCTCGACGGCGAAGCCTATCACCGCGAGCCTGCCCGCCCGCCCTTCGACCAGCCCTTCCACCTGATCCTCAACCTGGCCGTCGGCGGCAAGTGGCCGGAGGGCGCGGGCCGGAGCGGCGTCGACGACCAGGCGCTGCCCGCGACGATGTGGGTGGACTGGGTGCGGGTCTACGTCCGCGATTAGGCCTCGGTCGCGAGCGCCGTCGTCAGGCTGTCCAGTACGCGGCGGCCGGCCGGTGTGGCGCGCAGCCGCAGCGGATCGTCGGCCAGCAGCTCAAGCTCGACAAGGCGGCGCACGATGGGACTCGTCGGACTGAGGTCGAGGGCCGCCATCTCCTGGAACGGCAGGCCTTCGGCGACCCGCAAGCCGCCAAGCAGCCGTTCCTCGGCGACATCCTGCGGACTCAGCAGCTCGCGCGCGCTTCGGCCGGAGATGTAGTCGGCCGGACGGTCGACGGCGGTCGTCGCCAAGCGACCCCTCGCGGTGGTGATCCGCCCGTGCGCGCCGGGGCCTGCGCCGACGTAGTCGTGGCCGCGCCAGTAGACGAGGTTGTGCCGCGACCGCGCCGCGGCGCCCCTGGCGTGGTTGGACACTTCGTAGGCCTCGAAGCCCTCGGCCTCGAGGATCTGCTGCGTCGTCTCATAGAGTTCGGCGGCCGGCTCCTCCGCTGGCGGAAGCAGCAGGCCGCGACGCACCGCGCGGTCGAAGGCGGTGCCGGGCTCGATGGTCAGCTGGTAGGGCGAGATGTGCTCCGCGCCGAGGTCGACCGCCGCGCGCAGCTCGTCGGCCCACGCGTCCGGCGTCTGGCCCGGCCGGGCGTAGATCAGGTCCACGGACAGGCGCGGGAAGATCCGCGCCGCCGTCTCGGCCGCGCGTCGGCCCTCCACCGCGCCGTGGTTGCGGCCCAGCAGCTTCAGCGCGGCGTCGTCCAGCGACTGCAGGCCGAGCGAGAGCCGGTTGACGCCCGCGTCCCGGAAGCCCTGGAAGCGGCCCGCCTCGGCGTCGGTGGGGTTGGCCTCCAGGCTCACTTCCAGGTCAGCGGCCGGCGCCCACAGCCGCTTCGCCATGTCCACGATCTTCGCCGCCCATGCGGGCTCCATCAGGGACGGCGTCCCGCCGCCGAAGAAGACCGACACCAGCTCACGGGGACCGGTCAGCTCGCGCTGCGCCTCCAGGTCGCGGACGATGGCGCGGGCGAGCTCCTCCGCCTCGGCCTCCCGGCCGCGGGCCTTGAAGACGTTGAAGTCGCAATAGGGGCAGATCCGCGCGCAGTAGGGCCAGTGGACGTAGACCCCCAGAGGAATCCCCTGGGGCGCGGCGGTCGTCACAACAGCGCCGCCTTCAGCTTTTCGAACGCACGGGCCCGGTGGCTCATGGCGTCCTTCACCGCGGGCTCGATCTCGCCGAAGGTCTGGTCGAGGCCCTCGGGCACGAAGATCGGGTCATAGCCGAAACCCTTGTCGCCGCGCGGCGGGAAAGCCAGCGTCCCGTCGATCCGGCCCTCGACCACCACGGCCGGGCCGCCAGGCCAGGCGACGGCCAGAGCCGAGGTGAACCAGGCCGAGGCGTCGTCCGCGCCGGCTTCCTCGAGCCGCTCCTCGACCTTCTTCATCGCCACCGCGAAGTCCTTGCCGGGCCCGGCCCAGCGGGCGGAATAGATGCCGGGCGAGCCGCCCAGCGCCGTCACCGACAGGCCGCTGTCGTCGGCGATCGCGACGAGCCCGGTGGCCTCCGCCGCGTGCCGGGCTTTCAGCAGCGCATTGCCGACGAAGGTGCTCTCGGTCTCCTCAGGCTCCGGCAGACCCAGCTCGCCCGCCGCCACCAGCTCGAAGCGGCCCTCTAGGATCTCGGCCAGTTCCCGGGCCTTGCCGGGGTTGTGGGTGGCCACCACCAGGCGGCTGCCGGGCTCCAGGCGAAGCGGCATCGCTTAACTCCATCTTTACGCGCGGGGGACCATAGCGCGCCCCCGCTGTGCTGCATTGCAAAAGTTTAATCAGATTACGCCCTATTCACGTGATCGAAAAACGATGCGGGCGTATCGATAAACACAACAAGTAAGCGTGTCCTTCCAACCCCGATGCTGCAGCGCAGCATCATCACACAGGAGAGTTCCAGATGCTCGCCAACGTCATGACCTTCGTCGACCGCGTCGCCATGAGCCTCGTGCTGGTCCTCGGCGCCGTGCCGATGCTGGCTATCGCCGCCGCGCAAATCTAGGTTCGACGCGTGAAGTTCGTCAGATCCGCCCGGGCCGCTGCGTGGCTGCACGCCGGCCGGGCGGATCAAGACGAGACGCTAGCGGGGTCGACCAGCATCATGCGCGCCTTGGGTCCGGGCTCGGTTTCGAGCTTCCTGAAGATCATCCTCGACGTCGTCTTCGGCGCGCTGTGGGTGCTCCTCTGCATCGTGGGCCTGATCACGGTCGCGGCCGTGCTGCTGAGCTTCAATCCCGACCTGCTCGCCGGCGTGACCGTGAATTCGGAGGCCAGCGAAGTTCTCAGCCGAGGCCCGGTCCTCGCCGTGGGTCTGGCGGCGTTCGGCGTCTACTGCGGCGGCGTCCTGGTGATCGTGGGCGTCCTGCGCCGCATCTTCGCCACCCTGACGGCCGGCGATCCCTTCCATCCTGACAACGTCGCGCGCCTGCGCCTGATCGGCCTGATCCTGGCGGCCCTGGAGTTGGGCCGCTACGCCCTGTGGGCCGTGGGCGCCTGGGTGCTGCCCGGGGTCACCGACGTGGAGCCCAACTTCAGCCTCACCACCTGGTTCTCGGTGCTGGTGGTCTTCGTGCTGGCCGAGGTGTTCCGCGAGGGCGCGCGCCTGCGCCGTGAAGCCGAGCTGACCATCTGACATGCCGATCCGCGTCAATCTCGACCGCGTCCTGCTCGACCGCGTCCTGCTCGACCGGCGCATGTCGCTGACCGAGCTCGCCGACCGCGTCGGCGTGACCATCGCCAACCTGTCGATCCTGAAGACCGGCAAGGCCCGCGCGGTGCGCTTCTCGACGCTGGCCGCGCTGTGCCGCGAGCTCGACTGCCAGCCTGGCGACCTGCTGGTCTACGAGGCCGGCCCCGACGATCCCCTCGACGACGAGCCGGAAGGCTAGCGGGAAACCGCCGCCCGCTGCAGCTCGCAGAGCTCGCCGATGCCCTTGCGCGCCAGGCTGAACAGCGCATCGAACTCGGCCTGGGAGAAGCCGCGCTTCTCGCCGGTCGCCTGCACCTCGACGATGTCGCCATTGCCGGTCAGCACGAAGTTGGCGTCGGCCTCGGCGTTGCTGTCCTCCTCGTAGTCCAGGTCCAGGACCGGCGTGCCGGAGAACACCCCGCACGAGATCGCCGCCACCTGATCGAGGATCGGGTCAGCCGTGATCACGCCCTCGTCCAGCAGGTATTGGGTCGCCAGCCGCAGCGCGACCCACGCGCCGGTGACCGACGCCGTCCGGGTGCCGCCGTCGGCCTGCAGCACGTCGCAGTCGACGGTGATCTGCCGTTCGCCCAGCGCCTTCAGATCGACCACGGCGCGCAGGGACCGGCCGATCAGCCGCTGGATTTCCTGCGTGCGACCGGACTGCTTGCCGGCCGCAGCCTCTCGCCGGCCGCGGGTGTGGGTCGCCCGCGGCAGCATGCCGTACTCGGCCGTCACCCAGCCCTGGCCCTTGCCGCGCAGGAAGCCAGGCACGCCTTCCTCCAGGCTCGCCGTCACCAGCACCTTGGTGTGGCCGAAGCTGACCAGGCACGAGCCCTCGGCGTAGCGGGTGACGCCCGTCTCCAACGTGACGGGGCGGAGCAGCTCAGGGGTGCGGGCGGACGGGCGCATGATCAGGAATTTCCGGAAGGGCTTCGGCGCCTTGCGCCGACGGAGGCCGCGCTTATCCTAAACCTGAGAGGCGCCGTCCATGGGCGCCGCAAACCGCTCTTGGTGACGTGACACATCCGTTCCTCGCCCGCGGGCCGACGCTGACCGAACTTGACCAACGCGCCCGCGAGGTCTTCCGGCGCATAGTCGAGAGCTATCTGGAGACGGGCGAGCCCGTCGGCTCCCGCACGTTGTCCAAGGGCGGCCTGCCGCTGTCGCCGGCGTCGATCCGCAACACCATGCAGGACCTCACCCAGCTCGGCCTGCTGGGCGCGCCGCACGTCAGCGCCGGGCGGCTGCCCACACATGCGGGCCTGCGCCTGTTCGTCGACGGCCTGCTGGAGGTGGGGGACGTCGCCGAGCAGGAGCGCCGCAACATCGAGGCCCGCCTGATGGCCCATGGCGGCAACTACCAGGACGCCCTGAGCGAGGCCTCCAAGATCCTTTCGGGTCTGGCGGGCGGCGCTGGCGTCGTCGTTACGCCGGTCCGCGACGCTGGGGTCACCCACGTCGAGTTCGTGCCGCTCTCGGGCCAACGGACGCTGGCGATCATGGTCTTCGACGACGGCACGGTGGAGAACCGGCTGATCCGCCGGCCGATGGGCGTGACGCCCTCGGCGCTGCAGGAGGCGTCGAACTTCCTGAACGCCCGCCTCCGGGGCCGGACCCTCGCCGAGGCCAAGGTCGACCTGCGCGCCGAGCTGGACCGTGCGCGCCGCGAACTGGACGACACCGCCGCCCGGCTGGTGGAGGACGGCCTGGCCGCCTGGGGCGGCGGCGATGACGACGAACGCGCGCTCATCGTTCGCGGCCGCGCCAACCTGCTGGAGGACGCCGAGGCCATCGAGGACCTGGAGCGCGTCCGCTCGCTATTCGAGGACCTCGAGCAGAAGGAGCAGCTGATCCAGCTGCTGGACGGCGTCCGCGACGGCGAGGGCGTGCGCATCTTCATCGGCGCCGAAACGCGGCTGTTCTCGCTTTCGGGTTCCGCCGTGATCGCGGCGCCCTATATGACGGGGTCGCAGCGGGTGGTCGGCGCGATCGGTGTGATCGGCCCCGCCCGGTTGAACTATGCCCGGGTCATCCCGTTGGTGGACTACACCGCCCGCGTGCTTGGCCAGGTGATGAACGCGTAAGACCAGGTAGGACATGTCCGAAGACAACACCCCGACAAATGGCGCCGACGAGACCTTCGAGTTCGACGGCGCCGAGCTCGAGGCGCTGAAGACCGAGAACCAGGCGCTGAAGGACCAGGTGCTCCGCTACGCGGCCGAGGCCGAGAACACCAAGCGCCGCGCCGAGCGCGAGGCCAACGACGCACGCGCCTACGCCATCCAGAAGTTCGCCCGCGACCTGCTGGGCGTCGCCGACAACCTCGACCGCGCTATGACCGCCGCGCCGGGCGATCACCCCGACGCGCCGGTCAAGAACTTCGTCGTCGGCGTCGAGATGACCGCCAAGGAGCTGCTGGGCGCCTTCGAGCGCAACGGGCTGAAGAAGATCGACCCTGCGAAGGGCGAGAAATTCGATCCGCACAAGCACCAGGCGATGATGGAACAGCCCGGGACTGACGTGACGCCCGGTGGCGTCATCCAGGTGTTGCAGCCCGGCTACGAGCTGCTGGGCCGGCTCGTGCGCCCGGCCATGGTCGTGGTCGCAGCGAAAGGCGCTGGCGCAGCCCCGGCCGGCGGTGGCGGCGAAGGCCAGTCCAACCCCTACGCCGCCAACGAGGATGGCGATCAGGCCCCCGGTTCGGGCGGGTCTGTGGACACCCGGGCCTAAAGGCCGTCGGCCCTCTTCCCCCGAGGGGGATTTTGGCTAATGTCGCAAGTCCCTTCCTTTCGGGGTGTGGGCCGGCGTTCCTGATTCGCGCCGGCTGCAAAAGGCGAGCCGGGACCTAAGAATGAAGCTGACGATCGAACGCGCCGCGCTGCTCAAGGCCCTGGGCCACGTGCAGAGCGCGGTGGAGCGCCGCAACACCATTCCGATCCTGTCGAACGTGCTGCTGTCGGCCGAGCGCGACCGGCTGACGTTCTCGGCCACCGACCTCGACATGGAGATCGTCGACGAGGCGATGGCCCAGGTCGACCAGCCGGGCCAGATCACCGCCCCGGCGCACACCCTCTACGAGATCGTCCGCAAGCTGCCTGAAGGCGCCGACGTCTCGCTGAGCTTTACAGGCGAGGACCCGCGCCTCACGGTCCAGGCCGGTCGCTCGCGCTTCAACCTGCCGGTGCTGCCGGCCGGCGACTTCCCGGTGATGTCGTCCGAGGGCTTCGGCGGCTCGGTGGGCGTCGACGTCAACGACCTGATCCGGCTGATCGACAAGACCCGCTTCGCCATCTCGGCGGAGGAGACCCGCTACTACCTGAACGGCCTCTATCTCCACACGATCGTGGTGGACGGCTCGCCCCGCCTGCGCGCGGTGGCCACCGATGGCTCGCGCCTGGCGCTGGCCGACATGCCGGCGCCCGAGGGCTCGGCCGGCGCGCCCGGCGTGATCGTGCCCCGCAAGACCGTTAGCGAGGCGCGCCGCCTGCTGGAGGACGCCGGCGAGAGCGTCGAGCTGCAGGTCAGCCCGCAGAAGATCCGCTTCGAACTGGGCGGCGCCGCCCTGACCTCCAAGGTCATCGACGGCAACTTCCCGGACTACGGACGCGTGATCCCCAAGGACAACAATCGCACGGTGATGGTCGACGCCAAGCTGTTCGCCCAGGCCGTCGACCGGGTCGCCACCATCTCGGCCGAGAAGAGCCGCTCGGTGCGCATGGCCATCGAATCCGGCCGCGTGGTGCTGACGGTCCGCAACATGGAAGCCGGCCAGGCCGTCGAAGAGCTCGAGATCGACTACGACGGCGAGCCCTTCGAACTGTCGTTCAACGCCCGCTACCTGCTGGACATCACCGACCAGATTTCCGGCGAACAGGCAGAGCTGCGCTTCGGCGGCCCGAACGATCCGGCGCTCGTGCTGGATCCGGCCGACGCCGACGTCCAGTACATCCTGATGCCGCTGCGGGTGTGATCCACGGCCAATCCCTCCCCTTTATGGGGAGGGTCGCTGCGCGAAGCGCATCGGGGTGGGGAATGTCGGATGTGCCGGCGCAGGTCTCCCCACCCGGCTCGCTGCGCTCGCCACCCTCCCCATGAAGGGGAGGGATCGCCCTCGACGCTAATGCCCGTGCGGACCTTCGTACACGCCGGGCGCCAGGCGCTCGTCCTCGGGGCCTTCCGAGCCCTCCGGCAGCACGAAGCGGCGGTCGCAGTACGGGCATTCGACGAAGCTCGCCTCGCCCATCTCCAGCCACACGCGCGGATGCCCGAGCGCGCCGCCGACGCCGTCGCAGGCGATGCGGCCCGAGCGCACCACGATCACTTCCGGCGCGGGCAGGTCGGGCGTCAGCGCCGGCTTGGCGGGCATCGGCTCCGGCTGCTTCTGGGCTTTGGCGCTCTTCGCGCTGACGAGTTTGCGGGCCATGGCCGGATCTGAAACCTCTACGCGGCCGCGTGCTTGGCTCAGGCGCGGCGCGGGCCTACCTATGCGACCGCGGCTTTCGCCGTCAACGACAGGTGATCATGGACCTTCCGGAATACGCAATCGAGGCCAAGGGCCTGATCAAGACCTACGCCGCCACCAAGACCACGCCCGAGATGCGGGCGCTCAAGGGCCTCGACCTGGCCATCCCCCGTGGTTCGATCTTCGGCCTGCTGGGTCCCAACGGCGCCGGCAAGTCCACCTTCATCAACATCCTCGCCGGCCTGACCAAGAAGACCTCGGGCGCGGTCTCGATCTGGGGCCGTGACATCGACCAGCGTCCGCGCGACGCCCGCGCCGCCATCGGCGTGGTGCCCCAGGAGATCGCCGCCGACCCCTTCTTCACGCCGCGCGAAGCGCTGGAAGTCGCCGCCGGCATGTACGCCGTGCCGAAATCCGAGCGCCGCACCGACGAGCTGCTGGCCGCGCTGGGCCTCGCCGACAAGGCCAAGGCCTATGTCCGCCAGCTCTCGGGTGGAATGAAGCGCCGGCTGATGGTCGCCAAGGCCATGGTGCACAATCCGCCCGTCCTGATCCTCGACGAGCCCACCGCCGGCGTCGACGTCGAGCTGCGCCGCCAGCTCTGGAACTATGTGCTGGAGCTGAACCGCAAGGGGGTGACCATCGTGCTCACCACCCACTACCTGGAAGAAGCCCAGGAGCTCTGCGACCAGATCGCCATCATCAACCGCGGCCAGGTCGTCGCCTGCGAGCCGACGACGACGCTGCTGCGCCGGATGGACACCCGCAACGTGCTGGTGACGCCCGAGGAGCCGCTGACCGCCGCGCCGACGCTGCCCGGCTTCGAGACCAAGCTCGGCAAGGGCGGCGGCTTCTCGGTCAGCTATCGCACCGGCCAGTCCAGCGTGGAGCAGGTCCTGGCCGCCATCCGCGCGTCCGGCCTGCACATCAAGGATATCTCGACCGAAGACCCCGACCTCGAGGACGTCTTCGTCTCCCTGACCTACGCCGCCGAGGAGGCGGGCGCCGTCTAGAGGTGCCGCGTCTCGGCCGGCGGGTTCATCCAGTCGTTGTCGCGGCCGTTGCCGAAGTTCACCGGCGCCGCGGCCAGCTCCGTGTCCGTGGCGTCGTCCAGCGTCGCGACGTTGATCGACACGAACGCCCCGCCGATCTGTTCCACATAGCCGTGGCTGAACGGCCGCACGCCGCAGGTGCGGCAGAACACGTTGTGCCCCTGCATCGTGCCGAACTGATAGTCGGTGAGGTTGTCCTCGCCCTGCAGCAGGGTGAAGGCCTCGGGTTTGATCAGGGCGCCCCAGTTCCGGGTCTTCATGCAGATCGAGCAGTTGCACCGGCCGGTGCCCGCGGCCAGGTCGATGTCGGCCTTGAACTTCACCGCGCCGCAGTGGCAGCTCCCGTGAAACGTCTTCAGCATGGCCCGTCCTCCTTGTGTGGGGAGACCATGGCAGAGCCCTGCTGACAGCAGTATGGCAGCAGCTCACCTCGCGATTTCGCGGATGTCGGGCCAGATGTACGCCACCTCGTACAGCAGCGCGCCGCCGGGCCCCGGCGCCGGCCGCGCCGGCTCCGCCACGCCGCTCAGGTGCTCATAGAACCGGCGGGCGCTGAAGTTCTCGCGCAGCACCGAGATCATCAGCGACGTGGCGCCCTGGGCCGCCAGAGCCCGGGCGCTTTCGGTCAGCAGCCGGCGGCCGAGGCCATGGTTCTGGGCCTGTCGCAGCAGGTAGAGCACGCTGATCTCGCCCTCGCCGGGAAGCCCGCGGCGCGACGGTCCCGCCTGCGCATAGCCCACCAGGCCGAAGCGGTCGGCGGCGACGAGGGTGATGCCGGCCGGCTGCGTGAGCTGTCGCCGGAAGCGCCGCGCGAAGGCGACCTCACTCATGCGGGCCAGGTAGGCGGCGGGCAGCAGGCCGCTGTAGGTCTCCCGCCAGCTCTGGACGTGCACATGGGCGATCGCTTCGGCGTCGGCGGGACCGGCCGGGAAGACCACATAGGCGGGCGCGAGCGCGGGCTGCGGCATCAATCCACAGCTTGGCGTTCTCCGGGGCCCGTTCAAGGGGTCGCCGGACTCAAGCCGACCCGTTAACGTCCGCGCAACCTATGAACGCGCCGACCCCCACCGCCGTCCCCGACCCCGCCGCCGGCGCCTCGCCGGTCATGGCGCAGTTCTTCGACGCCAAGGCGCGCCAGCCGGACGCGCTGGTGTTCTTCCGCATGGGCGACTTCTACGAGCTGTTCTTCGAGGACGCTCAGAAGGCGGCCGCCGCGCTCGGCATCACGCTCACCGCCCGCGGCCAGCACGCCGGCCAGCCCATCCCGATGGCCGGCGTCCCGGCGCATGCCATGGAGGCCTATCTCGCGAAGCTGGTGCGCGCCGGCTTCAAGGTGGCGCTGTGCGAACAGCTCGAGGACCCGGCCGAGGCCAAGAAGCGCGGCTCGAAGGCGGTGGTCCGGCGCGACGTGGTGCGCGTCGTCACGCCCGGCACCCTGACCGAGGACGGCCTGCTGGACGCCCGGGGCGCCAACCGACTGGCCGCCATCTCGGTGCGGGCCGGCGCCGCCGCCGTCGCCAGCGTCGAGCTCTCCACCGGCGAGGTGGAGTGCATGGCGGTGACGCTGTCGGGCCTGGCCTCGACGCTCGCCGCGCTCGGGCCCTCCGAGATCCTGGTCCCGGATCGCCTGTTCTCGGACGAGGGCGTCAACGCTGCGCTGAAGGCGGCCGGCGGCTTCGTCCAGCCGCTGCCCTCGGCGCTGGCCGAGCCTTCGGCGTCGGAGACCCGGCTGAAGCGGCTTTACGGCGTCGAGACCCTCGACGGCTTCGGCCAGCTCTCGGGCGCCGAGGTCTCGGCGCTGGGCCTGATCGCCGCCCATCTGGAGACCACCCAGGCCGGCAAGGTCCCGGCCCTCTCGCCGCCGCGCCGCGCGGGCGAGAGCGACGTCATGGTCATCGACCCGGCGACGCGGAACAGCCTGGAGATCGAGCGCACCCAGTCGGGCGCCCGCGACGGCTCGCTGCTGGCGGCCATCGACCGCACGATCACCGCGCCGGGGGCCCGCCTGCTGGCCTCGCGGCTGGCGCGGCCGCTGCTGGATCCCGCCGCCATCGACGCCCGCCTCGACGCCGTCGCCTGGTTCTGCGAGGCGCGGCCCCCCCGCCAGAAGCTGCGCGACTGCCTCCAGCGGCTGCCTGACATGGCCCGCGGCCTGTCCCGCCTGGCGCTGGGCCGCGGCGGCCCGCGCGACCTCGGGGCTCTGCGCGATGGGCTGACGACGGCCGACGCGGTGGCCGGCCTGTTCGCCAAGACGAACCCTCTGGTTGAGCTGCCGGCCGAGATCGCCCAGGCCGTCGAGGCCCTCGACCTGTCGAAGCGCCCGGCGCTCGCCGACTTCCGCGACCTGCTGACCACCGGTCTCGGCCCCGACCTGCCGGCGCTGGCCCGCGACGGCGGCTTCGTCGCCGATGGAATCCGCCCTGAGCTCGACCAGGCCCGCGGCCTTCGCGACGATAGCCGCCGGGTCATCGCCGCCCTCGAGGCGCGGCTGGCCGAGGAGAGCGGCGTCGCGCTGAAGGTCCGACACAACGCGGTCCTCGGCTACTTCGTGGAATGCACCGCGAAGGCGGCCGAGCCGCTGATGCAGGCGCCGCTGAACGCGACCTTCATCCACCGCCAGACGCTGGCCAACCAGGTCCGCTTCACCACCGTCGAGCTCGCTGAGCTGGACGCGAAGATCGCCCAGGCGGCGGAACGGGCGCTCGCCATCGAGGTCGACACCTTCGAGGCCTGGCGGGGCGCCGCCACCGCCGTCGCGGCCGACCTCCAGGCCGCCGCCGAAGCCGCCGCCCGCCTGGACGTGGCCTCCGGCCTTGCCGAATGGGCCGAGGACGTCGGCGCGACTAGGCCGGTGGTCGACCGCTCCACCGCCTTCGAGGCCGAAGCCGCCCGCCACCCGGTGGTCGAGGCCGCCGTCCGCCGCGCGGGCGAGGCCTTCACGCCGAACGATTGCCGCCTTGATGGCGCCGGCGTTGTCTCCGCCCGTCTCTCCATCGTCACCGGCCCGAACATGGCCGGTAAGTCGACCTTCCTGCGCCAGAACGCCTTGTTGGCGGTGCTCGCCCAGGCGGGCTGCTTCGTGCCGGCGAAGACGCTGCGCATCGGCGTGGTCGACCGGCTGTTCAGCCGGGTCGGCGCCGGAGACGACCTGGCCCGCGGCCGCTCCACCTTCATGCTGGAGATGGTCGAGACCGCGGCGATCCTCACCCAGGCGACCCCGCGCAGCCTCGTGATCCTCGACGAGATCGGTCGCGGCACCGCCACCTACGACGGCCTGGCCATCGCCTGGGCCTGCGTCGAGCAGCTGCACGAGACCAACCGCTGCCGGGCGCTGTTCGCGACGCACTATCACGAGCTGGCCGTGCTGGAGGGCCGGCTGGCCTATGTCTCGAACCTCTCCCTGAAGGCCAAGGAGTGGAACGGCGACCTGATCTTCCTGCACGAGGCCGGCCCCGGCCCCGCCGATCGCTCCTACGGTGTGCAGGTCGCCAAACTCGCCGGCGTGCCGCCTGCCGTCGTCGCCCGCGCCAAACAGGTGCTGGAGCGCCTGGAGCGCGAGGCCGGGGCTCCGGCTCACCTCGAGGATCTGCCCCTTTTCGCCGCCGTCGCCGAGCCCGAGGCCAAGTACGGCCCCTCGAAGGTCGAGGAGGCCCTCGAAGCCCTGGACGTCGATGGCATGAGCCCCCGCGAAGCCATGGACGCCCTCTACCGCCTCAAGGGCCTGCTAGCCTGATCGCCATGCCCCGGCCCGACGTGATCTTCCTCAACGGGGCCACGTCGGCGGGGAAGAGCACCCTGGCGCTTTCGCTGCAGAAGCGGCTGCCCGAGACCTGGCTGCGGTTCAGCGTCGACGACCCGCTGCAGCGCGCGCCGCTGCGGCTCCACGACAATCCGCAAGGCTTTCAGTTCCAGACTCGAGCCGACGGCGCGGTCGCCCTGAACATCGGCCCCGAGGGCGAGCGCCTGCTCCACGCTTGGCGGCGCATGCTGCGCGCGGCGGTGGACGCGGGCCAGCGCCTGATCCTCGACGAGGTGATCCTCTCGCCGGCCATCCTGCGCGACTGGCTCACGGTGTTCGAAGGGTGCGACGTCTTCTTCGTCGGAGTCCGCTGCGAGCTCGCCGAGCTTCAGCGACGCGAGGTGGCGCGGGGCGATCGCATGCCGGGCCAGGCGCTGTGGATGCACGGGCTCGTGCATGCCCACGGACACTACGACCTGGAGGTCGACAGCACGTCCTCACCCGCTGGCGCCATGGCGCAAACGATCATCGGGGCGCTCGATGCGCCGCCGGAGCTGCGTGCCTTCGACCGCCTCAGGGCTTCTTCTTCGGCCGTTTCCGCCGCACCACCGTCACCTTGAACGCCTGGCGCCCGCCGGCCTTCAGCCGTTTGCGGGCCTCGTCGGCGACGCCGGGCCGGGCCGTGCTCACGGCGGTCGGGGCCGTCATCCGTGTCTGCTTCTGGGCGATGCCGTGCCGCTTGCGGGCGTGGGCGTCCTGTTCGGCCTGTTCGGCGCGGCTCTGGGCCGTCCGGGCGGTCAGGTCCTTGATCAGCGCCTTGCCCTTACGGGTGCGGCCGGTGAGCGACGGCGCCACGTAGCGGTTGGCGTTCCACCCGACCGGCGTCGAGCCGCCTCTGTACGAACCGTTGCCCATAAACTCACCGAAACGCGGGGCGGCGGGGATAGCGCCCCGACAACGCGGCGGGAAGGCTTGCGGCGGCGGTTCGGCTCTCCTACTGCGGGGCCATGAGCCGGATCGTCTATCTCGCGTTCCCGGCCGGCGAGAAGATCACCGGCGGGCAGAAGATGATCGTGCGGCACGTGGAGACGCTGCGCGAACTCGGCTTCGACGCGGTGCTGCGCCTTCCGCACGACGCCGAGCCGCACGCCTGGCTGGATTACCGCTGCCCCGTCGAGAAGGGTTCGGGCTTCGCGCCCGACGACGTTCTCGTGCTGCCCGAGGATGCCGCGACCGCCATCCGCCAGGCCGCGAACTGGCCGATGCGCTGCGTGGTCTTCTGCCAGAGCCACCTGAACCTGGTCGGCCTGAGCTACGACGCGGTGCGCAGCTTCCCGGCAGAGCGGTTTCCGACGTTCATCGGCGTGGGCCCGCGGATCGTCCAGGCGCTGCGGCGCGACTTTCCGGGCGCCGACGTTGAGCTGGTCCACTGCTTTGCCGATGAGCGGGTGTTCCGGCCGGCCGGGGTTCGGCGCCCGGCGATCGCCCATGTGCCGACGAAGCGGCCCGGCGAGGCGGTCATTATCCGGAAGCTCTTCGAGCGGCGGCATCCCCGTCACGCCGACCTGCCCTGGATCGCGCTGCAGAACGTCTCGGAAGCCGAGGTCGCCGCCGCGATGGGCGGCTCGACCCTGTTCCTGGCGCTGGGGCGCCTCGAGGCGGTCGGCCTGACGCCGCTGGAGGCCATGGCCGCGGGCTGTGTCGTGGCGGGCTTCAAGTCGATCGGCGGCGGAGACTACGCCAGCGACCACAACGGTTTCTGGGCGCCCGAGGACGACCTGGAGGCGGCGACGGATGCGCTGGCGGAGGCCGCTGACCTGGTCGCGCAGAAGGGGCCTGCCCTCGAGCGCATGCTGGCGGCGTCGGCCGAGACCGCGCAAGCCTGGTCCTACGCCGCCTTCCGCCCGCGGCTGGAGGCGTTCTGGTCCCGCATCGCGCCGCAAGCGCGGACGCTCTAGATCGGCTATATCAGCGCCAGATGCCGCCCCGCCTGAAACCCACCCACCTGGAATACGTCGTCGACGGCGTGAAGCTGCGCAGCCAGCTGTCGACCGCTGCGCTCCAGCATGCCGGCGACGAACTGGCCCAGCGCTCGGCGGCGCTGGAGATCCTGAAGGGCGCGCTGTTCCGCGGCCGCATGATCGCCAAGGAGCGGCTGGAAAACGGAGCCGGCGGCATCGAGACCGCCCGCCTGCTGTCGGGCGTCACCGACGAGGTGGTCTCGGCGCTCTACGATTTCACTACCGTGCACATGTTCCGCGCCCGCAACCCCACCGAGGGCGAACGGCTGGCGCTGATGGCGGTGGGCGGCTACGGCCGCGGCACGCTGGCGCCGTTCTCCGACATCGATCTGCTGTTCGTGCGGCCCTACAAGCAGACCGCCCACACCGAGAGCGTCATCGAATACATGCTCTACGCGCTGTGGGATCTCGGCTTCAAAGTCGGCCACGCGTCACGGACCATCGACGAGTGCGTGAAGCTGTCGCGCGAGGACTTCACGATCCGCACCTCGATCCTCGAAGCCCGTCGGCTGACCGGCGACGAGGGTCTCGCCGACGAGCTGATCAAGCGTTTCCGCAACGAGGTGGTGAAGGGCACCGGCGCCGAATTCGTCGCCGCCAAGCTCAAGGAGCGCGACGACCGCCACGCCCGCGCCGGCGCCAGTCGCTACATGGTCGAGCCCAATGTGAAGGAGGGGAAGGGCGGCCTCCGCGACCTGAACACCCTCTTCTGGATCGCCCAGTACCTGCATCCCGGCGAGAGCCTGGAGAAGGTGATGCAGCTGGCCATCTTCGAGCGGCGCGAGGTCTCGACCTTCATCCGGGCGCTCGACTTCCTATGGGCCGTGCGCGGCCACCTGCACTTCGCCACCGGCCGGCCGGAAGAGCGCCTGACCTTCGACCTGCAGCCCGAGATCGCCCGGCGGATGGGCTACGGCGACCGCGGCGACGCCCCCGCGGTCGAGCGCTTCATGCGGCGCTACTTCCTGTTCGCCAAGGATGTGGGCTCGCTGACCCGCGTGTTCGCCGCCAAGCTGGAGGCCGACCGGGTCAAGACCGCGCCGAAGGGCATCAGCCGCTTCATCCCCGGCCGCTCGGTCAAGCGGAAGACCCTGGACGAGCCGGGCTTCCACGAGGTGGGCGGCCGCCTCGACGTCGACCCCGACATCTTCGCCCAGGATCCGGTTAACCTGCTGCGCCTGTTCCGCATCGCCGACCAGCGGAACCTCGACCTGCACCCCGACGCCTTCACGGCGGCCTCGCGGGCGACCGGCCTGATCACCTCCGCCGTCCGGCGGGATCGCCACGCCGCCAAGGTGTTCCTCGACATCCTGGCCCGCGGCCGCGACCCGCGCACGACCCTGGCGCTGATGAACGAGACGGGCGTGCTGGGCCGCTTCATCCCCGAATGGGGCCGCATCGTCGCCCAGATGCAGTTCAACATGTACCACTCGTACACGGTGGACGAGCACACGCTGCGGGCCGTCGGCGTGATCGCCGACATCGCCGCCGGCCGCCTGGCCGACGACCACCCGCTGGCCGTCCAGATCATGCCGCTGATCGCCGACCGCGAGGCGCTGTTCCTGGCCATGCTGCTGCACGACACCGGCAAGGGCGGGGCCGGCGGCCAGGAGGTGGCGGGCGCGCGGGCTGCGCGGCAAGCCGGCGAGCGCCTGGGCCTGGAGCGCTCCAAGATCGAGCTCGTCGCCTGGCTGGTCGAGCATCACCTCGTGATGAGCGATTACGCCCAGAAGCGCGACGTGTCCGACCCGCGCACCGTGGCCGACTTCGCCCGCATCGTGCAGAGCCCGGAGCGCCTGCGCCTGCTGCTGGTGCTCACCGTCGCCGACATTCGCGCTGTGGGTCCCGGCGTCTGGAACGGCTGGAAAGGCCAGCTAATGCGCGAGCTCTACTCCGCGACCGAAGCGGTGTTCCGCGGCGGCCGCGGCTCGGACGCCGCCGCGGCGATGAAGCGCTACCAGGAGAACGCCGCCTACGACGCCCGTGTGAACCTCGCCAAGGCCGATCCCGCCGCCGAGCCGTGGGCCGACGCCATGGAAGACGCCTACTTCACCGCCTTCTCCGAGGCCGAGGTCCTGGCGCACGCCCGGCTTGCCCTGACGGCCCAGCCCGCCGCCGCCGAGGGCCGCATCCGCGCCGACCTGAACGCCGCCGAGATCGTCGTCGCCGCCGCCGACCGTCCGCGCCTCTTCGTCGACCTCGCCGAGGAGCTGACCGCCGCGGGCGCCAATGTCGTCGGCGCCCGCGTCTTCACCTCGCGCTCGGGTCAGGCCCTGGACGTCTTCTATGTCCAGGACGCGGTGGGCGCGCCGTTCGGCGCCCACGACGTGCGCGCCCTGCCCAGGCTCGCCGAGGCCCTGGCCGCCGCCGCCCGCGGCGAGCCGCATCCGCACGAGGCGCGCCGCACCCAGGACCTGGGCCGCGCCGCGGCCTTCGCCATTACCCCCACCGTCATGCTGGACAACGAGGCCTCGGAGACCTCCACCGTCGTCGAGGCCTCGGGCCGCGATCGCCCCGGCCTGCTGGCGGCCCTGGCCCGCCGCATCTCCGACGCCGGCCTCTCGATCCTCTCCGCCCACATCGACGGCTACGGCGAACGGGCCGTCGACGCCTTCTACGTCGTCGGCGCCGATGGCCAGAAACTCACCGACGCGCGGAAGGGCAACGCCCTGAAATCCGCCCTTCTCAATGCGCTGACGGAAGCCGAGGCCGAGACCGGCCAGGCCCGCCGCGCCAATTTGCAGCGCGCACGCGCCAGCGTCGCGCGCTAAAGGACCCCGACAATGCCCTTCCCCGATACGCACCCGGCGCTCAGCCGGGCTCTCGCTGCGCGCGGCTATGCCGAGCCCACCCCCGTCCAGGCCGCCATCCTCGAGGCCGAGCCCCGTCGCGACCTGCTGGTCTCGGCCCAGACCGGTTCGGGCAAGACCGTGGCCTTCGGCCTGGCCGCCGCGCCTGTCTTGCTGGACGAGGCCGAGCGGTTCGGCGCCGCCGAACAACCGCTGGCGCTCGCCATCGCGCCCACCCGTGAACTCGCCCTGCAGGTCGCCCGAGAGCTGGAATGGCTCTACGCGGAGGCCGGCGCGCGGATCGTCACCTGCGTCGGCGGCATGGACGCCCGCCGCGAGCAGCGGGCGCTCGCCGCCGGCTGTCACATCGTGGTCGGCACGCCGGGCCGCCTGCGTGACCATCTCGAGCGGGGCAACCTCGACCTCTCGGGTCTGAAGGTCGTGGTCCTCGACGAGGCCGACGAGATGCTCGACCTGGGCTTCCGCGAGGACCTTGAGGAGATCCTTGACGCGACGCCGGATACCCGTCGGACCTTCCTGTTCTCGGCGACGCTGGCGAAGGACATCGTCACCCTCGCGCGGCGCTTCCAGCAGGACGCGCTGCGCATCGACACCGTTCGCCGGGACGAACCGCACGGCGACATCGAGTACCGCGCCGTCCGCATCGCGCCGAACGAGCTCGAGAACGCCGTGGTCAACGTGCTGCGCTACTTCGAGAGCCCCAGCGCCCTGATCTTCTGCGCCACCCGCGAGGCGGTGCGCCACCTTTACGGCAGCTTGCGCGAACGCGGCTTCCCGGTCGTCGCCCTCTCGGGCGAGATGGGCCAGAAGGAGCGCTCCGACGCCCTCCAGTCGCTGCGGGACGGCCATGCGCGCGCCTGCGTCGCCACCGACGTCGCCGCCCGGGGCTTGGACCTGCCCGACCTCGGCCTGGTGATCCACGCCGAGCTGCCGGTGAACAAGGCCACCCTGCTGCACCGCTCGGGCCGCACCGGCCGCGCCGGCCGCAAGGGCGTCTCGGTGCTGCTGGTGCCCTATACCCGCCGCCGCAAGGCCGAGATGCTGCTGAACGCGGCCGGCGTCGAGGTCACCTGGTCCGGCGCCCCCACCGTCGAGGAGATCCGCGAGCGCGACCAGGTCCGGATGCTCGAGGACCCGATCCTCACCAATGCGCCGTCCGACGAGGACCTGGCGCTGGCCCGCAAGGTCCTGGAGGGCCGCGCGCCCGAGGCCGTCGCCGCCGCCCTGGTCCGCCTCTACCGGCAGCGCCTGCCCGATCCGGAAGAGATGTTCGAGCAGGTCCCGGATCGCGGTCCCGGCCCGGGGCCGCGCGAGCGACCGGTCCGCGAGCCGCACGTCATCTCCGGCGACGGCGTCTGGTTCCGCCTGCCGGTGGGCCGCAGCCAGAGCGCCGACCCCAAGTGGCTGGTGCCGCTGATCTGCCGCCTGGGCCACGTCACCAAGAAGGACATCGGCCAGATCCGCATCTTCGACCGCGAGACGAAGTTCGAGATCAGCCAGGAGGCGGAGGGCCGCTTCCGCGCCGCCGTCGCCGCCAACGACAAGGCCGAGATGCGGGTCGAGCCGTCGGGCCCGCCCGGCGAGCGTCCGCCGCCGCGGCCGCGTCCGCCCGGCCAAGGTGCAGGCCGGGGTCCGGGCAAGGGTCCGCCCCATCGCAAGGGCGCCCCGAACGACCGCGGTCCGGATCGCGGCCCGCGCCGCGACAACGCCCGCGGCCCGGCGCCGAAGGGCGGGAAGCCGCACAAGCGCCCCCGCGCTTGACGCCCCGCCCGAAGCCGCTGACCACAGCCCCGTGAGCGAGAGCCCGCGCGACATCCCCCCGAAGAAGGGCGGCCTGATCCGGTCGTCGATGATCTATTCCGGGCTGACGCTGGTCAGCCGGTTCATGGGGCTGGCGCGCGACCTCGTCATCGCCGCCAAGCTGGGCGCCAGCCAGACTATCGCGGCCGACGCCTACTACACGGCTCTGGCCTTTCCGAACCTGTTCCGGCGGATGTTCGCCGAGGGCGCTTTTGCGGCCGCCTTCGTCCCCGACTACGCCAAGAAGCTCGAGGCCGAGGGCCAGGAGGCTGCCGACCGCTACGCCGGGGACGCGCTGGCCACAGTGGCCGCCTTCACGGTCTTGCTGACCGTCGTCTGCCAGCTCGCCATGCCGTGGCTGATGATGGTCTACAGCTACGGCTTCCTGGAGGATCCGGCGAAGTTCAAGCTGGCGGTGGTCCTCACCCAGATCACCATGCCCTATCTGCCCTGCATGGTGATCGCCTCGCTGTTCGCAGGCGTCCTGCAGGCGCGCGGCCACTTCATCATCTACGGCTTCTACCCGACGATCCTGAACATTGTGATGCTCATCGCGGTGCTCCCGCAGAACGATCCGGTGCGGGCCTCCTATGCGGCCTCGTTCGGCGTCATCGTCGCCGGGATCAGCCAGGCTGCGCTCTGCTGGTGGGGCGCCAGGCGGCTGGGCGCGAAGATCCGTCCCTCGCGGCTCAGGCTGACGCCCGAGATCCGCACCCTGGTCCGCCGCATGGTCCCCGGGATCATCGCGTCGAGCGCCACCCAGTTGAACCTGTTCATCTCGGCGATCCTGGCCAGCCAGGTGGCCGGCATGCGCGCCTGGCTGAACTTCGCCGAACGCTTCTACCAGCTGCCGCTCAGCCTGGTCGGCGTGGCCATCGGCGTCGCCCTGCTGCCCAGGCTCGCCACCGCGATCCAGCGCGCCGACCATGACGACGCGCAGGGCGCAATGGATCAGGCGGTGGTCTTCGGCCTGGCGCTCAGCCTTCCCGCCGCGGCCGCCCTCATGGCCATGCCGTTCTTCCTGCTGGACGCCTTCTTCTCGCGCGGCGCCTTCACCGCGGTCGACGCCGCCGCCTCGGCCAAGCTGCTGTTCCACTATGGCTGGGGCGTGCCCGCCTTCGTGCTGATCAAGATCCTGCAGCCGGCCTTCTTCGCCCGCGGCGACACCAAGACGCCGATGAAATACTCGCTGGTCTCCATCGCGGTGAACATCGTGCTCGGCGTCGGCCTCTTCTACACGCTCGGCTTCGAAGGGATCGCCGTAGCCACGGCCGCTGCGTCGTGGATCACCGTCGCGCAGATGGCGGTGAAGCTCTGGGGCGACGACATCTGGCGCGCGTCGGCTCGGGCCATCAGCAAGATCGTTCGCGTCGCGGCGGCCTCGGCGGCCCTGGGGGCCCTCTGCGTCCTGGCGTCCATGTTCCGCGCGCAGATCGAGCGGCCGCTGGGTTCCAAGGAGCTGGCGGTTCTCGTCGTCTGCCTGGCCGGCGGCCTGCTCTACCCGGTGCTGCTGTTCGCGTTCGGCGGCGTCACGCCGGCCGAGGCCCGCGCCGCGCTGCGACGCCGGAGGGGCGACGCGCCGGTGGCGACGCCCGATCTCTAGCTTGCCGCGCCGGCTCGGGGCGGGTTATCTCGCCGCCATGACGACCGGTGCGCGCAACAGCTGGCGATGGCGGACCTAAGCCGCCCACCCCGATCCTAAGCTCGGGCCTTGCGCCCGCACGTCCACTTCGCTCAGAAGCCTTCCATCATGACCGATCAAGCTCCCGCCCCCTACGCGGGCCCCAAGCGCGTGCTCTCCGGCGTCCAGCCGACGGGCGACCTCCACCTCGGCAACTATCTCGGCGCGCTCGCCAAGTTCGCCCGCCTGCAGCACGAGCAGCCGACCTTCATCTTCGTCGCCGACATGCACGCCATCACCGTGTGGCAGGATCCCGCGGCGCTGAAGCAACAGGTCCGCGAGATCGCAGCGGCCTACCTCGCCACCGGCCTCGACCCGAAGGTCGCCGCCATCTTCGCCCAGTCGGCGGTGCCCGAGCACGCCGAGCTTTCCTGGATCTTCAACTGCGTCGCCCGCCTCGGCTGGCTCGACCGCATGACCCAGTTCAAAGAGAAGAGCGGCAAGCACAAGGAACGCTCCAGCGTCGGCCTCTACACCTACCCCGTGCTCCAGGCGGCCGACATCCTGGTGTACAAGGCGACCCACGTGCCGGTCGGCGACGACCAGAAGCAGCACCTGGAGCTGACCCGCGACATCGCGCAGAAGTTCAACAACGACTTCGGCGCGCCGGGCTTCTTCCCGCTGCCCGAGCCGCTGACGCAAGGGCCGGGCGCGCGGGTCATGAGCCTGCGGGACGGTTCGGCGAAGATGTCCAAGTCCGACCCGTCGGATCAGTCGCGGATCAATCTGACCGACGATGCCGACGCCATCGCCGGCAAGGTCCGCAAGGCGCGCACCGATCCGGAACCGCTGCCGGAGACGGTCGCGGGGCTCGAGGGTCGGGCCGAAGCCAAGAACCTGGTCGGCATCTACGCCGCGCTGGCCGGCAAGACCGACGCCGAGGTGCTGGCCGAGTTCGCGGGCCAGGGCTTCGGGGCGTTCAAGCCGAAGCTGGCGGACCTGGCGGTCTCGGTGATGTCGCCGATCGGCGGCGAGATGCGCCGGCTGCTCGCCGATCCGGCCGAGATCGACCGCGTGCTGGCCGACGGCGCCCGCCGCGCCCGCGAGATCGCCACGCCGGTGACCGCCGAGGTCAAGCGCCTCGTCGGCTACTGGGCGAGCTGATCCGGCGAAGTGGCCCGGCTTGCCTCGCGCAGCCGGGCGCCGCACCGTCCTTCGCATGAGCCCTAGCAAGCGCAAGTTCCTGGTCGTCGCCGACGAGACGCCCGAGTTCCGGGCGGCGCTGCGCTTCGCCTGTCGTCGCGCGCGCTCGACGGGCGGCCACGTGGCCCTGCTGAAGGTGATCGAGCCCGCCGTGTTCGAGCACTGGTCTGGCGTGCGTGAGGAGATCGAGCGCCAGCAGCGCGACGAGGCCGAGGCTGCGCTGCAGGAGTCCGCCGCCTTCGTGCTGGAAGAAACGGGCCTGCCGCCGGAGTTCCTCATCCAGAACGCCGACAGCATCCGCGCGGCCCTCAAGCAGGTGCTGACCGAAGACGAGACCATCAAGATCCTGGTGGTCGCCGCAGCCGTCGGCGGCCGCGGGCCCGGCGCCCTGGTGTCCTCCATCGTCAAGGACGGCGTGAAGTGGGGCGACCGCAAGCTGCCCGTCACCATCGTTCCCGGCGACCTCACCGACGACGAGATCGCCGACCTCGCGTAAGTCGCGGAACTTGCGTCGGAACGGCCGCGGGGCCACATCTGGCCCATGTTCATCCAGACCGAAGCCACGCCGAACCCCGAGGTCCTGAAGTTCCTGCCCGGCAAGACCGTGCTGGGCGAAGGCACGCGCGACTTCCGCTCGGCCGACGAGGCCGCCGCCTCGCCGCTGGCGTCCGACATCTTCGACATCGAGGGCGTGCAGCGGGTGTTCTTCGGCCCCGACTTCCTGACGGTGGGCAAGCATCCGTCGTTCGACTGGCCGCACCTCAAGGCGCCGGTGCTCGCGGCGATCATGGACCACTTCACGTCGGGCCGGCCTCTGTTCGCCGAGGAGGGCGCCGAGGGCGGCGGCCATGACGAGGGGGTTTATGAGGGCGAAACCGCCCAGATCGTCGCCGAGATTAAGGACCTGCTCGACACCCGCATCCGCCCGGCGGTGGCCCAGGACGGCGGCGACATCCTGTTCCACAAGTTCGAGCCGGACACCGGCGTGGTGTGGCTGAACATGCGCGGCGCCTGCTCAGGCTGCCCTTCCTCGACCGCCACGCTGAAGTCCGGCGTCGAGAACATGCTGAAGCACTATGTCCCGGAAGTAACCCGGGTCGAGCAGACACTCGGCTAGCGGAGGCCGCGTCCTTCCGCTAACCCCGCCCCATGATCGTCCTGGGGCTCGACACCTGCCTGAACGCCTGCTCCGTCGCCCTCGTCGACGGCGATCGCGTGCTGGCGCATCGGTCCGAGGCGATGGTCCGCGGCCACCAGGAACGCCTTGCCCCCATGGCGCAGGCCGTGATGGCTGAGGCCGGCCTCAGCTTCGATCGACTGACGCGGATCGGCGCGACTGTGGGGCCCGGCTCCTTCACCGGGCTCCGCGTCGGCGTGGCGTTCGCCAAGGGGCTCGGCTCGGCGCTCGGGATTCCGGCCGTGCCGGTCGGCGTGCTGGAGGCCCTGGCTGCGGAGGCCGACGGTCTCGTGGCCGCGACGGTCGACGCCCGGCGCGACCAGGTCTACCTGCAGATCTTCGAGGCGGGCCGCGCTCTGATGGCGCCCGACGTCCTGCCGATCCCCACCGCCGCCGCCCGGCTGGTGGAGCTGGCGCAGGGTCGGTCCCTGACGCTTGTCGGCTCGGGCGCGCCGCTGCTCGCCGACGTGGCCCCGGGCGCGGCGGTCCTGACGCCGGAAGGCTGCGACGCCCGCAAGGTCGCCGGCCTCGCGGCGGCGCGGTCGCCCGCCCCCCTGAAGCCGCTTTACCTGCGCGCGCCCGACGCCAAGCTGCCGGGCGGTCGGGACCCGGAATGAACCTGCGCATCGCTGACGCCGCCGATGCGGCGAAGATGGCGGCGGTCCATGCCCGGGCGTTCGAACGCCCGTGGGATGCGCCCGCGTTCCGGGACCTGCTGGCGGGCTCCGGCGCCTTCGGCCTCATCGCCGAAGATGGCGATCTGCTGGGCCTTGTGCTCTGCCGGGCTCTGGCGGGCGAGGCGGAGATCCTGACCGTCGCTGTGCCGCCCGAAGCCCGCCGTCGCGGCGTCGCCAAGGCGCTGATGGTCGCCGCTCTCGACATGGCCCGAGAGCTAGGGGCCGAGACGGCCTTCCTGGAGGTCGACGTGGACAACGCGGCCGCGATTGGGCTCTACGAGGGCCTGGGATTCGCGCGCGCCGGCCTCCGTCGGGCCTACTACGACCGGGGAGCCGCCGGCCGCGCAGACGCCCTGGTCATGCGTCTCGACCTTGGAACGCAAGCCCACTAGACCTATCCTTGCGTCAAAGGACTGGAGGCCCCGTGTCGGATCGCATCGAGAAGCTCTGCGTGGAGAAGGGCATGCGAATGACCGAGCAGCGCCGGGTGATCGCCCGCGTGCTCTCGACCTCCATGGACCACCCGGACGTGGAAGAGCTGCATCGCCGCGCCCACGCCGTCGATCCGCATATCTCGATCGCAACGGTCTATCGGACCGTCCGGCTCTTCGAGGAGTCCGGCATCATCGATCGGCTCGACTTCCGGGACGGCCGTTCGCGCTACGAACAGCACTCGGATGAGCACCACGACCATCTGATCGACATGAAGACCGGCAAGGTCGTCGAGTTCGTGGACGCCGAGATCGAAGCCCTGCAGGAGGCTATCGCCCGCAAGCTCGGCTACAAGCTGGTCGACCACCGCCTCGAGCTCTACGGGATGCCCATCGAGGACTAGTCGCCTTGCCTAGGGGCTCCGCCGACCCCATAACGCCCGCCATGTCCGAGACCGCGCCCGCCAAGCGCCTCTACATCAAGACCTACGGCTGTCAGATGAACGTCTATGACAGCGAGCGCATGGCCGACGTCCTTGCGCCGCTGGGCTATGGCATGACGGACGATCCGATGGCTGCGGACCTGGTGGTGCTGAACACCTGCCACATCCGCGAGAAGGCGACCGAGAAGGTCTATTCCGAGCTCGGCAAGCTGCGCGAGATGCGCGACGACCGCCTGGCCGACGGCGGCTCCCGGATGACCATCGCCGTCGCGGGCTGCGTCGCCCAGGCCGAGGGCGAGGAGATCATGCGCCGACAGCCGGCGGTGGACCTCGTGGTCGGGCCCCAGGCCTATCATCAGATGCCCGAGCTGATCGCCCGCGCCCACCGGGCCCGCGGCGAGCGGCTGGCCGCGGATTTCGCAGCCGACGCCAAGTTCGACGCCCTGCCCGCTGCGCGGCGGCCCAACGGCGTCTCGGCCTTCCTCACCGTGCAGGAAGGCTGCGACAAGTTCTGCACCTTCTGCGTCGTGCCCTACACCCGCGGCGGCGAGTGGAGCCGCCCCTCGGCCGACATCGAGGCGGAGGCCCGCAGCCTTGCCGAACAGGGCGTCCGCGAGGTCACGCTGCTGGGCCAGAACGTCAATGCCTACGCCGGCGAGGGCGGCCTGGCGGGCCTCGTGCGCAGGCTGGCCAAGATCCCGGGCCTTGACCGCATCCGCTACACCACCAGCCACCCGCGCGACATGGACGACGCGCTGATCGCCGCCCACGGCGAGGTCGAGGCCCTGATGCCTTACCTGCACCTGCCGGTGCAGGCGGGCTCGGACAAGATCCTGCGCGCCATGAACCGCTCGCACACCGCCGAGAGCTACCTCAGGGTCATCGAGAAGATCCGCGCCGCCCGCCCCGACATCGCGCTCTCCGGCGACTTCATCGTCGGCTTCCCCGGCGAGCGCGACAGCGACTTCGAGGCCACGCTGCAGCTGGTCCGCGAGGTGGGCTACGCCTCCTGCTTCTCGTTCAAGTACTCCCGCCGCCCCGGCACCCCGGCCGCCGCCATGCCCGGCCAGGTCGCCGAAGAGGTCAAGGAGGAGCGCCTCGCCCGCCTCAACGCGCTCCTCGACGAGCAGCGCATGGCCTTCAATCGGGCGCAGACGGGTCGGACGTTGAGCGTGCTGTTCGAGAAGGCGGGCCGCCACCCCGGTCAACTGGTCGGCAAAAGCCCCTATCTTCAAGCCATCCATGTCACCGCCCCGGATCGGATGCTTGGCCAGATCGTTCCGGTGAAGGTTGAAAGCGCCGCTCAGAATAGCCTGGCCGGCGTGCTGGAACTGGAACCCGCTTGAGCCGCGCACCCGAATTCATCGCCCTGTCCGACGCCGCCGTCCGCGCGGTCGCCGGCCTGAACAGCCGCCACGCCGCCCTGATCGAAGACGCCTTCGGGGTGCTGGTCGAAACCCCCGGCGGCGGTGTGTCGCTGAGCGGCGACACCAAGAGCCGCAACCAGGCCAAGAAGGCCGTCCAGTCGATCGCGGATCGCGCGGACCAGGGGCTGGACGTCGCGGAGGCTGACGTTCGCGTCGCCATCGGCCAGGCGCGCGCCGGCTCGGCCGCGCCCGGGACGACCAACCTGCCCGTCGGCCGCCGCGGCCAGGTCGCGCCGAAGACCGCCACCCAGGCGCGCTACCTGCAGGCGCTGGCCGAATGCGAGCTGGCGTTCGGCCTGGGCCCCGCAGGCACCGGCAAGACCTTCCTGGCCGTTGCGCACGGGGCGGGCATGCTGCTGCAGGGCGCCGTCGACCGGCTGATCGTCTCGCGTCCGGCCGTCGAGGCGGGCGAGCGCCTGGGCTTCCTGCCGGGCGACATGAACGAGAAGGTCGACCCCTACATGGCGCCGGTCTGGGAGGCGCTGACCGACATCCTCGGCGCCGAGCAGCTGCGCCGCCGGCGGGAGAAGGGCGAGATCGAGGTTGCGCCGATCGCCTTCCTGCGCGGCCGGACGCTCAGCCACGCCTTCGTCATCGTCGACGAGGCCCAGAACGCCAGCCGGGCGCAGATGAAGATGGTGCTGACCCGCCTGGGCGAAGGCTCGCGCATGGCGGTGACCGGCGACCCCACGCAGATCGACCTGCCCAATCCGGCGGATTCCGGCCTGGCGCACGCCGTCGGCCTGCTGGAGGACACCAAGGGCATCGGCGTCGTCCGCTTCTCGTCCGAGGACGTTGTCCGCCACCCGCTGGTGGAGCGGATCGTGCGGGCCTACGACGCCGACGCGGCGAAGCGCGGGCGGACGGTTTGATCGACATTGAAGTCGAGGACGAGGCCTGGCCCGCGGCCTTGCCGGACGCCGAAAGCCTGACGCGCCGCGCCGCCGAGGCCGCGCTGCTGAGCGAAGGGGCGGACGGCGAGGGTGTGACCCTGCTGCTGACCGACGACGGGGCCGTGCAGGACCTGAACGCCCGCTTCCGCGACAAGGACAAGCCGACGAACGTGCTGTCGTTCCCGGCCCCGCCGAACCCCGAGAGGCACCTCGGCGACGTCGCGTTGGCCTTCGGGGTCTGCGAGCGGGAGGCGGCCGAACAGGGGAAGCTCCTCGGCCATCACCTGCAGCATCTGGTGGTGCACGGCGTGTTGCACCTTCTCGGATACGACCACATGAGCGAAGATGAGGCCGAGGCCATGGAAGGTCTCGAACGCGTCATCCTGGCCGGACTGGGGATCCCTGATCCCTATGCGGCCGGTGAGGGAGACAATGACTGACGATCCTTCGAGTAGGCCCGGCCCGGGCCGCCGGCGTGGGCTGATGGCCTTCGTCGACTTCTTCCGCCGCGGGGCCGAGCCGGCCGCCGCCGCGGGGCCCGAGCCCGAGACCGAGGCGACCGGCGAACTGGTGAACCAGGCTCGCGCCTTCCAGGATCTCCGCGTCGAAGACGTGATGAAGCCCCGGGCCGACATCGTGGGCGTAGACCGCGACAGCACTTTCTCCGAGGTGGTCGCCCGCTTCGTCGAGGCCGAGCACAGCCGGATGCCGGTCTACAAGGACACGCTGGATGAACCGGTCGGCGTCGTCCACGTGAAGGATGTCTTCAAGCTGCTGGCGCGCAAGGCGCGCAAGCCCAAGCCCGAGGACCAGATCCTGCAGGGCCGGTTCCAACTGGTCCGCAAGGTGCTCTACGTGCCGCCGTCGATGGCGGCCGCCGAGCTGCTCGCCCTTATGCGCACCCGCCGCACCCACATGGCCCTGGTGATCGACGAGTTCGGCGGCACCGACGGGCTGGTGACGCTGGAAGACCTGCTCGAGAAGCTGGTGGGCGAGATCGCCGACGAGCACGACGAGGAAGGCGACGCCGGCTTCACGCCGATCGTCGAGGACGACGACGGCTGGATCGCCGACGGCCGCGCCCCGCTGCAGGAGCTGGAGCACGCCATTGGCGACGGCGTGGACCTTGCGCCCGAGGACCTGGACGAGGAGATCGAGACCGTCGCCGGTCTCGTGAACGCCTTGGCGGGCCGGGTGCCGCAGAAGCGCGAGCGGATCGAGCATCCCGACGGCTTCTCGATCGAGGTTCTCGCCGCCGATCCGCGGCGGGTGAAGCGCGTCCGCGTGCGCCGCACCGCCGCTCCGGCCCAGGTCGAAGCCTGAGCCGTTCGTTGGGTCGTACCTGGCTCCTTCGCCTGTGGGCTCTCGTGGGTGGCCTCGCCGCCGGGCTCGCGCACCCGCCGTTCGGCCTGCTCCCCGGTCTCCTCGGCTACGCGCTGATCCTGGTGACGCTGGAGGCCGAGAGCGCGCGGCCGAAGCGCTCGGCGTTCTTCCGCGGCTGGCTCGCGGGCGTGGGCTATTTCGCGGTCTCCACCTGGTGGATCGTCGAGCCGTTCCTCGTCGATGTGCGGGCCCACGGCTGGATGGCGCCGTTCGGGATCGTGGCCATGGCGGGAGGCCTGGCGCTCTTCTGGGGCGCCGCGGGCCTCGTCTACCGGCTGCTCAAGCCGGCCGGCGCGTGGAAGGTGCTGGTCTTCGCCGGGTGCTTCGCCGCCTTCGAATGGCTGCGCGGCCATGTGCTGACGGGCTTCCCTTGGAACCTGCCGGGCGAGACCTGGCGCGCCGGCGGGCCCCCATCGCAGGCGGCGGCGCTGGTCGGCGCCTATGGCCTCACCTGGATCACGCTGGCGCTCGGCGCCGCGCCGGCCGTGCTGGGCCTGAAGCTCGGACGAACGGCGCGGCTGGCGACCCTGGTTGTCGCCGGCCTCGGCCTCGCCAGCCTGTATGGCTATGGCTTCGCGCGCCTGCAGGGGGCGCCCTCCGCGGGCGGGGCCATGGATGCGCCGCGCATCCGCGTCGTCCAGGCCGACATCGACCAGAAGGACAAGTGGAAGCCTGAAAATCTGCGGCTGATCTTCGACGCCTATGTCGGACTGACGCGGCGCCCGGCCGCCTCAGCGCCGGAGATCGTCGTCTGGCCCGAGGGCGCCCTGCCGGCGGTGATCGACGATCTGATCGCGCCGGAGTCGATCTACGGCCCGCTGCTGGTGGGCGCGCTGCAGGAAGGCCAGACCCTGCTGATGGGCGCCAACCGGGCCGAGCTGGCGCCGTCCACGGGCGGGTCGCCGGACGTCCGCTACTTCAACAGCCTGGTCGCGTTCCGCCGCGAGGGCGGCGGTCTCCGCGTCACGGGCGTGTACGACAAGCACCGGCTGGTGCCGTTCGGCGAGTACCTGCCGCTGGGCGACCTTGCGACCAAGCTTGGCATCCGCAGCCTCGTGCACATGCCGGAGGACTTTACCGCGGGCCCGCCGCCACGTCCGCTGGCGCCCTGGGGCGCGCCCGCCCTGCAGCCGCTGATCTGCTACGAGGCTCTGTTCCCGGGCTTTGTCCGGGCCGGCGCCGGACGCGAGGGCATTCGGCCGAGCTGGATCCTTAACATCTCCAACGACGCCTGGTTTGGCCGGACCAGCGGGCCGCTGCAGCACCTGAACATCGCCAGCTATCGCGCGATCGAAGAGGGCCTGCCGATCGTTCGCTCGACGCCGACCGGCGTCTCGGCGGTGATCGACGCCTACGGCCGCGTCGCGCCAGGCGCTCGGCTCGGGCTGGGCGAGCTGGGCGTGATCGATGCGCGCCTGCCCCCGGCGCTCGCCGCCACGCCCTACCATCGCTGGGGCGACGGCCCCTTCGCCGCCCTGCTGCTGCTCTCGGCCGCCGGCCTCGTCATGAGCAGGGTTCGACGAGCGTGATTATCTGACGCAGTCGCCTAGGAGTTGCGATTTGGCGGAGCTTCGTTATGGGGCTTGCCCATGAACACTTTCGTCGAGAGCGATCGCGACGCGCCCAACCCCGTAGACCGGCACGTCGGCCTCCGGATCCGCATGCGCCGCAAGGAGCTCGGGATGAGCCAGGAACGGCTCGCCGAGTCCATCGGGCTGACCTTCCAGCAGGTTCAGAAGTACGAGCGCGCCACGAACCGCGTCAGCGCGTCGAAGCTCTGGGAGATGGCCAAGGTCCTGCGCACCAACGTGGGCTACTTCTACGAGGGCCTCAGCGATGGCGCGGACGGGCCGATGGCGGTTCGCAACGACCCGATGCAGGCGTTCCTGCTGTCGAACGAAGGGGCCGAGCTTGCCCACCTGTTCCCGAAGATCCGCCAGGCGCGGGTGCGCCGGAAGATCCTCGACCTCGTCCGGGCCATGGCCGACGAGCCGGACGCCATCAGCGCCTGATAGTCGCGCCGCAGCGACGGCCGCTTGGCGGGACATAAAGATTTCTTTATAGGCTTGCGGACCGTTCGACGGCCGCCCGGGGTGTGCGGCCGCGCCAAGCCCCGGAGCTAAGCGTCTTGAGCCGTTCCAACTACATCTTCACCAGCGAAGCCGTGTCCGAAGGCCATCCGGACAAGGTCGCCGATCGCATCTCGGACACCGTTGTCGACGCCTTCCTGTCGGTCGAGCCCGAGGCTCGTGTCGCCTGCGAAACGCTGGTCACCACCAACCGCATCGTGCTGGCGGGCGAAGTCCGCGCCGGCAAGCCGGGTGGCTCCAAGGCCGACAACAAGGCCCTGACCAAGGAGATCGTGAAGTCGCTGGAGCCCAAGGTCCGCGCCGCGATCAAGGACATCGGCTACGAGCAGAAGGGCTTCCACTGGCAGAAGGCGAAGTACGCCTGCCACCTGCACGAACAGTCGGCCCACATCGCGCAGGGCGTGGACGCCTCCGACAAGAAGGACGAGGGCGCCGGCGACCAGGGCATCATGTTCGGCTACGCTTCGGACGAGACGCCCGAGCTGATGCCGGCGACGCTGCAGTACTCGCAGAACATCCTGAAGCGCCTGGCCGAGGTCCGTAAGTCGGGCGAGTGCGCCGTGCTCGAGCCCGACGCGAAGAGCCAGGTGACGATCCGCTATGAGGACGGCAAGCCGGCCGAGATCCTGCAGATCGTCGTCTCGACCCAGCACAAGAAACGCCTGGGCGACCAGATCGCCACGCCGAAGCGCCTGGCCGAGGTGATCAAGCCGTACGTCCTGCAGGTCGTGCCGGAAGGCCTGATCACCAAGAAGACCAAGTGGCACATCAACCCGACCGGCCGCTTCGAGATCGGCGGGCCGGACGGCGACGCCGGCCTCACGGGCCGCAAGATCATCGTCGACACCTACGGCGGCGCGGCCCCCCACGGCGGTGGCGCGTTCTCGGGCAAGGACCCGACGAAGGTGGACCGCTCGGCCGCCTACGCCTGCCGCTACCTGGCCAAGAACGTGGTCGCCGCGGGCCTGGCCAAGAAGTGCACCATCCAGATCAGCTACGCGATCGGCGTGGCCCAGCCGCTGTCGTTCTACGTGGACCTGCACGGCACGGGCGAGGTCGATCCGGCCCAGCTGGAGAAGGTGCTGCCCGAGCTGATCGGCGGCGCGACCCCGCGGGCGATCCGCCAGCACCTGGGCCTCAACCGCGCGATCTACGCCCGCACCGCAGCCTATGGCCACTTCGGCCGCACGCCGGACAACGAGGGCGGCTTCTCCTGGGAGAAGACCGATCTCGCCGAAGAGCTGCGCAAGCTGGCCTGATCTACGGTGTCATCCCGGTTTCCGCGCAGCGGAAGACCGGGACCCATCGTCGCCAGATTATCGACGGCGTCGCTTCGGCGGCGCCGTTTGCGTTTCGACTTCCGCCATCCGGAGCTTATGGGTCCCGGTCTTGGCCTAGCGGCCAAACCGGGATGACAGGTGTTGTGATCCGATGACCAGTTCTCACCCGCCGCTCCGGTCCTACGGCCGGATCAAGTCGCGCGTCATCAAGCCCCGCCAAGCGGCGCTGATGGACACCCTGCTGCCGTCCATCCGGCCGCCGGAGGGCCCGTTCGCGCCCGCCGAGCTCATGCCCGACGCCGGGGAGGCGTGGCTGGAGATCGGCTTCGGCGGCGGCGAGCACATGGCCGCCCAGGCGGGCCGGCGTCCCGACGTGCTGATCGTCGGCGCCGAGCCCTTCCAGAACGGCGTCGCGAGCGCGCTGCGCCACATCGACGAGCAGGGGCTGAAGAACGTCCGCGTCCACGACGGCGATGTTCGGGAGCTGATCGCCCGGCTGCCGGATGCGAGCCTCGACCGCGTCTTCATCCTGTTCCCGGACCCGTGGCCCAAGGCCCGGCACAACAAGCGCCGGCTGGTGCAGCAGGACACGGTGGCCGAGCTGGCGCGCGTGCTGAAGCTCGGCGGGAAGCTGCGCTTCGCCAGCGACTGGGCCGACTATGTGGACTGGAGCCTGGAGCGGGTCCTGAAGGACGGCCGCTTCCAGTGGGCGGCGGGGCGCGCGGACGACTGGCGGATCCCGCCAGCCGACCACGTCACCACCCGCTACGAGGAAAAGAAGCTGGGCGACTGCGCGCCCGTCTTCCTCGATTTCGTCAGGGTCTAGCCCTTGTAGGCTTCGATCGAGCTGCGGATCAGTTCGGCCGCTTCCTCGGGATCGGCCCAACGCACGATGTCGACGCTCTTGCCCTTCTCCAAGTCCTTGTAGTGCTTGAAGAAGTGGGCGATCTGCTCGGTCAGGATGGCGGGCAGGGCGCGCCAGGAGTCCACGCCGGCGTAAAACGGGTGGAGCTTGTCCACCGGCACCGCCAGGATCTTCTCGTCGCCGCCGGCCTCGTCGCGCATGATCAGGGCGCCGATCGGGCGCACCCGGATGATGGCGCCCGGCACCACCGGCGTCGGGCCCACCACGATGACGTCCATCGGGTCGCCGTCGTCGGCCAGGGTGTGCGGGATGAAGCCGTAGTTGCCCGGGTAGTACATCGCCGTGTGCAGGAAGCGGTCGACGAAGATCGCGCCGGACTCCTTGTCCAGCTCGTACTTCACCGGCTCGCCGCCCTGCGGGATCTCGATGATGGCGTTGACGTCGTACGGCGGGTTTTCGCCGACGGGGATCTTGGAGAGGTCCATGGGGAGATGGCCTTGTCAGGAACACACGAAAGAGGGCGGCTCTGTGGGCGATGCCGAGGCGGGAGTAAAGGGGGCGAGGGCCGAGCTGCGCGAAATGGTGCAGTCGTCGCGAACGCCTCGCGCAGGTGCGCCCTGCGTGCGCGACAGCGAACGGTTCACTTCGGCGGGGTAAGCGCCACCTTGTTCACGTCAGCTCAGGACGGCGGTGCTCCCAAGAATAGTCGGCTGCACCTAGTGCATCTGTTCGGGCGAGCCATCGGGATTGAAGCGCCAGAGCGTCAGTCGTTCTCGGGCGCCACGCGCGACACCACGCAGCCGCGTCTCGCGAACGCCGTCGGGGCGCTCAAGCGTGACCAAGTAGGTCCTGATCGGGCCTTCACGGCGGATCGAGTAGCGGAGGAGGGCTCGCGTGCTCGCGCGCGCGATGGCGACGACCTTGAAGCCGCGCCCAACATAGTAGTCTTCCAGCCGCCGGGCTTCCTCCGGCACGATTTCATCGGTCAGGTTACCAACGGCGTTACGCAGCAGGGTCCATGCTCCGAAGGCGACAATCAGGAACGTGACGCCCCGCACGAGGTCTGCCCAGGTCATGATGCTGTGACGAGCCGCTGGAGCGCCATAGGGTGAAGCTAGGTGCGGCTGGGCCTGGCGCCAAGTTGGCCCGGGCGCCGACCCCCTTATTTCAGAGGAGAGGACGCGATGATCCGGACGGCGCGATGCGAGTGCGGGGCGCTCTCAGCGAGCTGCGAGGGCGAGCCGGTGCGGATCTCGGTCTGCCACTGCCTTGACTGCCAGCGGCGCACCGGCTCGGTGTTCAGCGCGCAAGGCCACTGGCCGGAAGAGCGGGTGACTCTGAGCGGCGAGGCGCGTGAGCACACCCGGCGCGGCGACGAGGGCCACTGGTCGACGCGGTCGTTCTGCCCGACCTGCGGCGTGACGGTCTGGTACCGCATCGAGCGGCGGCCGGGGATCGTCAGCGTGCCGACGGGCGCCTTCGCCGACCCGACGTTCCCGGAGCCCTGGTTCAGCGTGTGGGAGGCGCGGCGGCATCCGTGGGTGAGGATCGAGACCGAGGGGCCGATCGAGCGGATGGATTGAGGGGACTTCCAAGACCCACGTGCATTGGCTATATTCCCCTCCAACATCGCTGATCGCGCTGGATAGCGCCTTCAAGCGGCGGGCTCCGGCCCGACCGCTTTTTTCTTTGCCGGCGTTCGGCTTTTGGGAGGCCTGGGCCTTACATGCGCGGGAAGACCGCCGAGGACCTGAGATTGCTGGAGATGCTCGATCCCGTGGCCGAGGCCGCGGGCTACGAGATCGTCCGGGTGCGCCTGATGGGCGGCGAGCGCAACGTGCGCCGCCTGCAGATCATGGCCGAGCGCCCGGAAGACGGCGACATGAACGTCGAGGACTGCGCGAAGCTGTCCCGCGCCGTGTCCGAGGTGCTGGACGCCGCCGATCCGATCTCCGGCGAATACACGCTGGAAGTCAGCTCGCCGGGCGTGGACCGGCCACTGACCCGGCTGAAGGATTTCGAGACCTACGAGGGCTACGAGATCAAGCTCGAGCTCGACCGCCTGGCCGAGGGCCGCAAGCGGTTCCGCGGCCAGCTGGCGGGCATCGAGGACGGCCAGGTGGCCATCGACCTGGAAGGCGAGGAGGAGACGGCGCTCGTCCCGTTCGCCTGGATCGTCGAGGCCAAGCTGGTTCTCACCGACGACCTGATGAAGCGGGGGGCCGAGACGCGCGCCGCCCGCATCTCCGACGAACAACAGACTTCCGAGTAGAGGGACGAACCCCATGAGCCTGACCGGCATCTCCGCCAACCGGCTTGAACTCCTGCAGATCGCCGAGGCCGTGGCCCGCGAAAAGGCGATCGACAAGGAGATCGTCATCGAGGCGATCGAAGAGGCGATCCAGAAGGGCGCCCGTTCGCGCTACGGCGCCGAGCACGACATCCGCGTGCACATCGACGCCAAGACCGGCGAGACCACGATCAAGCGCGTGGTGACGGTGGTCGAGGACGACGCCCAGTTCGGCGGCGGCGTCGACGAGGACGGCAACGAACTGCCCTTCGAGGAGCCGCCGGGCATCCTGCGCCTGGCCGACGCCAAGCGCCGCGACAAGGACGCCGTGGTCGGCAAGGTCTATGAGGAGCTGCTGCCGCCGTTCGAATTCGGCCGCGTGCAGACCCAGATGGCCCGCCAGGTGGTGATGGGTAAGGTCCGCGACGCCGAGCGCGAGCGTCAGCACGAAGAATACAAGGACCGTGTCGGCGAGATCGTGAACGGCACCGTGAAGCGGGTCGAGTACGGCAACGTCGTCGTCGACCTGGGCCGCGGCGAAGGCATCATGCGCCGCGACCAGTCGATCCCGCGCGAGAACTTCAACATCGGCGACCGGATCCGCTGCTACATCTACGACGTCCGTCGCGAGACCAAGGGCCCGCAGATCCTGCTGAGCCGCGCCCACGGCGGCTTCATGGCCAAGCTGTTCGCGCAGGAAGTGCCGGAGGTCTATGACGGCGTCATTGAGATCCGCGCCGTCGCCCGCGACCCGGGCTCGCGCGCCAAGATGGCGGTCGTGTCGAACGACAGCTCGATCGACCCCGTCGGCGCCTGCGTCGGCATGCGCGGTTCGCGCGTGCAGGCGGTCGTGGCCGAGCTGCAGGGCGAAAAGATCGACATCATCCAGTGGAGCCAGGACGACGCCACGTTCATCGTGAACGGCCTGGCGCCCGCGGAAGTCTCCAAGGTCGTGATGGACGAGGAAGACGAGCGCGTCGAAGTCGTCGTCCCGGACGAGCAGCTGTCGCTGGCCATCGGCCGCCGTGGCCAGAACGTGCGCCTCGCGTCGCAGCTGACCGGCTGGCAGATCGACATCATGACCGAGAGCCAGGAGAGCGAGCGCCGCCAGCGCGAGTTCACCGAGCGCACGGCCCTGTTCCAGGAAGCTCTGGACGTCGACGAGGTCATCGCCCAGCTGCTGGTCACCGAAGGCTTCGCGACCGTCGAGGACGTGGCCTACGTCGACAATTCGGAAGTCGCCTCGATCGAAGGCTTCGACGAGGACACCGCCGAGGAAATCCAGACCCGCGCCCGCGAGTACCTGGACAAGGAAGCCGCTGAATACGACCAGAAGCGCCGCGACCTCGGCGTGGACGACGCCCTGCTGGAGATCGAAGGGATCACCCTGCCGATGGCGGTGGCCCTGGGCGAAGGCGGGATCAAGACCGTCGAGGACCTGGCCGGCCTGGTGCCGGACGACCTGCGCGGCTGGTTCGAGAGCAAGAACGGCGAGCGCGTGCGCGAGCCGGGCATCCTCGAGACCTTTGGCCTGGACGCCCAGGACGCCGAGCTGCTGATCATGCGCGCGCGCATCGTGATGGGCTGGGTGGAAGCGCCGGAAGAGCCCGAGGTCGAAGAGGCGGCCGAGGGTGAGTTCGCCGAAGGCGAGTTCGCTGAGAGCGAAGTCCAGGCCGAGCTCCAAGCCGAACCGACCGCCGAAGACCTCGCCGAGGCCGAAGCGGCCGGCGAAGCCCGCGACGCTTAAGGTCGGGTGAGGTGACCGACCATGGAGCCATCTGCCGCTAAGGCCCCATCCACTCTCGCTGAAGCGTCGCGCGAGCGGCGGGACATCGTGTCCGGCGAGGTGATGGACGAGGCGCGGCTGATCCGCTTCGTGGTCGGGCCGGAGGGCGAGGTCGTGCCGGACCTGGCCCGCAAGCTGCCGGGCCGCGGGTTGTGGGTCGCGGCCGACCGTGCGTCGGTGGAGACGGCGGCGAAGAAGGGGCTGTTCGCCCGGGCCGCCAAGGCCAAGGTCAAGGCGCCGGCCGACCTGGCCGATCAGGTGGAAATCCTGCTGCGACGCCGTCTTTTGTCGGCGTTGGGCCTTGCGCGGAAGTCCGGCGACATTACCTCGGGCTTCGAGAAGGTCTCCGCGACAATCCAGACGGGCAAGGCCGCGTGGCTCATCGAGGCGCGCGACGGCGCCGCCGACGGTCGCCGCAAGATCATGTCGATCGCGCGGAAACAACAGCCGCCGCCGCGGGTTTTCGGCCTTTTCACCGCCGAGGAATTGGGTTTGGCCTTGGGCGGCGAGAATGTGATACACACCGCCTTCCTTGCGGGGCGAGCCGCCGCGCGCTGGGCGGAAGACGCCAGGCGCCTGGAGGGGTTCAGTCCGCTCCTTCCTGAGGATTGGCGCGAGGAGCCTATCGAGGCGAAGCGGGAGCCGTAGAGGTTTCCGCCTCGAACTGTTTGAAGACGTTGGGTCGGGATCCGCCCGGCTGCTGAGTAAAGCGAGCGAATGAGCGACGATAACAATAACGGCCGTAAGCCCCTGACCCTGAAGCCGCGCGCCGCGGGTTCGGTCAGCTCGGGCACCGTGAAGCAAAGCTTCAGCCACGGCCGGACGAAGACGGTGGTCGTCGAGACCAAGCGCGCGCGTCCGCACGCCGCGCCCAGCGGCAACCTGGCCGCCCCGTCCAACGCGGAACGTCGCCAGTTCGACCCGAAGCCCGCGGCGCCCGCGCCGCAGGCCCCACGTCCGGCCCAGGGCGCGCCGAACGACGGCCTGTCTGCCGAGGAACGCGCCGCCCGCCAGCGCGCCATCGAACTCGCCCGCCAGCAGCAGGCCGCCCAGGAAGCCGATCGCCGGGCCCGTGAAGAGCGCGCCCGCGCCGAGGCGGACGCCGCCCGCGCCGCGCAAGCCGCAAGCCAGGCCGCCGCGAAGGCCGCGGAGGCTCCGACGCCCGCGCCGCAGGCCCCGGCCGCGCCCCAGGCTTCTGCGCCGCAGGCGCCGGCCGCCCAGGCTCCGGCCCCGCAAGCTCCGGCCGCGCCGCAGGCCCCTGCCCAGGCTCCGGCCGCCCAGGCTCCGCGCCCGGCCGCCCCCGCGCCGCAACCCTCGGCGCCGCGCGCCGACGGGCCGCGCCCGCCGCAAGGCGGCCAGACGCGCACCTATCAACCCTCGGCGGATCGTCGCGACGACCGGCCGACGACCACCACCTATCGTCCCGAGCGTCCCGCGGGCCGCTTCGAGAACGCCAACTTCGGCCAACGCGCGCCGCGCGCCGACGGCGACCGTCCGCGCCCGCCGCGTCGCGACGACGACCGTGGCCCGCGTCCGAACGACCGCGGCGACCGTCCGCAGGGTCCGCGTCCGGAAGGCGGCACCGTCCGCTATTCGGCGCTCGCCCCGCGTCCGGCGCCGGGCGGCCCCCGTGGCCCGGGCGGCCCCGGCGGCCCGCGCGGTCCGCGCATCGGCCCGGCCGCACCGCCGGCCACGCCTGAAATCCAGCGCGCCACGCGCTCGGCTCCGCGTCCGGGCGGTTCGGTCGTCGACCGCCGCGACGACGACGATCGTCGCCGCGCGAACGACGCCGGCAAGGGCGCGATCAGCCGCGCCAAGGGCGCGCCGAACCGCCGTGAAGGCCGCCTGACGATCCAGGCCGTGGCTGGTGACAGCGAGGGCGCCGAACGGATGCGTTCGCTGGCCTCGGTCCGCCGGGCCCGGGAGCGTGAGCGCGAGAAGCGCAAGGGTGGGGTCCAGGAGCAGGCGCGCGTCGCCCGCGAAGTGATCATCCCCGACGTCATCACCGTGGGCGAACTGGCCAACCGGATGGCGACGCGCGGCGTGGAAATCATCAAGTTCCTGATGCGTCAGGGCGTGATGCTGAAGATCAACGACGTGATCGACAACGACACCGCCGAGCTGGTGGCGACCGAGTTCGGTCACACCGTGAAGCGCGTTTCGGAAGCCGACGTCGAAGAGGGCTTCATCGGCGCCGAGGACATCGACGATCACCTGGAGCCGCGGCCCCCGGTGGTGACGGTCATGGGTCACGTCGACCACGGCAAGACCAGCCTGCTGGACGCGCTGCGCTCCACCGACCTGGTGGCCGGCGAGCACGGCGGCATCACCCAGCACATCGGCGCCTATCAGGTTCGCCTGGAAAACGGTCAGGCCGTGACCTTCCTGGACACGCCCGGTCACGCCGCGTTCTCGGCCATGCGGATGCGCGGCGCCAATGCGACGGACATCGTCATCCTGGTGGTGGCGGCCGACGACGGTGTGATGCCGCAGACCGTCGAGGCGATCAATCACGCCCGCGCCGCCGGTGCTCCGATCATCGTGGCGATCAACAAGATCGACAAGCCGGGCGCCGACCCGACCCGCGTGATCAATGAGCTGCTGCAGCACGAGATCGTCGTGGAAAGCCTGGGCGGCGACACGCAGGCCGTCGAGGTCTCGGCGACCGAGAAGACGGGTCTGACCGACCTGGTCGAAGCGGTGCTGCTGCAGGCCGAGGTTCTGGACCTGAAGGCCAATCCGGACCGCACCGCGGACGGCATGGTCATCGAGTCCAAGCTCGACAAGGGCCGTGGCGCCGTGGCCACCGTGCTGGTGAAGCGCGGCACGCTGAAGCGCGGCGAGATCGTCGTGGCGGGGGCCAACTTCGGCCGCGTCCGCGCGCTCCTCAACGAGCGCGGCGAGCAGCTGACCGAAGCCGGTCCGTCGGTGCCGGTGGAGATCCTCGGCCTGGACGGCACGCCGGATCCGGGCGAGCCCTTCGCCGTCGTGGAGAACGAGGCCCGCGCCCGCGAGCTGACCGAATACCGCGTCCGGGTGAAGCGCGAGAAGGCCGGCGCGCCGGTCCAGGGCGCGTCCCTGGCCGACATGATGGCCAAGCTCGCCGACAAGAAGGTCTCGGAGCTGCCGGTCATCATCAAGGCCGACGTTCAGGGCTCGGCGGAAGCCATCGTGGGCTCGCTGGACAAGATGGGCACCGACGAGGTCCGCGCGCGGATCATCCTGTCGGGCGCCGGCGCGATCAGCGAGAGCGACGTGATGCTGGCGAAGGGCGCAGGCGCCCCCATCCTCGGCTTCAACGTTCGCGCCTCGAAGCAGGCCCGCGACCTCGCCGAGCGCGAGGGCGTGGAGATCCGCTACTACGCGATCATCTACGACCTGCTGGACGACATCAAAGGCGTGCTCTCGGGCATGCTGGCGCCGATCCAACGCGAAACCTTCCTGGGCAACGCCGAGGTTCTGCAGGCCTTCGACATCACGAAGGTCGGCCGGGTCGCCGGTTGCCGCGTCACCGAAGGCGTGGTCCGCAAGGGCGCGCGCGTCCGGATCGTCCGCGCCGACGTGGTCATCCTGGAGCTGGGCGTCCTGCAGACGCTCAAGCGCTTCAAGGACGAGGTCAACGAGGTGCCCTCCGGCCAGGAGTGCGGCATGGCGTTCCAGGGCTTCCAGGACATCAAGCCCGGCGACACCATCGAGTGCTTCACGCTCGAAGAGGTGAAGCGGTCGCTCTAAGCCGCGGCTGAGCCAAGCGATACGAAGCCCCGGGGATCCCCCGGGGCTTCTTCGTTTTCAGCGCCTGTCCAGGCGGAACACCGCGCTGAGTTCGCCCGGCTCGCCTGCGCCGATGTGGGCGTCGGGCTGGCGGACCATGCCGATCTTCTCGAGCACGCGCTGGGAGCCGACGTTCTCCAGGTGGGTGAAGCCGATCAGGTGATCCACCTCGGTGGCCTTGAAGGCGAAGTCGGCGACTGCCCGGGCGGCCTCGGTGGCGAGCCCCTGGCCCCAGAACGCCGGCAGCAGGGCGTAGCCGAGCTCCAGCTCGCCGGTATGCTCCCAGAAGCTGACGCCCGCGCGGCCGACGAACGTCCCGTCGTGGAGAAAGGCTAGCCACTTCGAGTGCCCGAGCTCGGCCTGTTCGGCGGCGAACTCGGCGATCGCGCCGCGGACCTTTTCGTCGTGCCAGACGCCGCCGAAGTAGCGGCCGACCTCGGGGTCGCGGTGCAGACGGGCCATCAGCTCGAAGTCGTTCGGCGTGAACGGCCGGAACGCCAGGCGCTCGGTGGTCAGGATCGGTTCAGCCATGGGTGCGTGTTGTAGCCGCCGCTCGCGCGTTATGTCAGGTGAAGCGGAAAGAAGGAGCTCTACCGTTGCGCGTCATCCTCATGAGCCTGCTGGCGCTGGCGCTCACGTCCTGCGCCTCGGTGCGGAAGCTGGACGCGGCCAACGACGTCCACGCCCTGCTGATCTCGATCCGCGACAACGACCAGGCGGCCTTCGACGCCCACGTCGACCGGGCGGCGCTGAAGCGCGAGATCGAGCGGAAGCTGATGGCCGAGGGCGCCAAGGACAAGCGCCTGGGCGGCCTGGCGGCGATCCTGGCGCCCGGACTGGCGGAGCTGGCCGGCGAGACCCTCGTGCAGCCCGGCGTCTTCAAGGCGGTGGCCGAGCACTATGGCTACACGCCCCAGACCAAGATCCCCGGCCCCCTGGCGATCTCCCAGGCGCTCCGGCCAGTCCCCGACGGGCGGATCTGCGCCACGAAGGCCAAGGACGGGCCTTGCCTGCTCTACTTCACGAAGGGGTCGGACAACCGCTGGCGGCTGTCGGGCTTCGAGGGCGAGATGAAGGACCTGCGCCTGAAGGTCTGATTGCGCTAGGCTCATGCCCGGACGGGGAGATGGGCGATGGGCTACGAGGCTGCGCTGTCCGGATACCAGAAGTTCCGGTTCGCCGACGGGCGGTGGACGCGGGATGTCTATCGGCGCGGCTCCGGACCCGCCGTTATCGTCATCCATGAGATGCCGGGACTGCACCCGGAAGTGATCCGCTTCGCCGACCGTGTCGCCGAGGCGGGAATGACCGTCTTCTGTCCGGTGCTGTTCGGCGTGCCGGGGCGGCCGGCGGACCATCCGGGCAGCCTGCTGACCATGCTGGGCGGACTGTGTGTGCGGTTCGAGTTCAATGTCTGGAAGTCTGGGAAATCGAGCCCGATCGTCGACTGGCTCAGGGCGCTGGCGCGGCAGGCGCACGCCGAGTGCGGCGGCAAGGGCGTGGGCGCGGTGGGCATGTGTTTCACCGGCGGCTTCGCCCTGGCGATGGTGACCGAGCCCGCGGTGGTGGCGCCGGTGCTGTCGCAACCCTCGCTGCCGATGCGCGACAAGGCGGCCATGGACGCGGGCCCCGAGGAGATCGCCTGCGCGCGGCGCCGCCACGCCGAGGAGGGGCTGACGGTGAAGGGGCTGCGGTTCGAAGGCGATCCGTTCGTCACCGAGGCGCGTTTCAAGACCTATGCCGAGGCGCTCGGCGAGGCCTTCGAGCCGACGGTGCTCGATCCCAAGGACGCCAGGCCGGGCGGCCTGCCGCATCCGCACTCGGTACTGACGATCAACCTGCGCGAGGACGGGCCGACCAAGCGGGCCGAGCAGGACGTGATCGCCTTCTTCCGGGAGCGGACGGGCGCTTAGGGTGGTCCCGGTCTTCGGCGTTCGCCGAAACCGGGATGACTCCCCCCGGACGATGGACTAGAAGCGCGCCCTTCGCCTGCAGGGGACGTCCGATCCGTCCCTCAGGCTCTGAGGTTTGAAGAGATGAAACGCCCCCAATCCAAGGGCCCGCAAGGCCCATCCCAGCGCCAGCTCCGCGCCGGCGAGCTGGTGCGCCACGCGCTCGTCGAGATCTTCCGTGAGGAGGAGATCAACGATCCCGACCTGGCCGGCGTCTCGGTGACGGTCACCGAGGTCCGGGTGAACCCCGACCTGCGACACGCGACGGTGTTCGTCGAGCCGCTGGGCGGCGAGCACGCCGATGCGGTGGTCAAGGCCTTGAACAAGCACTCGAAGTTCGTCCGCGGCCACCTGGGACGGATGATCGACATGCGTTTCACGCCCGACCTGCACTTCCGCCACGACGAGAGCTTCAACGAGGCGGCGCGGATGGCGAAGCTGTTCGACGACCCCCGCGTGCGCCAGGACCTGACGCCCCAGCCGCCTTCGGACAGCTGGAAGGACGAGGACTGATGGGGCGCAGGAAGCGCGGCCAGGCCGTCTCGGGCTGGCTGAACCTGGACAAGCCCTACGACCTGGGCTCGACCCATGCCGTGAGCCGGGTGCGGCGGATCTTCGACGCCCAGAAGGCCGGCCACGCCGGGACGCTGGACCCGCTGGCCACCGGCGTGCTGCCCATTGCGCTGGGCGAGGCGACCAAGACCGTCCCGTTCCTGATGGACGCCGACAAGGCCTACCGGTTCACCATCGAGTGGGGCCGCACGACGGCCACCTACGACCGCGAGGGCGCGACGCTGGCGGAGTCCGATGTCCGACCGACCGTGGCGCAGGTCGAGGCCGCCCTGCCGCGCTTCGTGGGCGAGATCCTGCAGGCGCCGCCGGCGTTCTCGGCCATCAAGGTCGATGGCGAGCGGGCCTATGACCTGGCGCGCGCCGGCGAGACGGTGGTGCTGGAGCCCCGGCCGGTGACGATCCACACGGCCCGCGTCGCCGCCGCGCCGGACGCCGATCACGTGACGATCGAGGTGGAGTGCGGCAAGGGCACCTACGTCCGCGCCATCGTCCGCGACCTCGCCGAGATGCTGGGCGCGTGCGGCCATGTGAGCGAGCTGCGCCGGACCCGCGTGGGGGCGTTCACCGAGGAGAACGCCGTCACGCTGGATATCCTTGAGGATTTAGGGCATAAGGCCCGCCAATCGGAGGCCTTGCTTCCGGTCGAGACCGCACTGGACGACATCCCGGTGCTGGCCGTGACCGACGAAGACGCTTTTCGATTGAAGCAGGGACGGTCGATCGTTCTCGTTCCCCGACAGGTCGAAGAGGTGAAGGCCAGGCTCACGCCGGGCTCGCGCACCGTTTCGGCCATGTCGGGCGGGTCGGTCGTGGCGCTCTGCGAGATGCGTGCGGGACGGCTCGAACCTTCGCGTGTCTTCAATCTTTGACCAGAGCGGAGAAACCCGATGTCGATCACGGCCGAACGTAAAGCCGAAGTCATCAAGACCCATGCCCGCGGCGAAGCGGACACGGGCAGCGCCGAAGTCCAGGTGGCGATCATGTCCGAACGGATTGCGAACCTCACCGAGCACTTCAAGACGCACAAGAAGGACAATCACTCGCGCCGGGGCCTGCTGAAGCTGGTCTCCGCCCGCCGGTCGCTCCTCGATCACCTGAAGAAGTCCGACGCGGCTCGCTATCAGGCGCTCATCGAGACGCTCGGCCTGCGTCGCTAGGTGGTTTTCCGAGGGCCCCCGGGTGACCGGCGGGCCCTCGACGTATTTCCCGCCACGCCTCCGAGACAGGCCGGAGGACATCGTGGCGGACCAGGGCGGCCCGGACGCCGGGCGCTCTTTCCATCCGTGAGGGTTCAACCGAAATCCTCGCCCCGCCTGTCTGACTGGAGAGGATTTCGGAAGTCCGACGCCCTGTCCGCCCCCGCCGGGAATACGCCCGCGGGATGAGAAAGAAGCAAAATGTTCGATATCAAGCGCAAGACGATCGAGTGGGGAGGCAAGACCCTCACGCTCGAAACCGGCCGCATGGCCCGCCAGGCCGACGGCGCCGTGCTCGCCACCTACGGCGAGACCATGGTGCTGGCCACGGCGGTGTACGCCAAGAGCGCCAAGCCGGGTCAGGACTTCTTCCCCCTGACCGTCAACTACCAGGAGAAGTTCTACGCCGCGGGCAAGATCCCCGGCAGCTTCCCCCGCCGTGAGGGCGCGCCCTCGCAGAAGGAAACCCTCACCAGCCGCCTGATCGACCGTCCGATCCGCCCGCTGTTCGTGAAGGGCTTCAAGAACGAAGTCCAGGTCGTCACCACGGTGCTGGCCCACGACCTCGAGAACGATCCGGACATCGTCGCCCTGGTGGCGGCCTCGGCCGCCCTGGTGCTCTCGGGCGCCCCGTTCATGGGCCCGATCGGCGCCGCGCGCGTCGGCTACGTGAACGGCGAATACGTGCTGAACCCGACTCTCGACGAGATGAAGGAAAGCGCCATGGACCTCGTCGTCGCCGGCACGAACGAGGCGGTGATGATGGTCGAATCCGAGATCAAGGAACTCTCGGAAGAAGTCGTCCTGGGCGGCGTGACCTTCGCCCACAAGGGCATGCAGCCGGTGATCGACGCGATCATCGAGCTGGCCGAACACGCGGCCAAGGAGCCCTTCGACTTCAAGGCCGACGACACCGACGCCCTGAAGGCCAAGGTGAAGGACGTGATCGGCGCGGACCTGCGGGCCGCCTACCAGATCGTCAAGAAGTCCGACCGCGTGGCCGCCCTGGGAGCCGCCAAGGAGAAGGCCGTCTCGACCTTCGCCAAGTCGGACGCGAACCCGGATGGCATCGACCCGCTGAAGCTGATCAGCGTGTTCAAGGAGCTGGAAGCCGACATCGTTCGCCGCTCGATCCTCGAGACCGGCAAGCGCATCGACGGCCGCTCGGTGGACCAGGTCCGTCAGATCGTCGGCGAAGTGGGCGTGCTGCCGCGCGCGCACGGCTCGGCGCTGTTCACCCGCGGCGAGACCCAGGCGCTGGTCGTGGCCACGCTGGGCACGGGCGACGACGAGCAGCTGATCGACGCCCTCGAGGGCAAGTACTACGAGAAGTTCATGCTGCACTATAACTTCCCGCCGTTCTCGGTCGGGGAGACGGGCCGCATGGGCGCGCCGGGCCGCCGCGAAGTCGGTCACGGCAAGCTGGCGTGGCGGGCGATCCGCCCGATGCTGCCGTCGTACGAGGAGTTCCCCTACACGATCCGCCTGGTCTCGGAGATCTTCGAGTCCAACGGTTCATCGTCGATGGCCTCGGTCTGCGGCTCGTCGCTGGCCCTGATGGACGCCGGCGTCCCGCTGAAGAAGCCGGTGTCGGGCATCGCCATGGGCCTGATCCTCGAGAGCGACGGATTCGCGGTCCTTTCGGACATCCTGGGCGACGAGGACCACCTCGGCGACATGGACTTCAAGGTGGCCGGTACGGCCGACGGCATCACGTCCCTGCAGATGGACATCAAGATCGCCGGCATCACCGAGGAGATCATGAAGAAGGCCCTCGAGCAGGCGAAGGGCGGCCGTGACCACATCCTCGGCGAGATGAACAAGGCCATGGAGGCGCCGCGCGCCGAACTGGGCGAGTTCGCGCCGAAGATCGAGTCCATCAAGATCGCGGTCGACAAGATCCGCGAAGTGATCGGCTCGGGCGGCAAGGTGATCCGCGAGATCGTCGAGAAGACGGGCGCCAAGATCGACATCGGCGAGGACGGCACGATCAAGATCGCGGCCGCCGATCAGTCGAAGATCGACGCGGCGAAGGACTGGATCAAGTCGATCGCCTCGGAGCCGGAAGTCGGCACGATCTACACCGGCAAGGTCGTGAAGGTCGTCGACTTCGGCGCCTTCGTGAACTTCTTCGGCGCCAAGGACGGCCTGGTCCACGTCTCGCAGATCTCGAACGAGCGCGTGGCGAAGGTCTCGGACGTGCTGACCGAAGGCCAGCAGGTCAAGGTGAAGCTCCTGGGCTTCGACGACCGCGGCAAGACCCGCCTCTCCATGAAGGTCGTCGACCAGGAGACCGGCGAGGACCTGTCGAAGAGCGAGAAGGCCGAAGAGGGCGCGGACGCCTAAGCGTCCCGCATCCCTTTAGGATCAGAGAAGGCGGCCGGAGCGATCCGGCCGCCTTTTTCTTTGGCTTTCCCTCCCCTGGAGGGGAGGGTGGCCGCGCTGCAGGCGCGCCGGGTGGGGAAGTTCTGATCGGGCGGTGAGCCACGGGGTGATCGCCTGCACCGCACAGCCTGAACGACACTTCCCCACCCCGACGGCTTCGCCGTCTGCCCTCCCATGAGGGGAAGGGGAAGGTTCAGGCCGGCTCACCCACCATCACGCCGTAGCGCGCCGCCGGGTGCTTGGCCGAGAGGTTGGGACCCAGGGCAAGACGAGCGGCCTCCAGGGCCTGCCACTGAGCGGGATCGGGCAGCGACGGGATGGTCACCAGCTCGCCGGCGTCCAGGCCGGCCAGGGCGGCGTCCACGAGCTCTTCGACGTCCATCAGGATGGCGTCGGGCACGTTCTCGATGCCACGGCCCGAGCGGTCCCAGATCTCGGTGCGGGTCGCGCCCGGCAGGACGGCCTGCAGCCTCAGGCCCCGGCCGGCGAGTTCCGCCTGCAGCGTCTGGGTGAGATAGAGGACGAAGGCCTTGGTGGCGCCGTAAACCGAGCCCGCGAAGGTCTCGGGCGCCAGGCCCACGACCGAGCCGATGTTGACGATCGTGCCGCGGCCCTGGGCGGCGAACCCGTTGGCGGCGGCGTTGGCGAGCCGGACGACTGCGGTGACGTTGAGCTGAACCAGGTCATCCAGCTTGTCCGGGTCGGCGTCGGCGAAGGGACCGAACAGCGCTGCGCCGGCGTTGTTGACCAGCAGGGTGATGGCCAGGTCCTCGCGCAGGCGGGCCTCGAGAGCTCTGAGGTCGCTGCGGTCCGTGAGATCGGCCCGGACCACGTCCACCTTCACGCCGTAGTCGGCCCGCAGCCTCGCGGACAGCGCCTCGAGGCGGGCGACGTCGCGCGCCGCGAGGATCAGGTCGTAGCCGCGTGCGGCCAGGCGGCCGGCATAGACTGCGCCGATACCGCTCGAGGCGCCGGTCACGAGGGCCGAGCCCGGCGGCGCTGTGGGGGAAGTCTTCTCACTCATCGCACATCTCCAAGGGCCGCGCTCTGCGACCGCGGCAGTGAGATGGGACGCGTGCGCGCTCAGGTCATTAGATGATAGTCATCATATAATCTGGGGTGGCGGACAGCTGCGCTGCGCGGCGGCGCCGCAAAAACAAAGGGCCCGCCGTCGCCGGCGGGCCCTCCGTCGCTCTCCAGCTTATTGGGTCAGCCGCGCAGCTTGCGTAGCAGGACGTCGATGTCGCGCGCGATGGCGGCGTCTTCGGCCTTCAGGGCTTCGATGCGGCGCACGGCGTGCAGGACGGTGGTGTGGTCGCGTCCGCCGAAGCGACGGCCGATATCGGGCAGGGACCGCGTGGTGATCTGCTTGGCCAGCCACATGGCCACCTGGCGCGGGCGGGCGACGGCGCGGGCGCGGCGCTCGGAGATCAGGTCGGCCTGCTTCAGCGCATAATGCTCGGCCACGGCCTTCTGGATCATGTCGACGGTCACCTTGCGCTCGGTGACGGACAGGTGGGGCCTAAGGATGCCCTGGGCCTCGTCCAGCGTCAGGCGGGCGATGTCGCCGCCCACGCGGGCCACCAGGGTGTTCAGGGCGCCTTCCAGCTCGCGGACGCTGTCGGTGAAGCGGTCGGCGAGGAACTGCAGCACCTCGCCGCGCGCCGAGGGCACGAAGCGGCCCTGGGTGGCGAGCGTCTGCAGCTTGCGCTCCAGGATGCCCAGGCGCAGCGTCCGGTCGGCCGGCTCGATACCGCAGACGAGGCCCGCCTGCAGGTGCGAACGCAGGCGCGGCTCCATTTCCGACAGCTCGGTCGGCGAGCGGTCGGCGGTCAGCACGACCCGGCGGCCCTCTTCGACGAGGGCGATCAGGGTGTGGAACAGTTCTTCCTGGGTCTGGGTCTTGCCGGCCACGAAGTGGACGTCGTCGATCAGCAGCAGGTCGGCGTTGCGCAGGTCGTCCTTGAACGCCTGGGTCTGGCGGTCCTGGATCGCCTTGACGAAGGTCGTCGTGAAGCGCTCGGCCGTCAGGTAGACGACCCGCTTCTCGGGCGCGCTCTTCATGGCCTCCCAGGCCACCGCGTTCAGCAGGTGGGTCTTCCCGAAGCCATAGGGCCCGTGGAACAGCACCGGGTTGAAGTGGCCGTCCGACCAGTTGGCCACGCGGCGGGCCACGGCGAAGGCGAATTCATTGGCGGGGCCTGAGACGAAGGTCTCGAACGAGAAGCGGTCCTGGAGGCCCAGCAGACGGCCCTGACGGGCGGCGACGGGCGCAGCGACCTCGGCCTCGACCTCGAACACCTGCGGCGCCGGTTCGGCGTTGGCCGCAGCCGGGGCGGGGATGGGCGTATGGGCGGCCATGCCGGCGGACTCCACTTCCATCCTGGACTTCAGGTCCAGCCTGCGACCCAGCGGGTCGTTCTGCGCCCAGAGCTCGCCGATCCGGCGCCACGCATGGCGGCGGATCCAGTCACGCGCGACCCCGGTGGCGGCGACCACGCACACTTCGTCGCCGGTCTCCCGCAGCGCGGCCTGACCCAGCCACGAGCCGAACGTGGCCTCTCCCAATTCATGCTTCAGGACCTGGCAAGTCTTCGTCCACACGGCCCCCGCCGGCGCACTTGCCATAGCTCCCGCAGCCCCCCTGCTCGTCATCCCTCACGACCCCATCGAACAACGACGCCCGCGGCGAGGCCCCGAACCCCAAGCCAGCGGACTTTCCCAACGCAAACAAGCTCTTATCCGGCGAGCACATGTGCTCCGCCGGCGTCCCGCTGTGACCCGCGAGATCATTCAAAGACGCCTGTAAGACGGCTGAGACTAGTCGGGGGCCGTGGCCGGTCAACGGTGATTCTTCGCGCTGTCGACGGATATTTCGGTTGACTCACAGGGAGCCCTTTTGCGGCCAAGGGAAAGCCTGAAAAACCGGTCCGCAAGCTGAGCAGATTTGCCGCAGAGGTCGCACCCGTCGCAGGCGCCCGGTACAGTTTCTGCTCTCGGGAAAACCCCTAAACCGGTCCGAAAAATGCGTACGAAAGCCGGCCTGGATCGCGCGCGAAAACGCAGCCGCCGGCAGGGCCTGCGCGCACGAAAAAACAGCGCCCGGATCCGGACGCTGTTTCTCAAATGCTTAGCGATGAAGCAGGCCGCCGGAGCGGCCCTGCGCGGCCCTTAGGCGGCCGACAGCTTCTTCAGCTGGGCGGCGAGGCGCGAGACCTTGCGCGAGCCGGTGTTCTTGTGGACCACGCCCTTGCTGACGGCGCGCATCAGCTCGGACTGGGCGACCACGAAAGCGGCCTTGGCGGCGCCGGCGTCGCCCGAGGCCAGGGCCTCGTCGAACTTGCGCAGGAAGGTGCGCACGCGCGAGCGGCGGGCGGTGTTCACTTCGGTGCGGCGAGCGATCTTGCGGACCGCTTTCTTGGCGCCGGGCGTATTGGCCATTCGTCTAAGCTCTCAAAACGGATCGCGCCCGGCCGGAACCGGGCGGCAAAATTGGAGGCGCGGATATACGCAAGGGCGGGGCGCGGGTCAACCTGTCTCGGACGCGTTAGCGACCCTTGAAATCCGGCTTCCGCTTCTCGACGAAGGCGGCCATGCCCTCCTTCTGGTCCTCGAAGGCGAAGAGCGAGTGGAACAAGCGGCGCTCGACGGCCACGCCCGTGGTCAGCGTGGTCTCGTAGGCGGTGTTGACCAGCTCCTTGTTCATCATCACCGCCAGCGGCGACTGGGAGGCGATCTTGGCGGCGGCGGCCAGCGCCTCGTCCAGCAGCTTGTCGGCCGGGACGACGCGGGACACCAATCCGGCGCGCTCGGCCTCGGCGGCGTCCATCATTCGAGCGGTCAGCATCATGTCCATGGCCTTGGACTTGCCCACGAAGCGGGTGAGGCGCTGGGTGCCGCCGATGCCCGGCATGACGCCGAGGTTGATCTCGGGCTGGCCGAACTTCGCCGTCTCCGACGCGATGATGAAGTCGCAGAGCATGGCCAGCTCGCAGCCGCCGCCCAGGGCGAAGCCGGAGACCGCGGCGATGATCGGCTTGCGGAACTGCTCGATCCGGCGCGAGGCGGCCGTGAAGAAGTCCAGGGCGAACATCTGGGCGTACGACTTGTCCGACATCTCCTTGATGTCGGCGCCGGCGGCGAAGGCGCGTTCCGAGCCGGTGATGACCAGGCAGCGGACGGCCTCGTCGGCCTCGGCGGCGTCCAGCGCCTGAGCCAGTTCGCCCAGCAGGGTGCTGTTCAGCGCGTTCAGCGCCTCGGGCCGGTTCAGGCGGATCAGGGTGACGCCCGCGCTGGGGCTCTCGACGATCAGGGTCTCAAAGCTCATGTCCGCCCTCGCTCATTCGCTGGTGCGCGGGACTTACGGCCCCGTGACCGAATAGCCAAGCGCCCGCAGGCGGGCCGGCACGCCGCCGTCGCCGATCAGATGGCCCATGCCGACCACGACGACCGTACGCCCACGACCTTTCAGCCGCCGGTCGAGGGTGTGCGTCCAGCGCACGTTGCGCTCTTCCACCAGCCGGCGGAACAGCACGGGCGAGGCCTTGCGCAGAGGCTGCAACGCCTCGCGGTCGATGGTGGCGACGTCGCCCCGGGCCCAGGCGGCGACCAGCTTGTCGAAGGCCTGCGGGTCGGTCTCCATTTCAACGAGGGTCTGGCGCAGGGAGGCGATCTGCTCGGCCTCGGGCGCCTCGTCGAAGATGGCCAGCTGTTCGGCCACCGTCTCGAGGGCCCGGCGCTGGGCGGCCGGTGGCGCGGCGGCTTCGACGGCCTTCTCGACGCCGTTCTCCAGACCGGCGCCCGACTTCCGGTAGGCCGCGCCGGCCAACGCCAGTTCGGCGAGCCAGGGCTCCAGCCGGTCCAGCACCGTCTTGTCGACGCCGTAGGCCTCGGCGACGCGCACCAGCCGGCCTGCGTCGGCCGGCGGCAGCCGGGCGAACAGCGACTGGCCGGCCGGCAGCAGGCCGCGCTCGCCGGCGAGACGGGCGCTCTCCTGCTCGGTGGCGGGCCCGGTGGGCAGCTCGAACCAGAGGTCGTCGGCGTCCTGCAGCGCCCTGGCGAGGGCGGGCGGCTTCCAGGACATGCCCGGCGGCAGGACGTGGACCGAGCCGAACAGCACCATTTCGGAATCGCCGTCCTTCACCACCCAGACCGGCGGTTGGGCGGCGGCGGGCGCGGCGCAGGCCGCGCCAGCGAGGACGAGGGCGGCCGTGACCAGGAGGCTGCGGATCATGCGCACGCTATTTCTGGCAAACGGGGCAATAGAAGGTCGAGCGGCCGGCCTGGACTTCACGGGCGATGACGCCGTTGCAGCCCTCGTTCGGGCACGGGCGGCCCTCGCGGTCATAGACGCGGAAGCTGTGCTGGAAGTAGCCGAGCGCGCCGTCCGCCTGGGCGTAGTCACGGAGCGTCGAGCCGCCGGCGGCGATGGCCAGGCGCAGCACTTCGCGGATCGCATCGACCAGGGGCGGAAGCTTCTTGGCCGGGATCTTGCCGGCGGGCTTGAAGGGGCTGATCCGCGCCCGGTGCAGGGCTTCGCAGACGTAGATGTTGCCGAGGCCGGCGACGATCCGCTGGTCCAGCAACAGGGTCTTGGGCCCCTGCTTGCGCCCCTCGAAGGCGGTTTTCAGGCGCTGGGCGTCGAAGGTCTCGGACAGCGGCTCCGGGCCGAGCTCGGCGAACCAGGGATGCAGGTGCATCGTCGCCGTGTTGACCAGGGCCATGTAGCCGAACCGGCGGGGATCGTAATAGGTCACCCGGACGCCTTCGTCCGTTTCGAAGACCACGTGGGCGTGCTTCGGGTCAGGGTCCGGCGCGTATTTCCTGGTTGGGCCGTCGATCGTCGCGCTCCGCGCTCCCGACCCGACGACGGCCTCGCTGCTGATGGGATGGGCGATCTCGAAACGGCCGCTCATGCCGAGGTGCATGACCAGCGTGTCCTCGCGGTCGAGGCGGGCCATCAGGTACTTCGCCCGCCGCTCCATCTTCACGATCGTGGCGCCGGTCAGCACCTGGACGAAGTTGTCGGGGAACGGGAAGCGCAGGTCAGGCCGGCGGGCCTCGACGCGGACCAGGCGGCGGCCCTCCAGCACGGGGGCGAGGCCGCCGCGGACCGTCTCGACTTCGGGCAATTCGGGCATGGGCTCTGGTTGGCATGCCGTCGCTGGCCAGTCGAGGGCTGAGCCGCTAAGACGCCGCCCATGACCGGACCTACCGCCACCTTCGGCTTCCGCGATGTCGACGCCCGCGAGAAGGCGGGCCTGGTCCGCGGCGTGTTCGACCGCGTGGCCCGGCGCTACGACCTTATGAACGACCTGATGAGCGCGGGCGTGCACCGGCTCTGGAAGGACGCGGTCGCCGCGCGCCTGAACCCGCAGCCGGGCGAGGTTATCCTGGACGTGGCCGGCGGCACCGGCGACATGGCGCGCCGCTTCGCGAAGATGGCGCGGCGCGCGCAGGAGCGCCGGGGCGGCGCCGATGCCCAGGTGATGGTCATCGACTACAACGCCGAGATGGTGGCGCAGGGGATCGAGCGCGGCTTCGAGCCTGAGATCGTCTGGGCGGTGGGCGACGCGCAACGGCTGCCCGTGCCGGACAAGACCGCCGACGCCTATGTGATCAGCTTCGGCATCCGCAACGTGACCGATGTGCCCGCGGCGCTGCGCGAGGCGCGCCGCGTGCTGAAGCCGGGCGGCCGGTTCCTGTGCCTGGAATTCTCGCACCCGGTCACCGAGCCGCTGCGCCGCGCCTACGACGCCTATTCGTTCAAGGTGATCCCGGAGATCGGGGCGCGCGTGGCGGGCGATCGCGAAAGCTACCAGTATCTGGTCGAGAGCATTCGACGTTTCCCCGACCAGAAGCGTTTCGCCGCCATGATCGGCGAGGCGGGCTTTTCCCAGGTGGGCTACACGAACTTCACGGCGGGCGTGGCCGCGCTCCACACCGGCCGGGCGATCTAGCCCCATGGCGGGCCCCGGCGCCTTTCTGCGGCTGCTCGGAGCCGGCTGGACGCTCGTCCGCAACGACGCCCTGCTGCCGCGCGAGCTGGACGGGCTCTATTCCTCCGGCGTCCGGACGGCGGCACGGGGTCTGCGGCTGTTCTGCGGTCGGCAGGCGCGCGTAGGCCGTCCCGGTGAACGTCTGGCGCGGTCGCTGGAGCGGCTAGGACCGGTGGCGATCAAGCTCGGCCAGCTCCTGTCGACCCGCGCCGACATGTTCGGCCGCGAGTTTGCCGAAGATCTTTCAAGATTGAAGGATCGGCTGCCGCCATTCCCGACATCGGTGGCGCGCGCCGAGGTGGAGTACGCGCTGGGCCGGCCGATCGAGACCCTGTTCGCCAGCTTCGGCGATCCGGTGGCGGCGGCGTCGCTGGCCCAGGCGCACGACGCCGTCCTGCTGGACGGCCGGCGGGTGGCGGTGAAGGTGTTGCGGCCGGCGATCGCGCGGCGGGTGGCCGACGACGCCGAGGTGCTGGACCTCGCCGCGCGGCTGATCGACCGCTGGGTCCCGCCGGCGCGGCGGCTGGAGCCCCGCGGCTTCGCGGACACGGTGATCCGCGCCACCGAGCTGGAGCTCGACCTGCGCCTCGAGGCAGCCGGCGCCGACGAGCTGGGCGAGGTGATGGCCGAGGACGGCTACATGGCCGCCCCGGTCGTCGTCTGGGACGGGGTCGGCAAGCGCGTGCTGACGATGGAGTGGGCCAAGGGCCGGCCACTGTCGGACGAGGGCGTGCTGACGGACCCTGCGTTCGATCGCAAGGCGCTAGCCGACAACCTGATCCGGGCCTTCCTGGCCCAGGCGCTGGACCACGGCGTCTTCCACGCCGACCTGCACGAGGGCAACCTGTTCGCCGCCGCCCCGGCGCAGCTCACCGCCGTGGACTACGGGATCGTCGGCCGGTTGGGCGCGCCCGAGCGGCGCTATCTCGCCGAAATCCTCTGGGGCTTCCTGAACCGGGACTACCAGCAGATCGCCCGGGTGCATTTCGAGGCGGGCTATGTGCCGGCGCGCCACAGCGTTTCGGCCTTCGCACAGGCGCTGCGCGCGGTCGGCGAGCCGATCTTCGGGCGTGCGGCGGCCGACGTCCCGATGAGCCGGGTGCTGACCCAGCTGTTCGAGATCACCGCCCTCTTCGACATGCGGCTGCGGCCCGAGCTGGTCCTGCTGCAGAAGACCATGATGACCGTCGAGGGCGTCGCCCGGCGGATCGATCCCGAACACGACATCTGGGCCGCCTCCGAGCCGGTGGTCCGCCGCTGGATCGCCCGCGAGCTATCGCCGGCGACCCGCGTGAAGCGCTTCGCCGGCGAGGCCGAGGTCGCCATGCGCAACCTCGCCCGCCTGGTCCAGGACCCGCCCTCGCCGACTGCGGTGGCGGTGGTCGAGGAGCGGCGCGACAGCCACCCGCTCCTCTGGTTCGCCCTGGGCGCCCTCGTCTCCGGCGCCGCCTTCCTGGCCGGCATGGCGCTCGGCTAGGGCCCTAGGCGTCGTCGTCGGTGTCGCGGCGGGCCTGGCGGGTCTGGCTGCGCCTGGCTTCGCGGGCCTTCACCTCGTCCCAGTAGGCCATGCCCTCGTCGGGCTTGAACATGGTGCGGGGCGCGCCGTCCTTCGTCGCGATGGCGAAGACGTTGCCTTTCGGGTCGTAGAAGAGCGTGTCGCCATTGGTCCGGTCCAGCGTGAGCGTGCCACGCGGCGGCTTGCCGACGAAGGCGTGCGCCTTGCGGACGAACTCGTCCCGGCTGTCGGCGCCGAACGCCTCGCCGTTGCGTTCGAAGGCGCGCTGGGCGTTGGCCTCGGCCGAGTAGCGGCGGCTCGCCGACCACATCGGCTTGCCGTCCACCAGCTGCACCGGGTCGTCCCGATGATCGACCCCGGAACGTTCACGCGCCGGCGTCTCGTCGCGGGCGGTTTCCTGCGGCACAGCCATCTGGGTCCCAGCCGCCTGCTGCTGGCTGACCGCCGAAGGCCCATTGTCGCAAGCCGAAAGCAGCAGCGCCGAGGCGGCCGCCGCGCAAAAGAGCGCCATACCCGCGCGAGACATGAATCTTCTCCCGTTCCAGTCGAGCTGGAACGAATGAGGAACACAGGTCCGCCAGTTTGTCGAGTCCCTGGTCTCGCTTGGCGCATTCGCCTACATGAAGGCCCTCTTTCGCGAGGGGGCGGCGAGCCTTGGACGAGAAGCGGGTTCTCCTGATCGTCGGCGGCGGCATCGCGGCCTACAAGGCGCTGGAGCTGACGCGCCTGCTGCGCAAGGCGGGCGTCGGCGTGCGGCCGATCCTGACCAAGGCCGGCGCGGAGTTCGTGACGCCGCTGTCGCTGTCGGCGCTGGCCGAGGACAAGGTCTATTCCGAGCTCTTCTCGCTGACCGACGAGGCCGAGATGGGCCACATCGAGCTGTCGCGCTCGGCGGACCTGGTGGTCGTCGCGCCCGCGACCGCCGACCTGATGGCCAAGGCGGCAAACGGCCTGGCCGGAGACTTGGCCTCCACGACCTTGCTGGCCACCGCCAAGCGCGTCCTGATGGCCCCGGCGATGAACGTGCGCATGTGGGAGCATCCGGCCACGAAGCGGAACCTGGCGACGCTGGCGGCCGATGGTGTGCTGTTCGTCGGCCCCGACGAGGGCGCCATGGCCTGCGGCGAGTACGGCGAGGGCCGGATGGCCGAGCCCGGGGCGATTTTCCAGGCGATTCAAGACGCGCTCGCCGGCGCGGCGGCGCGGCCGCTGAAAGGCCGGCGCGCCATCGTCACGGCAGGGCCGACCGCCGAGCCCATCGACCCCGTGCGGGTGCTGACCAACCGGAGCTCGGGCAAGCAGGGCTATGCGATCGCCAGCGCGCTGGCCGAACTGGGCGCCGAAGTCACCCTGGTGAGCGGCCCCACGGCCCTGCCGGCTCCGGTCGGCGTGACGCGGGTGAACATCGAAACGGCGCGCGAGATGCTGGCGGCCTGTGAGGCGGCGCTGCCAGCCGACATCGCGGTCTGCGTCGCGGCGGTGGCCGACTGGCGACCGGAGGCGGTTGGCCAAAGCAAGATCAAGAAGGGCGCGGGCGGGCCGCCGCCGATCAGCCTCATCGAGAACCCCGACATCCTGGCGACCCTCAGCCAATCGAAGGCTCGGCCCAAGCTGGTGGTGGGTTTCGCCGCCGAGACCGACGACGTCGACGCCCACGCCATGGCCAAGCTGGAGCGCAAGGGTTGCGACTGGATCGTCGCCAACGACGTCTCGATCGAAGGCGTGATGGGCGGCGATCGCAACGCCGTGGCCATAGTCTCCAAGCGCGGAATCGAGCGATGGGACGACGCTCCGAAGGCCGAGGTGGCCCGCGAGCTCGCCGCCCGCATTGCTGAGGAATTCAAGTGACCGCTCCGACCGTCCCGATCCTGCGTCTTCCCCATGGCGAGGGCCTGCCGCTGCCGGCCTACGAGACCGCCCAGGCCGCGGGCATGGACCTGCGCGCCGCGGTGGCCGACGGCGAGACCCTGACGATCAAGCCAGGCGCGCGGTTCGCCGTGCCGACCGGCTACGCCTTCGCCCTGCCGGCCGGCTACGAGGCCCAGGTGCGGCCGCGGTCTGGCCTGGCGCTGAAGTCGGGCGTCACCTGCCTGAACACCCCGGGCACCATTGACGCCGACTACCGCGGCGAGGTGAAGGTGATCCTGGCGAACCTCGGCGAGGAGGACTTCCACATCCGCCGCGGTGATCGCATCGCCCAGGTGGTGATCGCGCCGGTCGTGCAGGCGGCCTGGACCGAGGTGGAGACGCTGGACGAGACTGCGCGCGGCGCCGGCGGGTTCGGCTCCACGGGTTCGAAGTAGCGCCGGAGCTACAGCGGCGGCGGCTGGAAGCCGCGGATATCCTCGTCGATGGATTGGGCCAGCGCCAGCAGGCGGCCGTCGGCGCCGGGCGGCCCGATGAGCTGGGCGCCGACCGGCAGGCCGGACGCGCTCAGGCCGGCGGGGACGGCGGTGGCCGGAAGCCGCAGGGCCGTGGCGAGAGCGATCCACTGCAGCATCGAGACGTACGGATGGCTCGCGCCCTCCGTGGTCCTGAGGCTGCGCTTCTGGAACGACCGCAGGTCGTGCGGAAAGGCCTGGACCGGCGCGATAGGCGCGAGGATTGCGTCGAAGCGGTCGAAGACGCCGAGGATCTCATGGCGCAGGCGGGCGCGCACCGCGTCGGCGGCGAGCCACTCGCTGTGCCGGGCGGTGTAGGCCATGGTCATGGCGGCGGTGGACAGCGGGCCTGCGCCGCGGCGCAGGGCGAGCTTCGCCAGCGGCCGGGTGAACTCCATCGAACGGACCATCCGGTCCGGCAGGTCCTGGCCCAGCACCGCGCCCAGCAGGGTCTGATAGCTCGTCAGAAGCTGGTTCGCGTCCACGGGGCTCTTGATCGTCTCGACGCTGGCGCCGGCCGCGCCCAGTTCGCCGGCCAGCCGCAGCACCGCCTCGCGAACCTCCGGATCGAGGGCGAAGGCGGGCTCGTCCACCCAGACCGCGATCTTCGCCGAGGTGAGGTCCGCGCCCGGCGCGCGGGCGGCGAGCGGCCCGTCCTCGATCACCGAGAGAAGCAGTCTGAGGTCGCGGGCCGAGCGCGCCATCGGGCCGACCACGTTCAGGTCGCGCTCGGCGTACGAGCCGGGCGTAGGCGGCACATGACCGCGCTGGCTGACCATGCCCCAGGTGGGCTTGTGGGCGAAGACGCCGCAGAAGCCGGCGGGGACGCGGAGCGAGCCGCCGATGTCCGAGCCGATCTCGATGGGCGTTACCCGCGCGGCCAGCGCGGCGGCCGCGCCACCCGACGAGCCGCCCGGGGTGCGGTTGAGGTCCCAGGGATTGCAGCTCGCGCCATAGAGGCCATTGGCGCTCTGCCAGTCGGCGGCCATCACCGGCACATTGGTCTTGCCCCAGATGACCGCGCCGGCCTTGCGGACTTGGGCCACGGCGTCGGCGTCCTCGGCGAGACGGCGGCGCAGCTCGGGCAGGCCCGACGAGGCGGGCATGCCGGCCACGTCGAAGGTGTCCTTCACCGTCATCGGCACGCCGGCGAGCGGCCCCAGTGGATCGCCCTTGGCGCGGTGGTCGTCGATGGCGCGGGCGCGCTCCAGGGCGCGCTCAAGGTCGACGGCGACGACGGCGTTCAGCGCGGCGTGGGTCTGTTCGTGCCGGGAGAGCGCGGCCTTGAGCAGCTCGACCGCCGACACCCGCTTGCCGGCCAGGGCCTGGGCGAGCGCGCTCGCGTCGTGCTCCAGGAGGTCGGCCACTAGCCCTTCATCCCGAGCACGTCCTGCATGTCGTACTCGCCGGGCGGGCGGCCCTTGATCCAGCGGGTGGCGGCCAGGGCGCCGCGGGCGAAGAGCGTGCGGTCACGGGCCGAGTGGCTGAGGGTCAGGATCTCGTCCTCGGCGGCGAACAGGACGCTGTGCTCGCCGACCACGCCGCCGCCGCGGATGGCGGCGAAGCCGATCTCCCCGACCGGCCGCTCGCCGGTGATGCCTTCGCGGCTCTTGCGGGCGGTCCGCTCGAGCGTAACGCCCCGGCCTTCGGCGACGGCGGCGCCCAGCATCAGCGCCGCCCCCGACGGCGCGTCGACCTTGCGACGGTGGTGGGTCTCGACGATTTCGACATCCCAGCCGGCCGCCGGCAGCGCGCGGGCGGCGCGGTTCACCAGGCCCATCAGCATGTTCAGGCCGAGCGAGAAGTTGCCGGCGCGAACGATCGGGATGCGCCTGGCCGCCTCGGCGATGGTCGCGAGCTGCGCGGCGTCGAACCCGGTGGAGCCGATCACCAGGGCCTTGCCGGCCGCGGCCACCTTCGGCGCAAGCTCGGCCGAGGCCGCGGCGATGGTGAAGTCGACGACCACGTCGCAGGCGGCGATGGCGAGTTCGGCGTCGGTGAGCCCGTCGCCAGTCGCTCCCGGCTGGTCGAAACGGCCGGCCAAGGCGAAGGCCGGGTCCTTCGACAGGCTGTCGGTGACCACGCGGCCCATGCGGCCGAGGGCGCCGGCGACGGCGATCTTGATGGGTGCGGCCACGACGCCTCCGGGAAAGCTCGGCGGAAAGTCACGCGAGCCGGGGCGCGGGGTCAAGGCGCGGTTTCCCGCCTTCGGTTCAGAGGGGCGGCGCCGCAGCGCTGCGATCTAGAGGACGATCGCGTCGCCGGCCTCGGCCTTGATCGCCTCGCCGAGGGAGACGCCCAGCGCACGCGCGGAGGCTTCGGGATCCATCAGCTGCGCCAGCTCCGCCTCGCCGCTGTGGCGGAAGCGGCGGGCCCCGTCCGGCGTCAAGGCCTCGACGATGAGCTTGCAGGTCCCGCCTTCCAGCCAGGCGTGGGCGCCGATCGGCGTCTTGCACGAGGCCTCGAGGGCGGTCAGCGCGCCGCGCTCGGCGGCGACGGCGAGGGTCGTCGGCTCGCACCGCAGCGCCTGCACCCACGGCAGGTCGCGGTCGGCGAAGCGGGTCTCGATGGCCAGCGCACCCTGGCCGGGAGCCGGCGGCGCTTCCTTCGGGTCGATCAGGCTGGTGGGCAGGTGGCCCAGGCCCAGCCGGCGCAGGCCGGCATAGGCGAGCAGAATGGCGTCGGCCTCGCCGGCCGCGAGCTTCGCCAGCCGGGTGTCGACGTTGCCGCGCAGAAGCTGGACCTTCAGGTCGGGGCGGCGGTGCAGGCACTGGGCCTGGCGGCGCAGGCTGGCGGTGCCGAGGACCGCGCCATCTGACAGGTCCTCCAGACGCTCCGGGCCGCGGCTCAGGAAGGCGTCGCGCGGGTCCTCTCGCTCAGGGATGGCGGCGATGCATAGGCCCTCGGGCAGCTCGGCCGGCACGTCCTTCATCGAGTGGACGGCGCAGTCGATGCGGCCTTCCAACAGCGCCTCTTCGATCTCCTTGGTGAAGAGCCCCTTGCCGCCGATCTCCAGCAGGCGGCGGTCCTGGATGCGGTCGCCGGTCGTCGTGATGACGATCAGCGGCGCGACGCGGTCGACCTCGGCCTGGTTCTCAGGATCCACGCCCAGCGCGGCGGCGATCCGCCGCTGGACCGTGCCGCTCTGGGCGAGGCTGAGCTTGGAGCCGCGGGCCCCGATCCGGACCTGTCCAGGTTGGGCGGTAGGTTGCGTGGGCACGGTGGGCGGTCTACCTCGGAGCCTTGTTCAAGACGCGTCTCGCTACAGGAGCGGGCCGCCCCCGGCAACCGGATGACCGACACCCACGCCACGCCCCACATGGTCCTCGGCCTGGAGACCAGCTGCGACGAGACCGCAGCGGCCGTCGTGCGCCTGGAGGATGGGCGGGCGACGGTTCTCTCGTCAGTGGTCGGCAGCCAGATCGCCGCGCACGCGCCGTTCGGCGGCGTGGTGCCGGAGATCGCCGCCCGCGCCCACGTCGAGAGCATCGACGCCATCGCCGAGCGCGCGCTGGCCGACGCCGGCCTGGGCTATGGCGACCTGACCGGAGTCGCGGCCACCGCCGGCCCGGGCCTGGTCGGTGGAGTGATGGTGGGCCTGTCGTTCGGCAAGGCCGTGTCGTTGGCGCGCGGCCTGCCGTTGGTCGCGGTCAACCACCTGGAGGGCCACGCGGTGTCGGCCCGCCTCGGCGCCGAGATCGCCTATCCGTTCCTGCTGTTATTGGTCTCCGGCGGCCACTGCCAGCTGCTGGAGGTCGCCGGCGTCGGCGCCTGCCGCCGGCTGGGCTCGACCATCGACGACGCCGCCGGCGAGGCCTTCGACAAGATCGCCAAGGCGCTGGGCCTGCCCTATCCGGGCGGCCCGGCCCTGGAGAAGCTGGCGGAGGGCGGCGACGCCACGCGCTACGCGCTTCCGCGCATGCTGCTGGGACGCAAGGATTGCGACTTCTCGTTCTCCGGCCTTAAGACCGCCGCCGCACGGATCGCCGAGGGCCTGACCACGGAGGGCGAGCGCCGCGACCTCGCCGCTGCGGTCCAGGCCGCCATCGCCGGCCAGCTCGCCGAGCGCACCGACCGGGCGATCAAGGCCTATGCCCTGGAGCACGAGGGCCGCGACCTGCGCTTCGTAGTGGCCGGCGGGGTGGCGGCCAACGGCGCGGTCCGCGCCCGGCTGACCGAGACCGCGCACGCCCGCGGCTTCAGCTTCCACGCGCCGCCGCTCGCCTACTGCACCGACAACGCCGCCATGATCGCGCTCGCCGGCGCCGAGCGGCTGGCGCTCGGGCTCTCCGACCCGCTGGACGCCGTGGCGCGGCCTCGATGGCCGCTGGACGCAGCCGCGGCCGCTGCCAGTCCCACCCATCTCGCAGGCCGAAAGGGCGCCAAGGCATGAACCGGATCGGCGTTATCGGCGGCGGCGCGTGGGGCACGGCGCTCGCCCAGGTCTGCGCCCGCGCGGGCCGCGAGGTCGTGCTGTGGGCCCGGGAGGCCGACGTGGTCGAGGCGGTGAACGGCCGCCACGAGAACGCGACCTTCCTGGCCGGCGTGCCGCTGGAGCCCACGATCCGCGCCACCAGCGACTACGCAGACCTGGCCGGCGTCGACGCCGTCCTGGCCGTGCCGCCGGCCCAGCACATGCGGTCCACCCTGGCCGCATTCGCGCCGCACGCCCGCGACGGCCTGCCGATCATGCTCTGCTCCAAGGGCGTCGAGCAGGGCTCGCTGAAGCTGATGACCGACGTGCTCGCCGAAACCATCCCGCAGGCGCGCCCGGCGGTGCTGTCGGGCCCAAGCTTCGCCGGCGAGGTCGCCCGCGGCCTGCCGACGGCCGTCACCCTGGCCTGTCCGGACCCTGGCTGCGCCGAGACCCTGGCGGAAGCTATCGCCACCCCGACCTTCCGCCCGTACTTCGCCACCGACATGATCGGCGCCGAGGCCGGCGGCGCGGTGAAGAACGTCCTGGCCATCGCCTGCGGTATTGTCGAAGGCCGTGGCCTCGGTCGTTCGGCCCATGCCGCCCTGATCACCCGCGGCTTCGCCGAACTCACCCGCCTGGCCGTGGCGCTGGGCGGCGAGGCCGAGACGGTCGCCGGCCTCTGCGGCCTGGGCGACCTGGTGCTGACCTGTTCCAGCCCGCAGTCGCGCAACATGAGCGTCGGCCTGGCGCTAGGGGGTGGCCAGACGCTCGAGCAGGCGCTCGCCGGCAAGCTCACCGTGGCCGAGGGCGTGGCCTCGGCGCCCGCCGTTCGCCAGCTGGCCCGCAAGCTGGGCGTCGAGACCCCGATCTGCGAAGCCACCGCCGCCATCCTGGGCGGCGAGGCCGACGTCGACACCGCCATCCGGGGCCTGCTCTCGCGGCCCCTCAAGGACGAACAGGACTGACCATGCCGCTCTTTGTGCTGATGTGCCTCGACAAGCCCGACGCGCTGGAGCTGCGCATGGCGACGCGCGAGCGGCATCTGGCCTATGTCCGCGACAACGCCGAAAAGGTGAAGGTGGCCGGCCCCATGTTCGACGACGCCGAGCAGATGGCGGGCTCATTCTTCATCCTCGACGTCGCCGACAAGGCGGCCGCCGAGGCGTTCAACGCCGCCGATCCCTACACCCAGGCCGGCGTCTTCGGCACGATCACGCTGCGACCGTTCAAGGCGACCTTTGGCCAGCCGCTCTGAGGCCGACAATCCTGCGCGGCCTGGGCCCGGCGTCCGGCTCTGCGCGCTGAGCGACCTGGCCGATCCGGGCAGCAAGGGCTTCCGCTTCCGTGAGGACACCCGCCTGTTCGCCGGCTTTGTCCTGCGGCAGGGCGAGACCGTGCGCGGCTTCGTAGACAGCTGCCCGCACGCCGGCTGGCCGCTCTCGGGCCTGCCCGACCGCTACCTGACGCGCGACGACCGCCACATTCTCTGCGCCGGTCACGGCGCCCTCTTCAGTCTCGACGGCCAGTGCGTGGCCGGCCCATGCGTCGGGGATCGCCTCACCGAGTGGCTGGTGGAGATCCGCGACGGCGAGGTTTTCACCGCCTGAGGCAGGCAGGCCCAAGCCGTTGGCCGCGCTCACGAATTCCGTTACGGCCAAGCCCTAGTGGTTAACTATCTGTAAAAATTAAGACTCGCGTCACCACGTTCTTCGACGTAGATGGTCACGCTTCCGAACGGACAGAAGGGTTTCGGGAGCGTGCTTCTCCGTCTGCGCAGGTTCTGGCTTGGCGACCACGCGGCTCATCTGGCCGGCGTGCAACTCGCCGTTGTCGCCCTCCTGACCGCGGGCGTGGCGATCGCCGCCGCGCCGCAGAAGAAGCCGACCCACGCCATCGTGGCCGTCGCTGCGCCGACCGCCCAGCTGACGCCGGCCTCCGCAGTTGTGGAAGCCCAGGACGATTCCATCCGGCTGCAGGACCTGACGCCCGACCAGGCGCGCCTGTGGAACGCCAGCAACCCGGTCTCGACCCTGCCGAACCCGGCCGCCAGGCCGTTCCGGCTGAAGGCCGACAGCGTCATCGACGAGACCCGTGCGCTCGATTGCATGACCGCGGTGATCTATTACGAGGCCGCCTGGGAGAGCGTCGACGGCCAGCGGGCCGTGGCTCAGGTCGTGCTGAACCGCATGCGTCACCCGGCCTATCCGAAGACCGTCTGCGGCGTCGTCTTCCAGGGCTCGGAACGCCGGACCGGCTGTCAGTTCACCTTCACCTGCGACGGGGCGCTCGCCCGCGCGCCACAGGAGGCCGCCTGGAGCCGCGCCCGCCAGGTCGCCAAGGCGGCCCTGAACGGCTACGTGATGAAGAAGGTGGGCAACGCCACCCACTATCACGCCAACTACGTCGCCCCGTACTGGAGCCCGAACCTGCTGAAGGTCGGGCAGGTGGGCGCGCATATCTTCTACCGCTGGACCGGCGGCTGGGGCCTGCCGCCCGCGTTCGGCGGGCGCTACCAGGGCGGCGAGACCACCCTCCAGATGGCCAAGATGGACGGCCTGCCGGGCGACTCCGCCAAGCTGAAGCTCGCCGCGCTGACGGTCGAGGCCAGCCAACCGGCCCAGGCTCCGGCCGTCGAAGCGGCCACGACGCCCGAGATCGCGCCGGCTCCCGCCGAGGACCTGGTGGTCGCGGCGGAGGTCGTGGGCGCCGAGGCCGCGGCGCTGGTGAAGCCCGAAGAGCTGGACTGGGCCGGCCGCCCGAAGGCCAAGGCCGCCCCCCGCATCGCCGCCCCGCCCAGCTTCAGCCAGAACGGCGGCGGTCTCTCGTACTAGGTCAGCGCGACGCGGCTTCCGCGTCGAACGCCGCCACGTCGTCCAGCAGCGCCGCTGCCGCGGTCCTCACGAGTTCGCCCCCCTTCTCGGGCGTGGCCTGACCCGGGTCCGAGCCCATGCGACCGTCGGCGTAGCGGGCGCGAAAGTCGCCCGCCTCGCGGATCGGGCCGGTCGGCGCGATCTGCGGCGCATAGTTCGCGCTCTTGATGCTCTCGGGGTAGGCCCATTGCGTCACCGCGATCTCGGACGGGGTGGCGTGGCTGCCGTGGCCGGTCGGGAACTGGCGATTGGCGAGCGCGGTCACCCCGGCCAGGTCCCACCAGTTCTTCAGCTTGCAGGCGAAGCCGCGGTTACGGCCGGCGTAGCTGGCCTCGGCGTAGAGTTCGGAGAAGGCCGCCTCGATGGTGGCGACGTTCCCGCCGTGGCCGTTCAGGAAGTACAGCTTCTCGAACCCGGCGTGCGCCAGGCTCCGGCACCAGTCGCCGATCGCCAGCATGAAGGTGGACGGCCGGAGCGCGATGGTGCCTGGGAAATCCAGGTGATGCTGCGCCATGCCGATGTTGAAGGTGGGCGCCACCAGGATGTCGCCGGTCCTCTGGGCCTCGTTCGCGATGATCTCCGGGCACAGCCAGTCGGTGCCGAGCAGCCCCGTCGGGCCGTGCTGTTCGTTCGAGCCGATCGGGATCACCACGGTCTTGGAGCGCGCGAGGAAGCCTTCGATCTCGGCCCAGGTGGAGAGGTGCAGCAGCATGCGGAGGTCTCCCTGGGCGCGCCGCAGCGCGCCGTCACACGTTCAGTCGCCCGCCTGGCCGTCCGCCTGCGCGACCTCGATGGTCAGGCCCATGGCCTGCATGCCCACCAGACGCCAGCGCTTTTCGCTTTTGCCGAAGGTGAGCAGGCACCGCTCGGCGCCTTCTTCTGACGGCAGGCACACCTTGCCGTCCTCGATCTTCATCCGCTCCTTCAGCGGCTTGCCGTCGGCGGCGTGAACCACGCGGAAGGCTTCGGGGCCGATCATCCGGTCCAGTGCGAATTCCGAAGGGCCGCCCTCGACCTCCAGGCCCTGTTCGCGGGCCCACTCGACCATCTGGCGGCGGACGTCCTCGCGCACCGCCTGGCGGTCGATCTCGGCTTCGAAGGCCACGCGATCGCCGGTCTCCACCGCCTTCAGCAGGCGCTCGGCGCTCGCGGCCGCATCGGTGCGGGCGCGGCCCTCGCAGCCCGCCAAACCCAAAGCCAGCGCCGAGAGCGCCACCACCGCACCGATCCGAAGCATCGGCGGAAAATGCCGACGCCCTTGAGTCCCCGCAAGCGTCGCCATGGCCTGATCGCCCGCTATGGGCCTGCGGCGTGTTGCGCGCCCGCGCCTCTCCGCCTACTCCCTACGCCCAAGTGCACGAAGCTTCCGGAGAGCGGCATGTCGGACGGTGAGGTTTTCCCGGTTCCCGAGGCGTGGGCCAAGCGCGCCCACCTGGACGCCAAGGCCTATGACGCCGCCTGCCAGCGCGCCGAGACCGACCCCGAAGGCTTCTGGGGCGACATCGGCCGCCGCCTCGACTGGATGACGCCCTTCACCCGGGTGAAGGACGTGTCGTTCAACAAGGACGACTTCCACATCAACTGGTACGCCGACGGCACGCTGAACGTCTCGGTGAACTGCCTGGACCGCCACATCGCCACGCGCGGCGACCAGGTGGCGGTGATCTGGGAGAACGACGACGGCAGCGCCTATGACGCGCTGACCTACAAGCAGCTGCTGGCCGAGGTCTGCCGCTGGGCCAATGTGCTCAAGGCCAAGGGCGTCCGGAAGGGCGACCGGGTCACCATCTACCTGCCGATGATCCCGGCGGCGGCGGCGGCGATGCTGGCCTGCGCCCGCATCGGCGCCGTGCACTCGGTGGTGTTCGGCGGCTTCTCGCCCGACAGCCTGGCGGGCCGGATCCAGGACTGCGACTCGAAGCTCGTCATCACCGCCAACGAGGGCCTGCGCGGCGGCAAGGTCGTGCCGTTGAAGGCCAATGTCGACGAGGCGCTGAAGACCTGCCCGGGCGTCACCGACGTCATCGTCGTGCGCCGTACCCAGACCGAAGTCCCGATGGTCGACGGTCGCGACGTCTATTTCGGCGACCTCAAGAAGACCGTGCCGGACACCTGCGATCCCGAGCCGATGAACGCCGAGGATCCGCTGTTCATCCTCTACACCTCGGGTTCGACGGGTAAGCCGAAGGGCGTGCTGCACACCACCGGCGGCTATCTCGCCTGGGCGGCCTACACCCACGAGATCGTCTTCGATTACCGGCCGGGCGAAGTGTTCTGGTGCACCGCCGACGTGGGCTGGGTCACCGGCCACAGCTACGTCGTCTATGGCCCGCTGGCCAACGCCGCCACGACCCTGATCTTCGAAGGCGTGCCGAACTTCCCGAATTCGTCGCGCTTCTGGGAAGTCTGCGACAAGCACAAGGTCGAGATCTTCTACACCGCCCCCACCGCCATCCGCGCCCTGATGCGGGAGGGCGAGGCTCCGGTGAAGCGCACGTCGCGCCAGTCGATCCGTTTGCTGGGCACCGTCGGCGAGCCGATCAATCCCGAGGCCTGGCTCTGGTATCACCGCGTGGTCGGTGAGGAGCGCTGCCCGATCGTCGACACCTGGTGGCAGACCGAGACCGGCGCCTGCCTGATGAGCCCGCTGCCGGGCGCGACGCCGCTGAAGCCCGGCTCTTGCACCAAGCCGCTGCCGGGCGTGCAGCCGCAGTTGGTCGATGCCGACGGCAAGGTCCTGGACGGCGCCATCTCCGGCAACCTCTGCCTGACCGACTCATGGCCCGGCCAGATGCGCACGGTCTACGGCGACCACCAGCGCTTCATCGACACCTACTTCTCGACCTATCCCGGCAAGTACTTCACCGGCGACGGCGCCCGGCGCGACGAGGACGGCTACTACTGGATCACCGGCCGCGTGGATGACGTGATCAACGTCTCCGGCCACCGTCTCGGCACCGCCGAGATCGAGAGCGCGCTCGTCGAACACGAGGCCGTCGCCGAGGCCGCCGTGGTCGGCTATCCGCACGACATCAAAGGCCAGGGCATCTACTGCTTCGTGACGCTGAAGGTCGGCGTCGAGTCCAGCGAAGCGTTGCAGGCTGACCTGCGTGGCTTTGTGCGCCGGGAGATCGGACCGTTCGCGGCGCCCGACGTCATCCAGTTCGCGCCGGGCCTGCCTAAGACCCGCTCGGGCAAGATCATGCGCCGTATCCTGCGCAAGATCGCTGAGGACGACCTGTCCAACCTGGGCGACACCTCGACCCTGGCCGATCCGGCGGTGGTCGACGACCTGGTGAAGAACCGCGCCGCCCGCACCAACGCCGACGTCATCTACGTGGGCGGCAAGACCCTGCACGCTGGCGAGATCGAACAGCTGCTGGTCGACAAGGCTCCGGTGGCCGAGGCCGTCGTCATCGATGGCGGCAAGGCCGGCCTGGCGCTGTTCCTGACCCTCGAGCCCGGTTTCCAGGCCAGCGACATCCTGCGCGCCGACATCCGCGGCATCCTGCGCCGTGAGGTGGGGGAGGGCGCCGCGCCGGCCCTGATCCACTTCGGCCGCCTGCCGCGCACCCGGGCCGGCGAGGTCGTGCGCCCGATCCTTCAGCGCATCGCCGAGGGCCAGCCGGCCGGCGACGTCAGTGCGCTGGACGACGCCGGCGTCGTCGACGAGATCTTGAAGTCCAGGGCCGAAGCTGTCGCCTGACCTACCCGCTGCGCTAAAGGCCGCCATCGCGCGCGAGCTGGAGGGCGTCTCCCGCAGGGGGCTGGCCGAGCGCACCGCCGCGACCACCGCGGCCTACCGCTCGGGCGGCACGTCGGCGACGGCCATCCGCTCCACGGAGGATGCGCTCGCCTACGCGCTGGCGCGCCTGCCCGCGACCTACGCCGCCTGCGCCGCGGTGTTCGCGGAAGCCGCCCGTATGGCGCCGGCGTTTGCTCCGCAGCGGTTGGTCGACGCGGGCTCCGGCCCCGGCGGCGGCAGCTGGGCCGCCCTCGACGCCTTCCCAAGCCTCGCGTCCGTAACCTGGCTTGACGCCAGCCCGCCGTTCCTGGCTCTCGCCGGGCGCCTGGGCGCCAGCGGGCCGCCGCCGCTGCAAGGCGCCGACGCCCGCAAGGTCGACCTCACCGCGAACGACGCCCTGCCGACCGGCGACCTCCTCATGGCGAGCTACGCGCTCGCCGAAATCCCGGAGCCACAGCAGGCCCCGCTGGTCCGTCGCCTGTGGGCCGCGAACGAAGGCATTCTGGCGCTGATCGAGCCCGGGACCCCGGCCGGCTACGCTCGCCTGCTGGCCGCCCGCGACGTGCTGATCGCCGAGTCCGCGGCGATCCTCGCGCCCTGCCCGCACCACGCCGCGTGCCCCCTGGTCGGGCAGGACTGGTGCCATTTCTCGGTCCGCCTGCCGCGTTCGCGCGACCACCGCCTGGCCAAGGGGGCCGAAGTCCCGTTCGAGGACGAAAAGTTCGCCTATCTGATCGCCGCCCGCCCGACGGTGGCGGCGCAGGTACGCAGCGCCCGCGTGCTCCGGCCGCCCCGGGCCGGCAAGCCCGGCATCGACCTGCGGCTCTGCACGCCCGAGGGCGCCGCCGAGGCCCGCTTCGTCGCCCGTCGTGACAAGGCGGCCCATGCCAGGGCGCGGCGGCTCGATTGGGGCGACGTCTTCGGGACGGACTAGATCGCGGCTTCGTCCAGGTCGCCGCGCGCCGCGCCGTCGTTGGCGGCCGACTGGGCCCGCATCCTGAGCGCCTGCTGGTCGCGGATGCGGCCGATCTCCTGCAGGTACGGCACGAAGAAGTCGAGGAAGGCCCGCACCCGCGGCGTGTCCTTCAGCTCGCGCCGGGTGACGATCCAGGTCGACCCTCGCGCCTCCTCGATCGGCTCGGAGCAGCGCACCAGGTTCCGCTCCAGGTCGGCCGCCTGGCAGGCCATCGGCCCCACGCCCAGGCCCGCCTTGATGGCATGGAGCAGATTAGTCATCGTGTTCGAGCGGCTGACCGGCGCCTTGCCGCCGGCGGCGCGGAACATCCACGCCATTCCCGGACCCTCCGCCATCTCCAGCTCGCCGCCGATCAGGTCGTGGTCCCGCAGCGTCTCGGGCGTGGGCAGGCCCATGCGCGTGACATAGTCCCGGCTGCAGTAGAGGGCGAACTCGTGGTCGCCCAGCTTGCGCGCCACCAGGTCCGAGATCGCCAGCGCCGCGCCGGACCGGATCGCCACGTCGGCCTCGCCCGCCTGGATGTCCAGCGGCCGGTCGGTGATGATCAGGTCGGTCTGGATCTCCGGGTACTGCTTCCGGAACTCGACGATGCCTGGCATCAGCATCAGGTTGGCGATCATCTCGGTGGCGGTGACCCGGATCACGCCGGCCAGGCCGCGCTGGTGCCCCGCCGCCCGGTTGCCGAACCGATCCGCCGCGTGCTCGACCCGCTCCGCCTCGGCCACCAGGTCCTTGCCCGCCTCGGTCAGCCGGCTGCCGGTCTGACCGCGCTCGAACAGCTTCAGGGCGAGCGCCGTCTCGAGGCTTTCGATGCGCCGGGCGACCGTCGTCTGGTTGACGCCGAGGGCCTTGGCGGCCGCCAGGGTGGAGCCGCCGCGCGCGACCGCCAGGAAGGCCTTCAGGTCGTTCCAATCGTACATTGTCCACCCCGGGCTCAACTCTGCAGTTATGCAGAACCCGACTGCAAGGACGCCGCTTGCGCCTTCACCGTGACATAGGTAATCCGCCCGGCTCCAAAGTGAACCCCGGTCGCCGAACGTGAGCGATCAAATCGTCCGAAGGCGGCCATGAAGCTCTACTGCGATCCGATCTCCACCACCTCGCGTCCCGTGCTGCTGTTCGCCGCCGAACACGCGCTGGATCTGGAAGTCGTGAACGTCGATCTGATGGCCGGCGGCCATCAGGACCCCGCCTATCTGGCGCTCAACCCGAACGGGGTGGTGCCCTTCCTGGTCGACGGCGACTTCGGCCTGGGCGAGAGCGCGGCGATCCTGAAGTATCTGGCCCGCAAGAGCGGCTCCGGCGCCTATCCCACCGACCTGCAGGCCCGCGCCCGGGTGGACGAGGCGATCTCCTGGTTCTCGTGCCAGTTCCACGAGGTCTTCTGCATGATGGTCTGCTACCCGCACATCGGCGTGCCGAAGGGTATGGACCCGGCCATGCTGCAGGGCTTGAAGGCCTACGGCGCCGAGCACGCGCCGCGCTGGCTCAAGGTGCTGGACGAGCACATGCTGGGCGCCCGGCCCTACGTCTGCGGCGAGGAGATCACCCTGGCCGACTATCTGGGTGTCTCCTACGTCCTGCTGGGCGAGTTCGCCGGCTTCGACTTTTCGCCGTACCCGAACATCCGCGCCTGGATCGCCCGGATGCAGGCGCGCCCGCACTTCGCCGCGGTGTTCGAGCGCTTCTTCGGCATGGCGGCCTTCTTCAAGCAGCAGGCGCAGGCCGCCTAGAGCGGCGGCTAGCGGGCCGCCACCGCCGCGGTCTTCGCCGTCTCCTGGGCGATCAGAACCTTGGCCTGCTGGACGGCCGCGGCCGTCTGCACCTTGCCCTCGGCGATCTCGTCGGCCAGCCCCATCAGCTTCGGGCCGGTCACCGAACCCGCCTGGGCCTCCTCGCGGACGGCTACCACCTTGCGGCTCCGGGCGGCCTCGTCCCACGCCTTCCGCACCTCGGCCCAGTAGTCCTTGGTCTTGGCCCAGTAGCTGTCGGCGGCGGCCACGGGATAGTCGCTGAACCTGTTGTAGCTGTTGACCACCACCTCGTGGACGTAGGTCACGGGCTTGCCGTCACGGATGCCGACCTTGGCGTTGTCCTGCTCGTGCACCCAGCCGGCCGGCGTCAGGGCGTGCCGGTTCTTGCCGACGTACCAGGTGTAGACCGGGTGGCGGATCGCATCGCGGCGGGCCAGCGGCCGCAGCGTCTCGTCCGACTGCCAGCGCGCCACGCCGTGGTCATAGACCCACTTGCCGACACCGCCGTAGCGGGGGCTGTCATCGGTCTGCCAGACGGTCTGCGACCAGGCGCCCTTGCCCTCTGAGGCGGGCACCGGCTTCAGCGTCCAGCGCCCGGAGCTCTCGTACACGAGCACCTCCTTGGGCTGGTAGGTCCAGTCCTGGCGCCAGTGCTTCACGATGACGGGCTTCTCGTCCTCGCCCTCGACGACCAGCAGGTGCTGCAGGCTGATGAAGTCGCCGCGGTCCTCGACGACGCGGACCGACTCGTGGCCGCCGCTGCGCTTGGGCTCGAGCGGCGTGTAGTCGGACACGAACGGCACCGTCTCGCGCATGTCGAAACGCACGCGGTAGTCGCCGGCCATCGCCAGGATCGACTGGCGATCCTGCTCCGGCGGCTTATCCGCCGCGACGGCGGGCACCGTCAGTGCGAAGGCGAGGCCGATGGCGGCGAAACAGGAACGTCGGGTGGTCATGGGTTTCTCCTGCGACCGGCGCTTAGAAATCATAGCTCAGGGAGACCGAGACGTTGCGCCCCGGTTGCGAATAGGCGTCGCGGCTGACCGCGGTGGACGACAGCCCCCGCACGTCGCCCCACCACCAGTACGTTTCGTCCGTCAGGTTGAAGACGCCAGCGCGCAGGGTCGCTTGGTCGGTCACCCGCCAGAAGGCGGTCACGTCGACGATCGTGAAGCTGTCGGGGATGAAGCACGAGGGCGTGCAGGCGACGCCCAGCCGGTCGGCGTCCTTCTTGGCGGAATGAGTGACCACCGCCTGGCCGCCGAAGCGCCCCTCGGCGTCGCGCCAGGAGAGGCCGGCGACCACCTTCACCGGATCGATGCTCGCGAGCGGCGTCTTGGCCGCAGCGTAGGAGTCGCCCTTCGTGTACGAGATCCCGGCGAAGCCGCCGAAACCGTTGTCGAGGGCGAAGCGGCCCTTGGCCTCGACCCCGTGGATCTTCACCCGCCCCAGGTTCACGAACTGGAAAACGGCCGGATTGGTCGGCGTGAACGCCCCGCCCACCTGCACCTGCTCGATGAAATCGTCGTACTCGCCCGTGAAGCCGGTCACCTCGGCCGACCACGCGCCGGTGGTCCAGCGGACACCGGCCTCCAGGGTGTCGCTGGTCTCGGGCTTCAGGTCCGGGTTCGGCAGCGAGCGGTAGTTCTGGATCGGGTTGAAGAAGGCGTTGTTCACCTGGCTGGGCGAGGGCGCCTTGAAGCCGTGGGCGTAGTTCACGAAGACGCCCAGCTCTTCGCGCGGCTTCAGCATCACGCCCAGCTTGGGCGACAGCTTGCCGTCGCTGGACGCGGCCGGGGTGAAGGCGCCCAGCAGCGGGTCGGCCGTCGGGTCCAGCTCGTACCTGTCGTAGCGCAGCGCCGGAAACAGGGTGAGCTTGCCGTCGAACAGGGCGATCTCGTCCTGCGCGAACACGCCGAGCAGCGTGTAGTCGGTGTTCGGGAAGGCCCGCATCGGGAAGGCCTCGCCGGCCGGCGGCAGGGTTCCGTCGCGGACGCCCTCCTGGCGGGTCACCGAGATGTCGGCGCCGGCCACCCAGGCATGCTCCAGGCTCCCGGTCGAAAGCCGGCCCAGCAGCTCGGCCGAGCCGCCCACCACGCGGTTGTCGAAGGTGTTCAGCCGCGTGCGATCGGCAGCGGTGTTGCGGTCCTCGGCGGTGAACTGCACCGTCTCCGACCACTGGGCGTAGGCCGACCACGACAGCCGCTCGATCGGACCCGCGCCCGGCTCCCAGCGATGGTCGAAGCCGATGCGGTCGCGGCGCGTGGTGTCCGTAGCCGCCAGCCCGATGACGCTGGTGGCCGCCAGCGGCGGCTTCGCGATGCCGCTCAGCACGTCGGCCTCGACCTTGCGGTCGAAGGTCTCGGCGGTGAAGCGCAGCCGGTGGCCGTCGGTCGGGTCGTAGACGAGCTTGCCCAGCAGGCTCTGCTGCCAGATGTCCTGGGGATTGGCCGTGGTGCGATCGGTGTTGGCGGCGTCGTTGTCGCCTTGCGTCTCCTGCTCGTGGCCGTCGCGGTACGAGAACGCGATCAGGCCCGAGACCCGGCCCTGGCGGCCGGCCAGCACGACGCCGCCGGCATAGCTGTCGTCGGCGGACGCATAGGCGCCGCGCACACGGCCGCCGAACGCCTCGCCGTCGGCCAGCACGTCGTCGGGGTCCTTGGTCGTGAAGCTGACCGCCCCGGCCAGGCCGTCCGATCCGTAGAGCGCCGAGGCGGGCCCGCGCAGGATCTCCACCCGCTTGATCAGGTCCAGGTCGCCATAGTCGCCGCGACCCACCGACTGCGCGCCGAAGACGAAGCTGTCGGGCATGCGGACGCCGTCCACCTGGATGAGCACCCGGTTGCCCTCCAGGCCGCGGATGTTGAACCCGGCGTTGCCGTCCCGGCCCGTCGTGCCCAGCGCCGCTCCGAAGCGGGTCGGGCTGGAGCGGACGCTGACGCCGGGCTCGTAGCGGACCATGTCCTTGATGTCGGCGGCCAACTGGTCCTCGAGGTCGTGGGCGGTGATCACGCTCACCGTGGCCGGCACCTCGCTCGCGGGCTTCTCGGTCCGCGTGCCGATCACGGTCAGCGGATCGACTGTCGCTGCGGCGGCGAGCGCTTCGGGCGCCTCCTCTCCAACAGCATGACCGGCGCTCATCAGCGCCAGCGCCGAAGCGACCGCGAATAGACCCACCCGCATCCAACCCACTCCTCAAAGCCAAGCTTGAGGCGCTCATAATGCGAATGATTCTCAGAACCAATCGCAGACGTCAGAGGTGACAATCTCGTAGCTTCCGCCTGGGGCGCGGGGTGCTAGGTGTTGCGGTTCGTATCCTCCCTGCCTGGACGCCACATGCTCCGCATTCTCCGCGCCACCGGTCTCGGCCTTCTGCTCGCCACCAGCGCCCTCGCTCCGGCCGCCTTCGCCCAGCCTCGGGCGGCCTCGTCAGAAGTCCCGCCGATCGTCTTCAAGCAGCGGACGCTGCCGAACGGGCTGAAGGTCTTCACCTCGCTCGACAAGGCGACGCCGAACGTCACGGTCCAGGTCTGGTACGGCGTCGGCTCGAAGGACGACCCGCAGGGCCGCTCGGGCTTCGCCCATCTGTTCGAGCACATGATGTTCAAGGCCACGCGCAACCTGCCGGCCGAGAGCATCGACCGCATGACCGAGGACGTCGGCGGCTTCAACAACGCCTCCACCTGGGACGACTTCACCAACTACTACGAGGTGGTGCCGGCCAATCACCTGCAGCGGCTGCTATGGGTCGAGGCCGAGCGGCTCTCCTCGCTCGTCGTCGACGAGGCGACCTTCAAATCCGAGCGCGACGTGGTGAAGGAGGAGTTCCGGCAGAACTACCTGAGCCAGCCCTACGGCCGCCTGTTCGGTCTCTACGTCCCGCAGGCCAGCTACACGACGCACCCCTACAAGCGGCCGGGCATCGGCAATATCGAAGAGCTGGACGCCGCGACCATCGACGACGTGCGGGCCTTCCACCAGACCTGGTACCGCCCGGACAACGCCGCCCTGATCGTCGTCGGCAACTTCGACGAGGCTCAGCTGAACGCCTGGGTCGACACCTACTTCGGCGCCCTGAAGCGGCCCGCCCAGCCGATGCCGCGCGCCACCTCCAAAGAGCCGGCGCGCACCAAGGCCGGCGTCTTCGAGGGCTACGGGCCGAACGTGCCGCTGCCGGCCGTCGCAATCACCTGGCAGGCGACCGACGCCGCCGATCCGGACGCCCCGGCCCTGATGGTGCTCGACGCCATCCTGTCGAGCGGCAAGTCGTCGAGGCTCTACAACAGCCTGGTCTATGAGAAGCAGATCGCCGCCGAGGCGATGTCGAACGCCGACCTGCCCCAGGACCCCGGCCTCTTCATGCTGGGCGCGGTCATGGCCAGCGGCCACTCGATCGAGGAGGGCGAGGCCGCCCTGCTTGCCGAGGTGAAGCGGCTGCGTGACGCTCCGCCCTCGGCCGCCGAACTCTCGGAGGCCAAGAACGAGTTGGTCGCCGGTCGCCTGCGCGAGCGCGAAACCATCGACGGCCGCGCCTTCGCGCTGGGCCAGGCCCTGATCCTGACCGGCGACGCCGCCCGCGCCAACACCGAGCTCGCCGCCCTCCAGGCGGTGACCGCCGCCGACGTCCAGCGCGTGGCGCGGAAGTATCTGGCCGACGACCGGCGCATGACCATCCGCTACCGCGCCGAGACCGAGCGGCCGAAGGGTCAGGCCGAACCCGCGAAGCCCGCCCCGCCGAAGACGGTGGCCAAGTACGACGGCCCGGTCTTCGCTCTGGCGCCCGAGGCTGAGCGGGTGAGGCCGCCGGCGCTCGGCGAGCCGCTGCAGCCGACCCTGCCCAAGCCCGCTGAGCGGACGCTGCCCAACGGCCTGCGGGTCATCGTCGCCCGCTCGTCCGATCTGCCGCTGATTACCGCCGACCTGACCGTGAAGACCGGCGCCTGGGCCGATCCGCAAGGCCTGGCCGGCGCCGCGGCCATGACCGCCGGCATGCTGACCGAAGGCACCAAGACCCGCTCGGCACAGGAGATCGCCAGTCAGACCGAGGCGCTGGGCGCGACGCTCGGCTCCGGCGCCGGCCTCGAGGCCTCCTCCGTGACGCTCAGCGTCATGCCGGACAAGGCGCCCGCCGCGCTGGCCATCATGGCCGACGTGGCTCAGAACCCGGCCTTCGCCGCCGAGGAGCTGGAGCGCCAGCGCCAGCAGGCCCTGGACGGCCTGCAGGTCGCCTACCAGCAGCCGGGCAGCCTGGTGGGCCTCGCCACTTCGCCGGTGATCTACGGCGGCACGCCCTTCGGCCATCCCTCGCAGGGCTCGCCTGAAAGCCTGCCGCGCCTGAAGCCCGACACGCTGTCGGCCATCCATCGCGCCTATTATCGGCCCGACAACGCCGTCCTGGTCCTCACCGGCGACATCACGCCGGAGCAGGGCTTCGCGCTGGCCGAGCAGGCGTTCGGCGCCTGGGCGAAGCCCGCCGGCTCGCTGCCCGCGCAGCCCCGCATCCAGCCCAGCGCCACGCCGCGCGCCGTCGCCATCGATCTGCCCGGCACGGGCCAGGCCTCGGTCAATGTCGTGAAGCCCGCAATCCCGCGGACCGACCCGGACTACTACACCGGCATGGTCGCCTCGACGGTGCTGGGCGGCGGCTATTCCGCCCGCCTGAACCAGGAGATCCGCATCAAGCGCGGCCTCTCCTACGGCGCCCGCGCCAGCCTCTCGCCCGCCCGCACCACCGGCTCGTTCCGCGCATCGGCCCAGACCAAGAACGAGTCCGCGCCGCAGGTGCTGGACCTGATCAAGGCCGAGATGGCCAAGCTCGCCGCCGAGCCCGCCTCGGCCGACGAGCTGAAGGCGCGCAAGTCGGTGCTGGTCGGAAGCTTCGGCCGTGAGCTCGCGACCTCCGGCGGCCTGGCCGACATCCTCGGCAACCTGGCAGTCTATGACGTGCCGCTGGACGAGGTCAGCCTCTACACCCGCAAGGTCGAGGCGGTGGAAGCGGGAGACGTCCAGGCGTTCGCCCGTCGCGTCTTCGACCCGGCCCAGGCCAGCGTCATCGTCGCTGGCGACGCCAAGGCGTTCTCCGCGGGCCTCAAAGAACGGCTGCCGAACCTGGAGGTCGTCCCCGCCGCCGAACTCGACCTGGAGAGCCCCAGCCTCAGGAAGGCGCCTGCATCGTCCAGCCGCTGAGGTCGCGCTCGCGGCCCATCAGCGCCAGCCCCGCGGCGATCGATTCCAGCTCCGCGCCGGTCTCGATCCGCTCGCGCGGGAAGCGGCGGTGGAAGACCTCGCGCACGGCCGGCACCAGCGACGAGCCGCCCGTCAGGAACACGCGCTCGATCTGACCCGCCTCCAGGCCGGCGTCGGCCAGCGCCCGGTCGACGGCGTCCTCGATCAGCCCGAGTTCGGGCGCAATCCATCCTTCGAAGTCGGCCCGCGACACCGGGGCGCCGATGTCGATGGAGCCGGCCTGGAAGCGGAACTCCGCCTCCGTCTCGAACGACAGCGCCTCCTTCAGCTTCGAGACCGAGCGGTACAGCCGGTAGCCATGGTTTTCGTCCAGCACCTCGATCAGGCGCTCGATCTTCTCGGGCTCGACGGCGTCGCGGGCCAGCTTGCGGATGTCCCGCATCTCCCGGCTCGCCCGCATCAGGGCCAACTGATCCCACCGGGCGAAGGTCGAGTACCAGCGGTTCGGCACGGGCAGCACCTTGCCCATCGAGGTGTAGCTCGACCCCTTGCCCAGCTCGGGCGAGACGAGCCGATCGATGATCCGATAGTCGAAGGCGTCGCCCGCCACGCCCACGCCCGCCCGGCCCAGCGGCGTCGCCCGCAGCTCTCCGGCATGGCGCTCGAAGCGGATGATCGAAAAGTCCGAGGTGCCGCCGCCGAAGTCGCCGACCAGCACGGTCGCGTCGTGATCCAGCTCGCGGGCGAAGAAGAACGCCGCGCCCACCGGCTCATAGGCGTAGCGCACTTCGCGCACGCCCATCCGCTTGAACGCGGTCTCGTAGCGTGACAGCGCCAGCGCCTCGTCTGGGTTTGCGCCCACGAAGCTCACCGGCCGCCCGACGATCACCGTCTCGGGGATGTGGCCCAGCCGCTCGCCGGCATAGTCCCGCACCTTCAGCAGGAAGGTCGAGAGCAGGTCCTCGAACCGGTAGCGGCGGCCCAGGATCTGGGTCTCGCTGAAGCTGGACTGGGCGGCGAAGCTCTTGAAGCTCTGGATGAACCGCGTCTCGGCCGGGTCCTCCACATAGGCCTCGATGGCCCAGGGTCCCGCCGCGATCGACCGCTCCGACGGCAGGTCGGGCGGCGCGTAGAACGAGAGGCACGAGCGGAAGGCGAACAGCTCGCCTTCCCCGGAGGCGCCGCCGGCTCCTCCATCAAGCAAGGAGGGCGCGGGAAATCGGACGAGCTCGGCCGGGCCGTCGCCGCCGGCCAGCGCCAGGACGGTGTTGGTGGTGCCGAAGTCTATCCCGACGGTACTGGGCCAGTTCATGGATCGCGCTCCTTCTCGCGGGGACGGACGACCGATCGCCCGCTCCCCGACCGGCGCGCGACCTCTAGGCTTGGTTGGCGAGGATCGCCCGCATCAGCTCTCGACCTCCGCCAGCGGGCGGTCGTAGGCGCAGACCGTGGCCTGCTGCAGGATGCGCGAAACCGAGGCCGCCAGCGGGCAGATCTGCACCGCCTTGTCGAGGCCGAGCAGGATCGGGCCGATCACCGTGGCCCCGCCGATCGACTTCAGCAGCTGCGTCGAGATCGCCGCCGAGTGGATGGCTGGCATGATCAGGACGTTGGCCGGGCCCGACAGGCGCATGAAGGGGTAGTTGCCCCGCCGCTCCGGCTCCAGGGCCAGCTCCGGCGGCATCTCGCCCTCGTACTCGAAGTCGACGCCGTCCATCTCGTCCAGCATGGCCACGGCCTGGCGCACCTTCTCCGAGCGCTCGCCCATCGGATTGCCGAAGGCCGAGTAGGAGAGGAAGGCCACGCGCGGCTTGTAGCCCAGCGTCTTCACCGCGCGAGCCGCCTCGATGGCGATCTCCACGAGGTCCTCGCTGTCGGGCATCTCGGTGACGTTGGTGTCGGCAATGAACAGCGTCCGGCCCTTGGCCAGCACCACGCTCATGCCGATGATCCGGCCGTCCGGCGCGGGGTCGATCACCCGCAACACCTCTTCCAGCACCTGGTCGTAAGCGCGCGTCACGCCGGTGACCATGCCGTCGGCATGGCCGTGGGCCACCATCGAGGCGCCGAAGGCGTTGCGATCCTGGTTGATCAGGCGCTGCACGTCGCGGCGCAGATAGCCCTCGCGCTGCAGGCGCTTGTACAGGCTGTCAGTGAAATCCGCGTTCCAGTGCGACAGACGCGCGTTGATGATCGACAGCTTGGCCTCGGTGGGGTCCAGACCCACAAGCTTCATGTTCTCGTGCACCAGCTCCTCGCGGCCCACCAGGATCGCCTCGCCCAGTCCGCTGGACTGGAAGGCGTAGGCGGCGCGGATGACGCTGGGCTCCTCGCCCTCGGCGAAGACGATCTTCTTCTTCGGCCCGGCCAGGACCGCGCCCTGCAGCTTCTGCAGGAAGGCCGCCGTCGGATCGAGCCGCTGGGCCAGGGCCGCGCGGTAGGCGTCCATGTCCTCGATCGGCTTGCGGGCGACGCCCGTGTCCATCGCCGCCTGGGCGACGAACGGCGGGATGTACCAGATCAGTCGCGGGTCGAACGGCGTCGGGATGATGTACTCGGGCCCGAACTTCAGCTGGGTGCCGTGGTAGGCGGCGGCCACCTCGTCCGGCACGTCCTCGCGCGCGAGCTGCGCCAGCGCGTTCGCGCAGGCGATCTTCATCTCCATGTTCACGCGGCGGGCCCGCACGTCGAGCGCGCCGCGGAAGATGTAGGGGAAGCCCAGGACGTTGTTCACCTGGTTCGGATAGTCGCTGCGCCCGGTGGCCACGATCGCGTCGGGACGGACGGCGTAGACCTCCTCCGGCGTGATCTCCGGATCGGGATTGGCCATGGCGAAGATGATCGGCTTGGGCGCCATGGTCTTCACCAGTTCGCCCGACAGAGCGCCCTTGGCGGACAGGCCGATGAACACGTCGGCCCCTTCCAGCGCCTCGGCCAGCGTCCGCTTGTCGGTGTCGACGGCATGCGCCGACTTCCACTGGTTCATGTCCTCGGCGCGGCCGCGGTACAGCACGCCCTTGCGGTCGACGGCGATGACGTTCTCGTGCCGCACGCCCATGGCCTTGATCAGCTCGAGCGTGGCGATGCCCGCCGCGCCGGGGCCATTCAGGACGACCTTCACTTCGCGGATGTCGCGCCCGGTGATCTCGCAGGCGTTGATCAGGCCGGCGGCCGAGATGATCGCCGTGCCGTGCTGGTCATCGTGGAAGACCGGGATGTCGAGCAGCTCCTGCAGCTCGGTCTCGATCCGGAAGCACTCGGGGCTCTTGATGTCCTCGAGGTTGATGCCGCCGTAGGTCAGGCCGATGTTCTTGACGACGGTGATGATCTCGTCGGCGTCCTTGGAGGCCACCTCGACGTCGATCGCGTCCACGTCGGCGAAACGCTTGAAGAGGACGCCCTTGCCTTCCATCACCGGCTTCGAGGCCAGCGCGCCCAGATCGCCCAGACCCAGGATCGCGGTGCCGTTCGAGATGACCGCCACCAGATTACCCTTCGACGTATAGTCGTAGGCCGCCTCCGGATCCTCGGCGATCTTCAGCACCGGCACCGCCACGCCCGGCGAGTAGGCGAGCGAAAGGTCCCGCTGGGTCGTCATCGGCTTGGTGGCCGCGATGGCGATCTTCCCGGGGCGGGGCAGACGGTGGAAGCTCAGGGCTTCTTCGTCGGTGAAGGTGCGTTTCTCGGCGTCGCTCATGCGCGCGTCAGAGCCCCCTTGGCTGGGCGCGGATCGGGAAGCCGCGCAACCTATAGAGCGGCGCCGCCGTAAACAACCTTGCCCCGAAGATATGTTTACGCAGCGGAAGCGCCCGCCGTGAAATTCCATGCCCCGACAAATTCGCGTGCGCTGGGAACCTCCAGGGGCATCGGGCAGTTTCAACCCTGCACCGCTGTGGGGGCGTGCAGGGAGCTTCCCGTATGAGACAAGTCCTTTCCGCCGCCGCGGCCGTCGCGGCGCTCGGCCTCGCCGTTCCGGCCATCGCCCAAACCACCTCGACCGCGGGTTCGACCCCGCCGGCCGAAGCGACCACGGGCGCGCAGTCCGGAGCCACCACCGGCGCGGCTGCGGGCGATGCGACGAGCACGACGTCCGGAACGACCGCAGGCGCTGCGGCTGACGCCGATGCGGGCGCCGCCGCCCAAGCCCCGAGCGCGGCTGCGGCTGGCGCCAACGCCAGCGTCACCGCCGGCATGACGGTCAAGGACAAGACGGGCGCCAGCATCGGCCAGGTCAGCGACGTCAAGTCGGACGGCGGCAAGACCATGGCCACGATCAAGATGGGCGCCGAGACCTTCGCGGTTGACGCTTCCAATCTGGGCGTCGCCGATGGTTCGGCGACGATCAACGCCACCCAGGCCGAAATCCAGCAGATGCTGAAGAAGTAAACTCCCTCACGCCACAACGAGGGACGATGGTGGGAAGGCGGCTGCGGCGACGCGGCCGCCTTTTCTACGTCTTGGGTTCGCGGGCCCCGAACAGCATCTCCACCGCGGCGCCCGCGACCCGCTTCAGCTCCTCGCTCGCTGCACCTGTGCGAGCCCGGACCGACAGCGTGTGCATCGTGGCCGTGATCATCGCTGCGGCCGCCGCCGGCTTCACCCCGGGGGCTAGCTGGTCGGCGTCCTTATCGAACCTCGCCCGGTAAAGCCCTTCGGTCGCGTCGATGAAGGCCGCCGCGATCGCCCGCACCTCCGGGTCCTCGACCGACTGGGTGATCGCCGTGCCGGTCACGAAGCAGCCGCGCTGGGCCAGATCGCCCGCTTGATAGACCTCGTTGGCCCGGCCCAGGATGAAGGCGATCACGTCGCGCAGCGGCCGATCGGCCGACAGCCCCCGTTGCAGCGACGCCAGCGCCTCGTCACGCGTGCGGCCAAGCGCCGCCAGGTACATCGCCCGCTTGTCGCCGAAGGCCGCATAGAGGCTGGGCCGGTTCAGCCCGGTGGCGGCGACCAGGTCGTCCAGCGACGTCGCCGCATAGCCCTGGTTCCAGAACACCGCCCGCGCCCTATCCAGCGCCTCGTCAGGGTCGAAGCTCCGCGGCCGGCCCCGCGCCTTCGTCGAGGCCTGCGCTTCTTTCTGTACCATTTCGCAAACAATCCTTGACCGCCGCTATTTTGTGCGGAACGGTACGAATATCAACTGCAGAGGACGGAGCCTCCCCATGGACGTCTATTATTCGCCGCTCGCCTGCTCGCTGGCCAGCCGCATCGCCCTGTATGAGGCGGGCGTCGAGCCGCGCTTCCATCGGGTCGACACCCGCGCCGGCCGCACGGCCGATGGCGAGGATTACCGGGCCATCAACCCCAAGGGTCTGGTGCCGGCGATCCGGACGCCCGACGGGGAGATTCTCACCGAGAACGCCGCGGTGCTGCAGTACATCGCTGACGCCCATCCGGCGGCGCGGCTCGCGCCCGCCGGCTTCCAGCGCTACCGCCTGCAACAGTGGCTGAACTTCATCGCCGCCGAGCTGCACAAGTTCGTCTTCACGCCGCTGCTCAGCCCGAAGTTCGACGCCGCCGCCAAGGCCCTGGCGCGCGAGGCCGGCGCCGAACGCTTCGCCTATCTGAACGAGCACCTCAACGGCCGCGACTGGCTGCTGGACGAGTTCAGCGTCGCCGACGCCTACCTCGCCGCCGTGCTCAACTGGGCCCAGGCGGTGCAGTTCGACCTCGACGCCTATCCGGCGGTGATCGCCTATCGCGACCGCCTCCGGGCCCGCCCCGCCGTCGCCCGCGCGCTGGGCGAGGAGTTCGCGGAATACCGCCAGGCGGCCTAGGCCTCGCTGAAGGCCCCCAGCGTCCCGAGCCGCCGCGTCAGTGGCGGACCTCGGGGCGGCGGGGAACTTCGTCGCCCGACGTCCGGTCGTTCGGCGAAGGCGCCTCGGTCAGGCGCGCCTCTGCGCCCCGGTCGGCCCAGGTGGCGCCGCGGGTGAACACCTCGTCGGCGAAGCGGGCGATGACCTCGTTGTAGACCTGCGCCAGCTCCATCGGGCCGAGGTGTCCCGCGCCTTCCACCCGGAAGGGCCGGGCCCCAGGCGCGTCGCGCGCGATCCGCTCGCCGGCCGGGGGGACGGTCACCAGGTCGCGGCCGCCGATGAACACCAGGGTGGGGACCGACAGCCGCGGCAGGTCGGCGGTGGCGTCCCACTGCATCATGGCGAGGTTGCCCTTGGCCTGAACCGCCGGAGGGTTGCGGGTGGCGGCGAGGGCCACCTGCTCCAGTTGCGCCCGCGTCGGCCGCGTGCCGAAACCGCCGAACCGCATCGCCAGATGCGTGCCGCCCGACAGGTAGCTCTGCCAGTTCATCGCCCAGACGAGAGGGCTGAGCGCGATGTCGAGCTTCATCAGCGGCGCCAGCACCGGCTTCATGGCGTGCAGCGCCTTGCCGAGAATGGTCGTGCGCGTGGGATCGGTGTGGGTGGTGTTCTCCAGCACCAGGCCCGCGACCTCTGTCCCGAGGGCGGCGGGATGGCGGCGCGCGAAGGTCTGCAGGGTCATGCCGCCGATCGAATGGCCGACGAGCACGGCCTGCCGCGGCGCGGCGTCGTGGAGCACGGCCCGCAGGTCGTCGGCAAACCCCTCGAGCGTATAGACGCCTTCCCGCGGGCCCTTGGATCTGCCGAGCCCGGCAAGGTCGAAGGCGATGACGCGATAGCGCTGCGCCAGCATCAGCCGCGCCTCGCGCCAGATGCCGGCGTCCAGGCCCCAGCCATGCACGAACACCAGCGCCGGCGCGTCGGAAGGCCCAACCTCCTCGACATGAAGCCGGGCGCCGGTGGGCGTCTCCACCGTTCGGCCTTGGAGCCGCCGCAGGCGATCGCCGTCGTCGCCCTTGCGCGCCAACAGCCACAGCATCGGCGTGCGGCCGAGAAACGAAACCGCCAGCAGGGCGAGGCCCGCCCAGAGCCGCCAGCCGATGTCGTCCTCATAGACGACGCCTTGGGCCTCCAGCGTCTGGCGCAGGTCCCACCATGACCAGATCAGGTAGCCGCCGAGCGCCAGCACCGCCAACGAGACCAGCGCCATAAGGCGCTGGAAGACTTGAAGAAGCATCCGCGAACTCCCGCAACACCATGGCGCGAAAGCCCCGGCGGAGCGGACGGTTCCTACGGCAGAGCGTCGCTTTCAGGTCACGCTCGCGTACGCATCTGTGGCGGGTGCGCGCACCGGGATTGAACCGGCGCGCGAGCGGCCGCAACGTCGTTCGCAAAAGCTAAAGGGGTTCAGCGCGACAAGGGACCATGGCCGCCCGACGTCAGAAGATCTGGATCACCCGCGCCCAACCCGGCGCGGACGCGACAGCCGAGCGCGTGCGGGCGCTCGGTCATGACGCCGTGGTCGCGCCGCTGCTGGCCGTGCGCATCCTGCCGAGCGTCGAGGTCGATCTTTCGGGTGTCGCGGCGCTGGCGTTCACCTCGGCCAACGGGGTCCGCGCCTTCGCCGACGCTTGCGGCGAGCGGTCCTTGCGCGTCTTCGCGGTGGGGGCCGCCACGGCTCAGGCGGCGCGGGCTGCGGGCTTCCGCTCGGTGCTGTCGGCGGACGGCGACGTCGAGGCCCTGGCCGAGGGCATCGGCATCCGCCGCGGCGAGCTGAAGGGCGCGGTGCTGCACCCGGGCGCCGCCGAGCCGGCGGGCGACCTGGCCGGCGCGCTGGAGAAGCACGGCGTCGAGGCCAGGCGGCTGATCCTCTACGAAACCGCGCCCGTCGCGCTGTCGACCGCCGACGTCGAGGCGCTGCTGAGCTCCGACGCCGCCCTGCTGCATTCACCCCGCGCCGCCCAGGTGCTGGCCAAGGTGCTGAAGGCGCATCCGGCGCCGAAGCTGCGGGCGCTGGGCCTCTCCAAGGCGGTGATCAAGCCGCTGCAGCGCACGCCGCTCGCCGCCAAGGCCTATCCGCCGTTCCCGCTGGAAGCGGCCCTGCTCAACCTGATCGACCGCCGTCCATGAGCGCCCCCGCAGACTCCGTCGTGACCTCTGGCCTGCCCAAGGATCCTGCCGAGTATCGTCGGGCGCCGCTGGGGCTCGGCCTGTGGTCGCTGATGGCGCTCTGCCTTCTATGCGTGCTGGCCGGGGCCGGCGTCGCCGCCTTCCTGCCACGCTTCCTGCCGAACCCGGCGCCGGCCGCCCCGCCCGCCGCCGCCATTGCGCCAGCGCCCGCGCCGGCTCCGCCGCCCGCCCAGACGGCAGCCTCCGACGCCGCCGAGATCCGCCGCCTCAACGCCCGCATCGCCGCGCTGGAGACCGAGGGCGCCCGGACGAGCGAGGCCGCCGCCTCGGCCCTGGCCGCCGCCGCGCTGGTGGAAGCCACGCAGGGCTCGCAGCCGTTCGCCCGCGAGCTTTCCGCCCTTCGCACGACCGCCCCCGACCTGCCCGAGCTTCAGGCCCTGGCCCGCGTGGCCGCCGAGGGCGCGCCCAGCCGCGCCGCCCTGGCCGCCGAATTCCCGGCCTATGCCGCCCAGGCCGCCAGCGCGGCCCGGACTCCCGGTCCCGACGCCAAGCTCGCCGACCGGATCATCTACGGCTTTTCCCGGGTGGTGAGCGTGCGCCGGACCAGCGACGTGCGCGGCGCTTCCCCGGACGCCGCGCTGGCGCGCGCCGAACTGGCGCTGGCCGAGGGCGACGTGGCCGGGGCGCTGAAGGCGCTGGACGAGTTGCCGCCCCAGGCCGGGGACGCGGTCGCGCCATGGCGCCTCCGCGCTGAGCGCCGGGCCGAGATCGATCGCCATGCCGCGCGGCTGCGGGCCCGCGCAGTCCGCGACCTGCAGGCGGCGGGCATCGGACGGCCGATCGACGGAGCCGCCGCATGATCCGCGCGGCCATCGTCCTCTTCCTCGTGGCCGCGGTGGCGGTCTCGGTGCTGGGCCTGACCCGCGACGCCGGCCAGGCCAGCGTGGAATGGCTGGGCTGGCGCGCCGACACCACCGCCGCCGCCGGCCTGCTCATCGCGCTGCTGGCCAGCCTGCTGGCCGCCGTGATCTGGCGGACGGTGCTGTGGGTCCTCGACGCGCCGGGCCGCACCGAACGGGCGCGCGCCGACGCCCGCCGCCGGCAGGCGAACGACGTGTTGGCGCGCGGCTTCCTGGCCGCGGCCGGCGGCGACGGCTCCGAAGCTCGACGCCTGGCGCGCAAGGCGGCCGAGCTGGCGTCCGACTCGCCGGGCCTCGTTCGCGTGTTGGCGGCCCAGGCGGCCGAGGCGGCCGGCGACGTTGAGGAGGCGCGCGCCGCCTACACCGCGATGCTCGGCTTCCCGGAGATGCGCCTGGCCGGCCACAAGGGGCTGATGCAGCTGGCGCAGTCCCAGGGCCAGCGCGAGACGGCGCTGCGTCATGCTCAGGAGGCTTATGGCGAGAGCCGCAGCGCCCGCTGGGCGTGGCGGGTCCTGCTGGAAGCCGAACTGGAGAGCGGCGACTGGGCCGGCGCCCTCGACCTCGTGAAAGGCGCGCTGGATCGTAAGATCGTGCCGCCGGTCGTGGCCGAACGCGCCCGCGCCGCGCTGCTGGCCGCCTCGGCCGCGCAGCTCGAGCATGCGCCCGATGCCAAGGCCCGGGCCCTCGCCCTAGACCACGCAGTCGAGGCGGCCAAGCTGCAGCCTGGCTTCGCGCCCGGCGTGGTCATGGCCGCCCGCCTGCTGGCGCTGGGCGGCAAGGTCGGCCGGGCCGTCGCCACGGTCGAGAATGCCTGGCGCGCGGCGCCGCACCCGGCGCTGTGGCTCGCCTACCGCGACCTTCGAACCAACGAGACCCCGCGCGAGCGCGGCCAGCGGCTGGCGGAGCTCGCCGCCGTCAACCCGACCCATCGCGAGAGCCTGATCCTGCATGTGGAGCGCGCGCTGATCGCCGGCGATCCGGCCGCCGCCCGCGACGCCGCCCAGGCCCTCGAGGCCGAGCCGCCCACGGCGCGCATCTGCGGCCTGATGGCCCGCGCTGCCTTCGCCGCCGGCAGTCCGGACGAGGCGCGCGTCTGGCTGGCGCGCGGCATCAGCGCGCCCCACGAACCCGACTGGTCGGACCTCGATCCCGAGGGCCGCGCCTTCGCCTACCATGCCGCGGACTGGGGCCGCCTGGTCATCACCTATGCCGAGACGGGCGAACTGATCCATCCGCGCCACGAGCGCTCGGAGCGCACCTTGCGCGAACTGCCCGATCTGCCGCTGGCCTATGATTCCGAGCCGATGCTGACCGAGCCGGTGCTCTATCCGCTGGACGCCGAGGACTACGGCGCCGAGCCTCCCCCACCTGCCGAACCCCCTTCGGAGGGTCCGCGACGTCCTACCGCGCGCCGACGCTTGGCGAACGCGCCGCGCTCCGCTAAATAGGCGCCTCCTCGCGGGGGGCGCGCCTCGGTTCGCCATCTGCGGGAGCCCTTGTGGGCCGCCTTAGCTCAGCCGGTAGAGCGGCGCATTCGTAATGCGTAGGTCAGGTGTTCGAGTCACCTAGGCGGCACCACTTCCCCCACAGATCCATATGGCGAACCCCCTGCTCCCAGCGGGGCGCACCGCTGTGGTCTCCATGGGGGGGCGATGCGCAGGCAGGTCGAAAACGCGGGCCTGCAGGTCGGATTTTCGGGGTGCGGCGGGCTGCCGCACCTAGGCTCTGCAAAAAGTCGGTTGACCGCTCAGAAGGGGGAGCCTAAAAGCCCGCCTCCGCCGACGCGGACCTCTCGGGGTTCGCGGCGCGGCGGAGAGGCCCCTCTTGCGGTTCGGTCCAAACGAACCCACCTGGTGGCTTCGGCCGAAACGGACATCTTCTGGATGTCTCGTCGGCCCGGCGGCCCAGCCGCCGAGGACGCCTCTGGCTTCAACTGGCTCCGGCCGGCCAAGCGCCTCTCACAACATAGCGCCCGACGCGCGGGGTCCCGGTTAGCCGAGGCCTTGGTCTTTGACATCGTTGATTTGGAAAGAGAAACGCAGGCGGCGGCGTCTTGGCGACGGTCCTAACCAGACTGTCTCGACGCTGACTGTGACTGCGGTCTCTTGAAGATACCATGAATATGGTCGGACTTTGGTTCGGCCAGCATTTGTGGGAACTCGTCAAGAACTACGCAG